>Ga0209816_1000495_pt1 | contig 31062 bp, 26 predicted proteins | sample CoawatmetaG01DNA_FD_187509 | JGI IMG/M metagenome (GOLD analysis project Ga0209816, IMG submission 187509) | Marine microbial communities from the West Antarctic Peninsula - Coastal water metaG017-DNA (SPAdes) (version 2) | ecosystem: Environmental > Aquatic > Marine > Coastal ...
CATGGGGTCCATGTCTCAAGATGAGACTAAGCTCAGACAATGTTTAACCAACTTTTTAAGTAATGGTTTTAAATTTACAAAAAACGGTACCGTCACTCTTGATGTTAGAGCGAGATCGGTTGAAGGCATTGAGTTTATTGATTTTGCAGTTATAGATACAGGCGCTGGCATGAGTGCTGAGGGAGTCGCCAAGGTTTTCGAAGAATACACTCAGGCGGAACGATCCACTTCAGCTAACCATGGTGGAACAGGCCTAGGCTTGCCTATATCCAAGAAATTTGCAGAAATGATGGGTGGTGAAGTGGTCCTGACAAGTGAAGAAGGAGTTGGCTCTGTCTTTACGCTATCTGTCCCGCGTGAATGCGCTGAATACAATGATGATGATCTTGATAGCAATGTTATTAACCTCGATGCTGATGATAATCTAGTTGTGCTTGTTGACGATGATGTTGCAATGCATGATTTAATTAAAAGAACGATATCTAAGCTCAGCTTAACTCTTATTGGAGCTACAAATAGCGAAAAAGGCATGGAGTTAATCAGGGAAGTTAAGCCTAAATTAATACTCCTAGATGTTTTAATGCCAGGGAGAGATGGATGGTCTTTATTAAAAGAATGTAAAACTGATAAAGAACTGAAAGATATTCCCGTCATCATGATCAGTCAATTAAATCAATCAAATCTAGCAGCCTCTCTAGGTGCTAATGATTACCTAACCAAGCCTATTGATAGATCTCATTTCGTTAACACCGTGCAGCGCCTTCTTGGTTCCGGAGCCAAGAATCAAAAAGTTCTTGTAATTGATGATGATAAGGATGTGAGAGAATTACTTTCAAGGCTTCTTAAAGATGCGGGCTACCGCCCTATTGATGCCAGAGATGGAAAAGAAGGGCTAGAGCGAACAAAAGATGAGCCAGCTCTTATTATCCTAGATCTAGAAATGCCTCGCATGGATGGCTTTGAATTTCTCGATAACTACATCAAAGATGTGCCTGAAGATAAAAGAGCTCCTGTACTGGTCTTTTCAGGGAAAGATTTAACCGATGTTCAAGAAGATCTCTTGAAAGAGAGGGTTGTTGGGCTAGTTAAGAAAGATGATGTATCAATGGATAACTTATCGAAGATGATAAAGAGCATTGTTAAAAGTTAAGGATTAAGCAGAGATTCTATTTTTTCTAACAATCGCTTGAAGTCCACTGGCTTAGTATCAAAATCATCTGCTCCACACTCAAGCGCTTTTTGCTTGTCAGATTCTAAGGCATGAGCAGTTAATGCAATAATTGGAATTGAGTTAATTGAGTCGTCGGCTTTAGCTTGTATTGTAGCTTCCCATCCATCAAGAACAGGTAAACCCATGTCCATCAATACTATGTCAGGGGAATCATTTCTCATCATATCAAGCCCGGCCTGGCCATCGAAAGCCATAATAATGTCATAGCCCCTTCTGGTTAATCGGCGTGAAAGCATATCTCGATTCATCTCGTTATCTTCTACATAAAGTATTTTTGCCATGATTAGTCTCCTACTAACTCGCTATCTATTAATTTAAATCTATTTCTACCCGATTTTTTTGCCTCATACAGTCGTTCGTCAGCTTTATTAGTTAAGTCAGCCGAGGTGTTTGTTTCAGAGGAAAATGCAACGCCGCCACTTGAACTTATTTTAATATCAACACCATCAAAGTTAACAGTATTATCATTAATTTTAATAATGAGCTTTTTACAAAATTCAGCAGCTTGATCTTGATTCAAGTACAAGATTGCCAAAAACTCTTCCCCTCCAATTCTGCCAACAATGTTTGGAGAGGTTATTTCTGATTCTAATAATTTTGCGAATGAGATTAATACTGCATCTCCTCCAGCATGACCATAGGTATCGTTCACTTGTTTGAAAAAATCGATATCAAACATAATAGTAGTAAATTCTCTGTCTTGAGATTCATTGGCTTTTTCCATTGCTTCATCTAGAGCATCAAAGACTACTCTGCGATTGAAAATACCAGTTAGCTGATCAGTTGTTGCTTGAATATGAAGCTTATCAACCAACTCCTTTTCACGTTCTCTCCAAAATTTTCTCTCTAAAGCAGCCACAACCTTTGCCAATAAAATAGTGCCATTGATTGGTTTTGGAAGATAGTCCTGAGCTCCAAGTTGAATGCATTTAGAGATACTATCCACATCATTAAATGCAGAAACCATTATTACAGGAAGAGATTCAGAGTTATGTTCCTTGCGGAAAGTCTTCAGCAACTCTAGCCCATTGATATCAGGCAAAATTACGTCTAATAGAATTAAATCTGGTGTTTTCTTAAAGACTTCTTCTAAAGCGGTCGTTCCATCGTATGCAGTCCTACAAGATAAGCCTTGCATGGAAAGTCGACGCTGCAGAACTTCGCAGTTAGTTATATTATCGTCAACAATTAAGATATCTGATTCTTTGATATCGTCATCTAAAGTAATTGAATATTCAATATCACCCAAAGATTTGAACAATGATTCAGCAGATTCAAGTTGATTAGATGCAGTATCATTATTGGGATCTATCGACTCTCCTCTGATGTAATCGACAAATATCTCAATGGCTTTTTCTGTCTCCCTTGCTAAATTAATAATTTGTTGAAAATCTTCTATTGCAGATTCTTCCAAATCATCCTCATAATCTTCCATTAAGATTTCGCTGTACCCTATGATTGCATTTAACGGAGTTCTTAGATTATGACGAAGCTCGGAATATTCTTCAGGTGTTTTTTTAGATGTTTCAGCATTGATGCCAGTGTTCTGCAAAAAGGCTACTTCATACTGCTCTATCAAATGATTGCAAGATGATTTTATTTGAGCTATCTCATCCTCTGAAGTTAATTCAGCATCATTGAGAACTTTCTCAACCATATCAACATAATCAAAGATAGCATTTGCCGGAGTGATGAAATCTTGTTTAATTTGAGTTAAAACAATCTCCTCAGCGCCCTTCGAGGCTTCTTTTGGTGTTAATTTATCCATACTTCTATGTTTCCTTGGGCTTAAATGAATCTAAAAAATCAGGCCTATGCATTAAGTATCCTTGGCCAATTTTACAACCAAGATCTAGCATTAACTTTTTATCTTCCTCGGTCTCTATGCCCTCCCCAATCATTTCTAAATCAAGATCACTACATACCTCAGAAACAAAACTAATAAGCCTTGCGGTAGAAGGATCTGTAACATTGAAAGTAAAATGTTTGTCTAGCTTTACAACATCAATTGGAAGATCTCTCACATACTTTAAAGATGCATAACCAGCACCAAAATCATCTAGCGCAATTTTAATACCCTTATTCTTTAAAGTCTGAAGAGACTCAGATGCAATATTTATATCTGCAAGTTCCGCAGTCTCAGTTACCTCTAATCCAAATTGATTAGGTGCTAGATTATGCTTTTCTACAAAGTCAGTAAATATTGAGCAAAATTCTGGATGCATGATTGTGTGAGCAGAAACATTTAAATATAGAGTTGCATCTTTGAAACCTATCTCTTCTTTGATAGCAAAAAATTTCTCTAACTGAACAAGGGATTCAAGAACAACAAGTGAGAACAAGCTCTCACCTTCAATTTGAGGGATTATCTTATCATTCGAAAGATATCCACCCTCTCCGTCTTGAAGTCTCAAGAGAGCCTCAATGCCAGTTACCTCATTAGTTTCAAGGTTTACTTGTTTTTGATAAGCAAGCTCAATGCGCTGATGCTCAATGCAATCAATTGTTTGCCTTAATGCATCAAGGCCAGACCTAGAAGAGCAAAGTAACTCTATGAGCATAATGCCGCTAGATATATCTACTGGAATCATGTGAACTCTCGTTCTCATAAAGAAATTAATGTCTCTAAGTGAAATCTCTATAGGAGTATCGTAGTAAAGAGCTATTGAATCCAGATCACCAAAATTATTTTTAACTTGGTCGTCAATTTTAACAACAGAAAGTTCGTCTAGACTGCTTAGATTGAAGATATAGTTTGCTGCAATATTTGCCCAAGCTATAGATCCATCTAGCTCATAAATAATATAAGGGCTAGGATGATGAAGCAGCGACTTTGTGAGGTAATTTAATTCTTGATCTTTTTGCATTATTATTCAGCCGTATAACTTACTTTGTTTGATTTGATCATCTACAAGTTCCACAAAATCTTCTGCAAAAGTAATTTTTATAAAATCCCAGATTTCTAGATGTTTAGGCTCTTTAAAAAGAGTCTTAAATGAGATTAACATAGCGCTCCACTCCTCCTCATCCAGCATGCCGATCTTAAATTGATAAAATTGATTTTCTCTGGCTCGCAGCATGACACTAAAATAAGTTAGGTAAACAGCATTTTCTTCTTTGGTTAATTCTTCATTGTTTCTAAGTTTTATTTTAGTAGCAACTAAGATAGGTTTCATCCCGGCAAGGGCAACCTTTTGATGCGAATCTGCAATATTTTGCCTAGCGTTAGCTCTTGCAACTCGATTTTGTTCTTTTAATTCGGTAACTAGAAAATATACAGTGATCAAGACCGTAAATGGCCCAACTGTCTGAAGAATTATTATTATAGTTTCGAAGCCCATCAAGTGAATGTATGTGTAGATTTATTACTTTAATATAAAGTCTTTTTCGATATCGGTAAAGAAACTAGGCTATATAATTAATTCACAAACTAAAATGGTTTATCTCCATCAATAGTTATTCTTTCTAACATTCTATGCTCAGGAAAATAATCATTTACAGGCTTGTGTTGAGTGCTGCGATTATCCCAAAAAGCAATGGAATCAGGCTCCCAATTAAACCTGCATGTAAATTCAGGCGTGGTTACATGATCATAAAGAAAATTTAAAATTGAACAGCTTTCATTCCTTGAAAGTTCTAAAATTTTTGTAGTAAACAGTGAGTTTACAAAGATAACTTTTTTACCACTTTCTGGGTGAACTCTTATAACAGGGTGCCTCACTGGTGGATTAGCCTCGACCGCATCTTTTAGCCTCTCTCTTCCTCCGGGCTCTGCAAGACTATCTTTAAACCCATAAGAAAAATCATGCTCAGCATTAAGATCATCTAAAAATAGCTTCATAGGCTCTGATAAAGCATCATAGGCAGCTGTCATGCTTGACCATAAAGTATCTCCGCCATTTGGAGGGCAGATTTTTGATCTTAAAATAGAGCCCATGGGTGGATGCTCTCTAAAGGTCATATCCGTATGCCATTCCTCAATTTTTGTTGGCTTTTCAGACGTGCTTTCTAAAATGGTAATTTCAGGAAAGCCTTTTACAGTTCCGTATGCCGGATGCGTTTGCAGGGGGCCAAAAAAATCAGCCATTTCTTTATGTTGCTCGTATGAGATTTTTTGGTCTCTAAAAAAAATTACCTCATGTTTGACAAGTAATTTACGAATTTCTTGAAGAACTTCTTTTGACAATGACTCAGCTAGATCTACACCATCAAGTTGTGCACCCAAAGCTCCACCAATCAATTTGACATTAAACATATCTTTTTATAATAATTAATTTGTTAGATGTAAATAATAGTATAAATAATAGAATATGTTAAATTAGTTCTATTATACAAGTAACTTATTTGTAAAGAGAATTATGATATTAACACCTGAAAATAGAATTAAAGACTATACAGAGAAAGGATGGTGGGGTTCTGACACTTTATACTCTCTTTTTATAAAAGCTTGTAATGAGTCTGGACCAAATGAAGCTTTAGTCGATGCTCCTAATAGGAAAGAATTTACCTCTGGTAATCCACAAAGACTTACATTTGATGAGGTTAATGTAGAGGTTGATAGGTACGCATCTATTTTTTATGACTTAGGTTTGAGAAAAGACGATAAAGTAATTTTACAATTACCAAATATTGTAGAGCTGGCTATCTTGTATATTGCTTTGTCAAAGGCTGGAATAATTATCTCCCCTGTGCCTATTCAATATGGAAAATATGAGCTTAGTAAAATTATCGAGGATATTGAGCCGAAAGGTTACATTGGGATATCTGAATTTAATTCAAAAGATTTTGCTTCTGTTACAAAAGAAGCTTTTTCAAATGAGCATGTCCTCATATCAATAGGTAAATCTGAGGGATACTTTGATCTTAATACATACGAACTTTCAAGTGACTCTCAAAGTGACTCAAATGGCTACTTCCAATCTATTAAAAATACATCAAATGATATTTTAACAATTTGCTGGACCTCGGGAACTACTGGAACTCCAAAGGGTGTTCCCCGAAGTCATAATCTGTGGTCCACAATGGCAAAGGCTGCCTATCATTTAGCAGATACACATAAGGGAGATGTGCTTTTAAATCCATTTCCTCTAGTAAATATGGCCAGCATTGGAGGTTTTTTATTTAATTGGCTGATATGCCAAGGAAAATTAATTCAGCATCATCCATTTAATCTAAATGTATTTCTTTCTCAAATGGCAGAAGAAAAAGTTAACTACACTATCACAGCACCTGCGATCATGAATATGCTTCTGAATAATAAATCATTATTTGAAAATCTTGATCTATCGAACCTTCGCTCTATTGGTTCTGGTGGAGCGCCCTTATCAGAATGGATGGTTGAAGCATTCCAAAATAATCATCAGATTACAGTTCAAAATATATTTGGATCGAATGAAGGAATGAGCTTATTGAGCACAAGAGATGATGTTGAGGACCCTGCACTAAGAGCGATATATTTTCCAAGATTTGGTGTTGATGGTTTCCAATGGAATAACCCTATCTCCAAAACTATCAAGACTAAACTTGTGAGCATTGAATCTAATGAGGTAATCACAGAGCCTATGATTCCTGGAGAATTACTTATTTCAGGTTCTACTGTTTTCGATGGATATTGGAATGCTCCAGAAGCTAATAAAGAAGTATTTGATGATGAAGGGTTTTTTAAGACCGGTGATATGTTCGAAATTTCTTCCAATGATACAGACAATAAATTTTATAAGTATTGCGGAAGATGCAAAGATTTAATTATAAGAGGGGGGATGAATATTTCCCCAGAAGAGCTTGATAATGTTTTAACCTCTCATCCATCAATACTAGAGGTTGCTGTTACTGGATTTGAGGATGAAGTCCTTGGAGAAAAAGTTGGAGTTGTTGCTGTAGTTAAAGACGGTTTAAAGCTTGAGTTAAGTGATATATCAACATTTCTTCAAAAACTGGGTATTGCCAAGTATAAATATCCCGAAGACCTAAGAATTATTGCAGAGCTTCCTAGAAATTCAGTGGGTAAGGTTTTAAGAAGAGAATTAAAAGAACTTTTTTCTTAGGTACCAACTACGAAACTAACGACAGTCGTAGCGCTTCCTCCAATATTTAATGTTGCAATATTATTAGCGTTATCAATCTGATAATCTTCAGCTTGATTTGTGCATTGCTTATAAGAATCTAATAACATTCTAACGCCTGTAGCGCCCACAGGATGACCTAAACCAATAAGACCGCCGCTAGTGTTAATTGGTATACTTCCATCTGCCTCGATCTCACCAGATTCGATTGCTTTCCAGCTTTCTCCAGGAGCTGTAATGCCAAAATGATCAATCGCCATATATTCGGTAGATGAAAAACAATCATGGGTTTCGATCCCATCTACCGACTCAACACCGGGCATTGATGCTCTTTTGAAAGCGTCGTCAATGGCGTCTTTGACATGAGGGAATACATAATCATTGTCTTTGCTGTAGTTAATTTTTTCCTGGAGCGTAATTGGGCCCGTTTTATGACCCCAACCCTTAATAAATGGGATGTCATCAATTTGAATATTATTATCCTTGGCGTATTGTTTTGCTCGATCTTCCGATGCAAGAAAGATAATTGCTGCGCCATCAGTAATTTGACCGCAATCAGTTTTTCTAGTTCTTCCCTCGATCACTGGGTTGAACTCATCTGATCTTGAAAAAGAATTCTTATCAAAAGTCCACCCTCTGGTTTGAGAGTTTTTATTTCTCTTTGCATTGGTGATATTAATTTCTGAGATTCTAGATAAATATTTTTCATCCAACGAGTACCGCTTGTCATATTCTTCGGTTAATAAACTAAACATATGAGGCCAAGGGTAATCTATATTTTGACATTCATGCCCAGACCACATTGCTGGACCTCCTATATTATTTGCAGCTTCATGAGCGCTAACATTTTTCATTTGCTCAATACCAATGACAGCCGCTAAATTATATCGACCTAATTCTAGCTCTGCAGAGGCTGCCAAAGTAGCAATGCTCCCAGAAGCACATGCAGCTTCATGTCTTGATGCGGGGATGCCTGAATAAAAAACTGGATCAGAGGAAACAAAAAAGCCGCCTAGATGACCTTGATTGCAGAAAAGCTCAGCAGTAAAATTACCGACATGTGCGACTTCAATGTCTTTAGGCTCAAGATTTACCTCATTTAAACCTGTATGAACAGTATCTTTAAATACATCAAAAAGATCTAATTCATTTCTTGCCCAATTCTGAGCAAAATCGGTCTGGTATCCGCCTAATATATATACTTTGCTACTCATAAAATGATTATAAGTCTAATAGTGAAAGTATCAAGCAATCGAAACGTCTGAAAGATCTGCTATTGATACTTTGGACGGATCTACAACTTCATTACAGGAATTACAAAGAGTCTCAATCTCCAAAGGTTTATTGCATGGGACATGCATCAAGGAGATAGGATTATTAGAAGCATTAAGCATCCATTTATTGGCCCAAAAATGTAAATGGATAGCTGCTAAATAACCAGTCCTTCCTTTCTTAGTTAAATGGTATTCATACCTTGCTGGCTTATGCTGATATATTTTCTTTTCAATCACCCCAGAATCAAGAAATTTTTTTAATCTATCTGCAAGAATATTTGTAGATATTTCTAATGCATCGTTAAATTGATCAAATCTATTTAGTCCATATAAGAGACCTGAATATACGAGGCCTGTCCACCTGTCGCCAAGCAAATCTTCGATTCGAAAAATTAAATTATCTTCAGTCATAGTCTCGCTCCTCCTAGTCTTAAATGATGGTAGCTTAGAAAAAATTAGATTTTTATTAACATCAAATCTAACATCCTTGATAGAAACGGGAATATTACAATGACTGCAGTTTGTAGAAAGTTCAAGGTAGTTACCGCAAGTTGTGTGAATTAACTCATCAGGAACATCAGAATTTTCGGTCCACTCATTGTTCCATTGCCAAAGATATGAAGCTATTGGATAAGTACCTAGCCCCTTGTCTGTTAATTTATATTCATATCTTCTAGGGGCTGACTGATATATATCCTTATAAACTACTCCATGATCAACAAGAAACTTTAATCTAGAGGAAAGCGTTCCTCTTGAAACGCCAATTTCATTTATAAAATCCTCAAATTTTCTTTGGCCAAGCCAGATATTTTTTAAGATAAGCAAGGTACATCTATCGCCCAATATCTGCAGAGCAAATTCTACAGGGCTATTCAATATTGCTTTTCCTATTTCCTTAGGACTGATAAGTTTTTTTGGGTCCATCAAATTACTTAAAATAAATTTTCGGAATCATAGCATTTGTCCTATCAATATAGTCTTTATATCCAGGATAATTTTTGCTCATTCTTTTATCCATTGTTTTCACACCTGTCACATTAAATATCAAATATGTAAATACCAAGGGTCCTATTACAGAGATTAGTGCAAAATAATTTGATACAGAGAAAATATAAATACCCCACCAAAAAAATACCTCTCCGAAATAATTCGGATGCCTGCTATACGCCCACAGGCCTGTTTTTAAAAAGACTTTATCTTGGGTAGAATTTTTTTTAAAATTATCAAGTTGATTGTCCGAGATTACCTCCCATAAAAAGCCAATTACAATAATCGCTAATCCAATCTGGTTGATCAGGCTAATGGTAGCATTCTCGTCTGTACTTAATACAAACTGTATTGGTAGAGTTACACACCAAATAACTATTCCCTGTAGGAGGTAGACTTGTCTTAACGTAAATAAATTAAGGCTCAGACCTGGTTTTTTCCAATCGCGTAATTTTGTGTAGCGAACATCTTCTCCATGACCAATTTTTCTTTTTAGCATTAAATAAGTTAGCCGAATTGACCATATTGATACTGAAAAAAATATAATGCCCTTTGTCATGATTGGAGCATTAGACAAAAATATTGATAGCAAGGTAATAAGTAAAATGATTGGTGCAAAAGCCGTATCAATGATACTAATATCTTTGATAAGTATTGAAATAATCCATAAAACTAAAATACAAAAAGTACATAAAATAAACGTATTTATTATTATTGGCATCATCATTATTATTTATAAGTTTAATTGTGCAAGTTATCAATATAATAATGTATAATTCTTGAAAATCGAAGGTTTTTTATAATAATTGCATGAATAAAAATAAATTAAATTCTTTGCGACTTCCTGTGATAGTTGCTCCAATGTTTCTTGTATCTGGTCCAGAGCTTGTAATAGCAAGTTCTAAAGCTGGACTTGTGGGTTCTTTTCCAGGCCCTAACGCTAGAACTATTGACGATTTAGAAAATTGGATGCATGTGATTACATCTCGTCTTGATGGAGAGTTATGGGCATTTAACATGATTGCTCATAAAACTTATGATAGGTTTCAAGATGAATTAGATTTAATTGCTAAATTTCAACCTCCTATTGTTATTACAGCATTAGGGAGTCCTGCTAGGGTCCTAGAAACAGTTCATTCATATGGAGGCATAGTAATAGCAGATGTTAATACTGTTGAGTATGCAAAAAAATGTGTAGAGTATGGAGCTGACGGACTTGCCTTGGTTAGCTATGGAGCCGGTGGCCACACGGGGACTTTGTCACCCTTTGTTTTTACCTCTCATGTTAGAGAATTTTTCGATGGAATTATTGTTTTAGCAGGCTCAATATCAAATGGAAGTCATATAAGAGCAGCTCAATGTCTTGGCGCAGATCTGTGCTACATGGGAACTAGATTTATCGCAACAAAAGAAAGCATAGCTGTTGATGAATATAAAGATATGGTTACGAGATCTCAAAGCACTGACCTTAGATTAACGAACTTATTTACTGGAGCAAATGCATATTATCTAAAAGATAGCATAATAAATAATGGGCTTGACCCAGACAATCTTGAGACAAATGAAAAAGGTTTTAATATTTCAGGATCTCAAGATAAGATTAGTGCTTGGAAGGATATTTGGTCAGCGGGTCAAGGCGTGGGATTTTCTAAGGAAATTCAAAGTTTAGAAGAAATTGCTATCGCATTAGAGGAGGAATGGAGAATAGTTAAATTATGAAAATTACAAAAGTAAATACCGTAGAATCCTCACTTTTAACTAGAGATCATCCCTATATGCAAGGAGCTTGGGAAACATTTTATGATGAATATAATGCTGTTAACTTAGATGCAATTGGAGAGATTCCCAAAGATTTAGATGGCGTTTATATAAGAAATACAGAGAATCAGGTGCATGAACCAATAGGAAGATTTCATCCATTTGATGGAGATGGAATGCTTCATTCTATTGTCTTTAATCAAGGTAAGGCAGATTATAGAAATCGCTTTATTCAAACAGAAGGTTTTCAGGTAGAGCAAAAATTCAAAAAATCTAAGTGGGCTGGTCTAATGGAAAGACCGGGGTCATCTGAATTACCTGGTTGGGGCGCCCAAGGCTGCCTAAAAGATACCTCCTCTACAGATGTTGTAGTTCACAATGGAAAAGTTTTAACTACGTTTTATCAGTGCGGAGATGGGTATAGCATGGATCCCATAACACTAGATCCAGCTGGTAAGGTAGATTGGGCCCCAATTAACGGAATTTCAGCACATACAAAAGTTGATCTGAAGACGGGAGAGCTGTTATTTTTTAATTATTCAAAACAGGCTCCATTTATGCATTATGGGGTAGTAGACAAAGATGATAACTTAATCCATTACACCCCTATACCTCTTCCGGGTCCCCGCCTACCTCATGATATGGCGTTTACGAGTAATTATTCTATCTTAAATGATCTGCCTTTATTTTGGGATGAGGAAATGCTGAAAAGAAATATTCATGCAACAAAATTACACGATCTTCCATCAAGGTTTGCAATCATTCCTAGGTTTGGTTCTGAAAAAGATATTAAATGGTTTGAAGCCAATCCTACTTATTGCCTACATTGGAATAATGCCTATGAGAGCGGTGATGAAATTATTGTAGAAGGTTATTTTCAAGAAAATCCTGAGCCAGGTAACTACGAAGGAGCGCCTCGAGGCCTTGAGAGAATGATGGCATTTTTAGATAACCATTTACTAAAACCGAGACTGCATAGATGGAGGTTTAATCTTAAAACTGGCAAAACTATTGAAGAGTCATTAGACGATAAGATTCTTGAGTTTGGTGCAATCAATCAACAATATGCTTGTACCAAACATCGTTTTACTTACAGCATGATGCCAACTAAAGGTTGGTTTACCTTTGATGGAATAACTAAACATGATCATGTTACCGGAAAATGTGAGGTATATGAATTTGGAATGGGTATATTTGGAAGTGAGGTTTGCTTTGCCCCTAGAATTAACTCAACGGATGAGGATGATGGATATTTGATATCAATTATTACAGACGTAAATAAAAAGAGTTCTGCTTGTGTGTTATTTGATGCTAAAAATATATCTTATGGACCAATATGCACCCTACCCCTTCCCCAGCAAATCTGCTCAGGTACTCATGCAACATGGGCTCAGATGAATGAGCTTGTAAGATAAAAATTGAATCCTGTTTATATTCTTGAATCAGTTAGAACGCCTAGAGCTAAGGCAAAGGAATCAGGTGGCCTTCATGAACTTAACTCTTTTGAGGTATTAGATTCCCTGTATCGTTATTATTCAGACAATGGAATCTTAGATCCTGAAACATTAAATGAAGTGATTCTGGGTTGTGTGACTCAATACGGAGAGCAAGCGGGCAACATTGCAAAATCTTCAGCAATGTACTCAGGTTACCCAGACCATATATCTGGACTAACTGTAAATAGATTTTGCTCCTCTAGCTTAGATGCAATAAATATAGGCTTCTTAAAAATATTATCTGGTCAGAATAGCCTTATTATGGCCGGAGGTGTAGAGATGATGTCGAGGGTTCCTATGCTGTCAGATAAGGCTGCAATATGGACTGATATAAATATTGCTCTCAAGTCAAAAGTATTCATGATGGGAAGTGGCGCTGATTTAATTGCCTCTGTTCATAGCATTAACAGGCAAGAAGCCGACGCTCAGGCTATGAAAAGCCAGCAAAAAGCATGTAATGCTCAAAAAAAAGGTTTTTTTAAATCAATAGTTCCTGTAACTAATCCGGTTAAGGGGACTATATGCTCAATTGATGAGTGCGTGAGACCAGACACAACGATTGAAAGCTTGGAATCTTTAAAACCAAGTTTTAAAGAGCTTGGTGACAGTGGTGTAGATAAGATTCAGTTAAAATATTTTCCTGAACTAGCGAAAATAGATCATATTCATACTGCTGGAAACTCTCCCGCAATGTCAGATGCGGCTTCTATTACCCTTTTATCAAGCTCAAAAAATTCTGCATCTTTTAAATATAAAGCGCGAGGTAAAATTAAAGCAGTTGCTGTTGTGAATGATAATCCTCTGTTTGTTCTCTCGGGATGCATTGAAGCAACTAAGCAATTAATGAAAAATGAAAACTTAAGTGTTAAAGATGTAGATATTTTTGAAATTCATGAAGCATTTGCTTCTACAATTATTTATGCTCAAAGAGAATTGGAGATTCCTGACGATAAGCTAAATGTTAATGGTGGATGCATTGCTTTAGGTCATCCCATGGGCGCTACTGGCTCTATAATGCTCTCTTCCCTACTAGATGAAATGGAGAGACGAGACTTAACTTTGGGCGTGGTATCAACCAGCGGAGCTGCTGGAGCAGGAACCGCCGTCCTAATAGAGAGGTAATCAACTTTATAACTTGCTCAACTAAACCTACTAAGATATATTTAATCTACTTAATAAATAAGGAGTAATAATGAGTAAAGAAACATTAGAAGTAGTTGAAAGCATGTTTGAAGCATGGGAAACACTAGACATGGAGGCTGTGATTAATCTCTGGCAAGAAGATGGCTATCTATGGAGCATGATGAATGCAGAAAAAACCCAAGGTCACGAAAAACTAAAGGTACACCTAGCCAGATTAATGGGAACTTGTACAAGGCTAAAGATCGAAGTGCAAACATTTCAAGTGTCTGGAAATACATACATGTGTGAATGCATAGATGATTTTGACACCGAGCAAGGTGGTCATGGCTACATTCCAACTGCAAGAGTTATGACAGTGAGAGATGGCAAGGTTGATCAATGGAGAGATTACTATAATCGAGCTACATTGATGGCTGCTATGGGGGTCGAGGAGTTTGATCCTAAGCAAGGCAAAAAATTGGAACCCGAAGATAAAAAACTTTTTATAATATCTTAGCTAGAGTGCCTGATTTATTTGATCCATTAAAGATCAGGTCTATAAAATTTTTAAATCGAGTTGTTGTTTCACCAATGGTACAAACTTCATCAGTAGATGGATTTGCAAATAGCTGGCACTTGGTACATCTAGGATCAAGAGCAGTTGGTGGTGCTGGAATGGTTATGACAGAAGCTGCAGCAGTCAGTAAGATTGGTAGAATCTGCAAGAATGATTTGGGCATTTGGAAGGATGCTCATATAAGTCAACTAAAAAAAATTGCATCTTTTATTAAACAGCAGGGCTCTATCCCTGGAATTCAATTAGCTCATGCTGGAAGAAAAGGTAGTTATACATCTCCATTAAACAAGAAGGGTTTAACTGCGTTAAAACCTCTGCCATTAAATGAGGGATGGCAAACTATTGCTCCAAGCCCTATTCCATTTGAAAAAAATGCTCCTAGACCCATTCAAATGAGTCAAAAAGATATTCAAAATGTAATTAGTTCTTTTGCCAAAGCAGCAAGACGAGCAGATAAAGCAAATTTTGATTTAGTTGAAGTTCATGCTGGGCATGGATACTTACTTCATCAATTTTATAGCCCAATATCAAATATTCGAAAGGATGAGTACGGGGGAAATATACACAATAGAATGAGATTAGCACTAGAAGTAGCAGAGGCTATTAGAGATGTATTGCCAGATAAGAAAATATTAAGTTTTAGAATTTCATATACAGATTGGATTAGTGGTGGCTGGAATTTAGAAGACTCAATTACTTTAAGCAAAGAATTAAAAAAGAGAGGTGTTGACATAATTGATGTAAGTTCTGGAGGAACCTCCCCAAATTCAGTGGCTATCGCAAAAGACTTAATTGAGGATAGAGATAAGATGAAAACCGAGAGCTTAATTCCCTTAGAGCCTGGTTACCAGGTAGAAGGGTCTGCTTCGATAAAATCAAAAGCTAAAATTAGAACAGCTGCGGTAGGTTTAATTACAGATGCTAAACAAGCTCAAGATGTAATTTTTTACAACAAAGCAGATTTTACTTTTCTAGCAAGAGAGCTATTGCGAGATCCTTACTGGCCGATAAGAGCAGCGATTGAGCTTAATCAAAGTCATAAGCTTTCAATACCTGGGCAATATTATTTAGCATGGAGAGATCAAGAAGATTTTCAATTCAATGGAATAAATATCCAATAATCAGTTATAAGGCATCAAAACTTTCCGAGGCATCCTCTCGAAAAATTAGGTTAGTAGAGTCGACTAGAGATTTAAAGCTCTTAGATAAACTATCTTTAGAAATATTAGAAAGAGAAATACCATCATTTTCATACATTTTTGCTACTTTAAATTTACCGCCACCAGCAATAAAGATATTTCCTGAGACATCAGGCGATTCAAGCAAAAACTCAATAAAGGGTGCTATTTTATCTGCAGTAAATTTTTCGGACTGATGCTCAGTAAGAAATGTTTTTGTCATGTTAGTTAAAGCAAATGGCGAAATAACATTTACATTTATATTTTTATTTTTTGACTCGAGATGCAGAGATAATGCAAGACCAACAATTGCCGCTTTTGCACAGGAGTATGCAGGCATTCCGTGTTGCCCATATAGGCCTGCACCTGAAGTCGTGAATATAATTCCTCCTGAATTTTGTTTATATATATGCTGGAAACAAGGGTGAGTAATATTGATCGTGCCAGTTAAATTTATATTAAGTACTTTATTAAAATCATCTAATGAAACTTTATTAAAGGTTCGCCCCTCTGATATGCCTGCATTATTAATTAAGTAATCAAGTGAACCAAACTCATCTAAACAATGTTCTAAGATTTCATTGCCACTATTGGGATCTTCAATGCTTGCATAATTAGCAAATGCTGTCCCACCATTTTGTTTGATTAGTTCAACTATGTGATCGGCTGTATTTATTTGTTCTGGATGTTTTCTATTATTGACAAGAACGTTCATGCCCTTAGAAGCAAGATGAAGAGCATAAGCTGCACCCAGACCTTTCCCGGCTCCAGTGATAGCTACTGTTTTAGTTTTAATAGAGGGCATAGATTTACTTTCTAAGCTTAGCAGTTTCTTTAAAGTCTATTTTCATATTCTTAATTGCTACTTTATATATCTTTCTTACCGCAGTTTTTGAGATCTTATTATTAAGTAAGTCCTCAAGCACAAGCGCAGGCTCTCTTTTTGCTGGATCACCAAAGCCACCGCTACCAGTAGTATGAATTTCGATTGTGTCACCTTTAAATAAGGGATGATCAATCTTTCCAGGAAGAGATATCTTCTTTTTTTTAGATATAACAGTTGTTGTACATAATGGTGCTGAATGGCCACCTTCTATGCCCCATGGTTTAAATTTCATTCTATCTCGCCTAAATGACCCATAACAATCGCCGCCCATCCATTGAACTTCTGCGGTATAACCAAGACCCCCTCTCCACGTTCCTGCACCGCCTGAGTCAGTCCATAAAAGACTTTTTTTAAATAGAATAGGTAATTTTGATTCACTTACTTCTATTGGAACAGGCGAACCATTGGTTGCACCATGCTCGGTAACATCAATACCATCTTTATTAGATCTAGCTCCATGCCCACCAGCATATGGACCACCTAGATGACCCTGAATTCTTTTGCCATCTAAGTCTTGGCCGACGAAATTAACCATAGTGTACTGGCCACTGTGAGCAGCTGTCATTTTGGAAGGAATTGCCTTTGCCATAACCCCACATACAACATCCTCAACTCGTTTAAGTGTGATTCCACGAACAGCGACAGGGGCTGGAAAATTACTATTAACAATTGATCCCTTGGGTAGATAAATATTAATAGGTCTAAAGCTTCCTTCATTATTTGGAACCCTATCTCCAGTTAAGGTTCTAACTGCATAATAAACTACTGAATTAGGGCATGAAGGAACATTGTTAATGGCTATGCCAACTTGTTTATCTGTACCTGAAAAATCAAATGATAAATTTGAACCCTTAACCTTTAAGGTTAAACATATTTTTACCGGTTTAGATGTTTTTTCAAGAGAATCGTCGTCAAGAAAATCTTCAAAATAGTAATCCCCATTTGGAATTTTTTTAATTTCATTTCTTGTCACCCTCTCTGCATAATCAAGAAGAGACTCTACACATTCGTTTACTTGATTAAAGCCAATTTTCGCAATGATGTCTTTATATCGCTTAACTCCTGTAAGGCAAGCTGCAATTTGACCACCCAGATCACCTTTTAAACTATGTGGGACTCTGCTATTAGCCAGGATTGTTTCAAACAGTGCGTGATTTACTTTTCCAGCTTTTATCAAAGTTGCCATGGAAAGAATCAATCCCTCTGCATACAGGTCTGAGGCTGCAAAATTAACACTGCCAGGTGCAAAACCACCAATATCTGCATGATGAGACATTGTAGCGACATAGCCAACCAACTTATTTTTGATGATAACAGGGGAAACTATTGCTAAATCAGGAAGATGGGTTCCTCCATTATATGGATCATTATGAATATATATATCTCCATCTTTAGCAGACTTATTGAATTCTTTTGCAAAAATTCTCCCCAAATCATGGAGGCACCCCAAATGACAAGGAACAGCTGTTGCTTGTGCAATAGTTCTTCCTTGAGCATCAAACAATGCAGATGTACTATCTCTGGCATCAGTAATCAATGGAGAATGGGACACTTTATATAAAACCTGTTGCACTTCTTCGACTGCTGAATCTAATAAACCCCTAACTACTTCTGTTGTGATTGGATCAGCTGCATTAAGATTTTTTATCATTACTTAATGTTTGGAACATCTATAATTAAGTTATTAAAATTATCGACTTTCAATTTATGATTTTTATGTATTAGTGTGGTCGTATCTGACTGCTCAATAATAGCAGGCCCCTTTAGAGCAAAGCCTGGATAGAATGAGCTTCTTTTATAAATTGGAATTTTTTTAAATCCATCTTTGGCTGAGAAACATACTTCTCTGAAAGTTTTAGAGATTTTAACTTTTTTAAACTTATTTATTTTTTCTAGTATCGAGCCTTCAGTAGAATTTTTTTGATGAACTGATCTCAGTGTAACAAACTCAACATCGGCTGAAACATCGCTATAGCTATAAGTATTGTGATGAAGCTGATGAAATGATGCTACAGCTTTAATAATTGAATTCTTATCTATTTTAATTTGAATCGGGACCTCAATCTCATGAGATTGGCCTAGATATCTCATTTCAATATAGTAATTTTTTTCAACATCTTTTTTAGGTACTCGATCTTCTCTCATTTTGTCAGAACAATCCCTATCAAGATATTTAAAAATTTTTCTTAAATCAGTCCATGAACTTTCATTAGTATTTTTTTCAAAACTAGACATTGATTCATGCTGAATAGGAGCTAACATCAAGCCAAGTGCTGATAATACTCCTGGAGTGGGTGGAATTAAAATCTTGTCGATGGATGAAATTTTTGCAAGCTCTCCACTATGAATGGGTCCAGCTCCACCAAATGGCATTAATACAAACTCCCTTGGATCATGACCCTGTTTGATAGAAACTAATCGAAGTGTTTGAGCCATGTTTGAGTTAACAATTTCATGGATACCCAAAGCAGCCTCTAGCAATGATATTCCCAAGGGTTTGCATATTTTTTTGATGATTGCATTTTTGCTTTTTTCAAGATTAATATCTAGAGAACCAGCAAATGTTTCTTTATTTAAATATCCTAAAACAAAACTTGCATCTGTGACTGTTGGATTTTCACCTCCTTGTGAATAGCATGCTGGGCCAGGAAATGCACCTGCGCTTTCAGGCCCAACTTTAAGAGCGCCACCACTATCTACATATGCGATGCTACTACCTCCAGCTCCAATGGTTCTAACATCAATCATTGGTATATTCAGAGGATAATCCTCAAATCCACCATCAGAAGTAATAATAGCTTTCCCATTTTTAATAAGAGCTACATCTGTACTCGTTCCACCCATATCTAAACTGATGCAATCTGGATAGCCTGCATTCACTCCAACATTTGCGGCGCCAATAACACCAGCTGCCAAGCCAGATAAAGCGGTTCCAACTGGTTTTTTACATATATTAGCTATCCCACTAACACCTCCATTCGATTGCATCACATGAAATGAACAATTTGCTCCTTCTGCCTTTAAAGATGATTCAAGATTTAATAAATAGTTTGTAACAATGGGTTTAACATAACCATCGAAGCCACTAACCACCAATCTCTTATATTCTCTTTTCTTGGGCAATACCTCAGATGAAATGGAAATTGGAATGTCTGGATACATTTTCTGCAATACTTCCTTTGTTTTTCTTTCATGAATTGGGTTGGCATACGAATGGAGAAAACAGACAACAAATACTTCACATTTTTCCTCCTCAACAAGAAATTTTGCTTTAGATTTAAGGTCAGCAATATTTAATTTCTTTACAACCTCGCCTTGAAAATTCATTCTCTCTTTTACACCAACACAACGTCGTCTTGAAGCAAGAAACAAGGGTTCAACTGGATCCATATCTAGGTCATACATCTTGGGTCGCCAGCCATACCCTATTTGCAAAATATCACTACATCCTTCTGTTAAAAGAATTCCAAGTCTTGCGCCTGTTTCTGTAATGATCGCATTGGTTGCCACAGTGGTTCCATGAATTATTCTCTCAATATCATCAGTATCTCTGTTGGCCATGATTAATGTTTGATAAACCCCATTCATAAAACCTGTACTAAAATTTGGAGGAGTGGAAGGTACCTTATTTACTATCCAGGTATTAGTTTTTGAATCTTTAATAAAGATGTCTGTGAAAGTTCCGCCAATATCAATACCTATTTCGATTTTATTTGACATAACAATACCTCATCATTAAATAGTATTTAAATTGTTCTAATTGGTAAATATGAGTCTCAATATTAAAAACAATTCTTAACATACTAGGGGAAATATTAAGACTCATAAATTACACTTAGGATTCATTATAATAACTTTTATTACAGAACTTACAAATACTTTCTTGAATAATATCAATTCTATATATGTAATTAGTTACTTGTATTATTAGATTAATCTTTTAATATTAATAAAAGTGAATGACAAAATAAAAAATCTTGAATAATCCGAAACACCAGTCAAGAGTAATTAAACTAAATCAAAAAATTCCATCAAATATTTTTAAAGTTCTAGATGGGGACTCTCAAAAAACTATTACGTCTGAACAAATATTAAAAAATAGAAATGTAATTATTTTCTCTGTTCCTGGCGCATTCACCCCAAAGAGTACAAATATTCAAATCCCAGGATATTTAAAATATGCAAATAAAATCCTTAAAAAGGGCATTGATAAAATTATTTGCATTTCTGTAAATGATGCTTTTGTAATGGACGCTTGGGGAAAGCACTGCAAGGTAGGAAATAAAATAACAATGTTAGCAGATGCCCATTGTCACTTTTTTAATTCTCTTGGGTTAGAGATGGACTGCACTAGGTTTAATCTTGGATTTCGATGTGAAAGATTTTCAATGATTGTGCAAAATGAGAAAGTGAAGAGTTTGAATCTTGAGGTTGCTGGTGGTCCTGTAAATGTTTCTTCAGCTGAAGTCATAGTTAAACAACTAGAGGATATAAATCTAAATGAATAAAATAGAAAAAAGAAATATGGAACTGATTGATAAATGGTTAACTGCATGGACTCTTCCGGGAGGCTCTCATCAGGAAATGCTTGATTGCTACTCTTATTCCGATAATTTAGAGGTGTTTGCTCCTATTCAAGAGCATTACGTTGTTGAAAAAGGAGGGAGTAGAGAATTTTGGGATCAAGGTGAAGGAAAAATTGAGAGCCAAACAAAATCAAGGAGTATGGAGTTATCAAATATTATTGCCTCTGATAATAAAGTTGCAATTGAGGGAATTATCAACACAGAGTCAAATGGGGGAATAAAAAATCAATGGAATTTTTCTGTTTTTTTTATTATTGATAATGAAAGTGGTTTAATAATTAGCGATCATAGCTATATGCCAGACACTCCTGGTATGAAGGTACTCAAACCAAAATAAAATTTCTATGAAACAAGTTATAAAAGAATTTCCTCCTGGGCCCGACCCATCGATTAAAAGAAAATTTAGATCCCCTAAACCCTTAACTATCTCATCCTTGACGAGAAAAAGAACTAAGAAACTAGGCATTTATAATGAATTGGAAAATCTTCGTGATGATGGTTATTGCATCATTGAGAATGTATTTGATAATCAAATAACAAATACAGTCAGAAAAAAAATCTTAGAATTAAGCCTTGAGTCTGATGGTGATTTAAAAGGATTGGCTGCTGCACTATTGCTTGGAAGAGATCCAATTTTTGAGAAAATCGTTACAAATAAGAAATTATTAACTACTGTAGAGTTTGCGGTAGGCAAAGGTGCTCTTCTTTCACAGCTATTAGGGGGAATAAGACCTAAGAGCGGAGGTAATTTTAATATTCATATCGACTCTGCTTGGACGCCCTCTCCACTACCCGAATATCCTTTAATGATTACAGCCTGCTTAGCATGTGAAGATTTTACTTTGGCAGCTGGCCCCACTAAAGTTATTCCTAGGTCTCATAAATTTTTAAGACAACCATATCCCAATGAAGTTAAAAAAGAAGAAGGTGCTCTGCCAACTCTATGCAAAAAAGGCTCTTTAATTTTTTGGTTAGGCTCAACATGGCATGGAAATTATCCGAGACTAAAAAAAGGTAAGAGAGTTGTCTTGCACATATCATTTTCAAGATTAATGATGAGGCCAATAGAAAATTATGATCACCTGGATGAGCAATGGTTAAGAGGAAAACCTCAGGCAATTAAGACAATGTTAGGACGAAATGATTTCCTCGGAACTTCAACCAAAGAAAGTGGTGGAACGGACAGATCAAAAACTATTAAGACTTTTAATTGGGCGCAATCCTAGAGATATTTTGAAAGATAACAGCAAAGAAATATTAGACATGAGGTACTCGTGGTATGTCCTTGTTATATTAACTTTATCTTTTGCTGTATCTTTTATTGATCGACAAGTACTCACCCTTCTTATTGAACCAATTAAATCAGATTTAAATATCTCTGATACCCAGGTTAGTCTCCTGATTGGGTTGGCGTTTTCATTATTTTATATATCAATGGCCATTCCAATTGCGCGGCTTGTTGATAAAGGCAATAGGATAAATATTATTGCGACCGGTGTATTTTTTTGGAGCATCATGACGGGACTCTGTGGCTTTGCTAAAAACTATTGGCAGCTATTTATTGCTAGGATGGGTGTTGGTGTTGGAGAGGCAACATTAACTCCAGCAGTTTATTCATTAATACCTGATTACTTCCCAAAAAATAAACTAGGAACAGCTGTCGGTTTTTATATGCTTGGCATGTCCCTTGGAACTGGTTTTGCATTAGTCCTTGGTGCAGCAATTCTTAGCTATGTTAATTCAATAGGAGATATCACAATTCCTTTAATAGGTACCCTGAGACCATGGCAGGTAACATTCGTTATTGTCGGTTTCCCTGGAGTTTTGTTAGCTTTATTAATAAAACTATCAATACGTGAGCCTAGTAGACGAAATATTTTTGAAGATAATTCAGTTGATATGTCAGAAGTTACAATAATCCCGTTTTTAAGGTCAAACTTTAAAACTATGATCTGCATAATAGTAGCCTACTCATTTGGTGGGATGGTGTTTTATGGATTCTTAACATGGATACCAGAACACCTTAGACGAGCATTTGAATGGGATATTAGCAATGCTGGCTATGTCTTTGGATTGCTATTAGCAACTCTTGGTTCACTTGGAGCAGTGTTAGGTGGCAAATTTCATGATTATTTATACAGCAAGGGTTACAAAGATGCCCCTATTAGGTGTGCGCTAATTATTTTTTCTTTACTTTTACCGATCATGGTTATAACGCCATTAGTAAAAAGTTCTGAGCTTTCAATAATTATGCTGGGAATTTTCTCATTTACAATGTTTTTACAGCAAGCAATGTCACCTGTAGCAATACAGATGATAGCTCCCAATCATATTAGAGCTCAGGTAGTTGCAATATTCTTTTTTGTCTCTTCTTTTTTTTCAATAGCTATTGGTCCAAGTATAGTAGCTATATTTACTGATTATATTTTCATGGATGAAAGTAAGTTATATCTATCTATATCACTTGTGGCTATGATTTTTCTGCCCTTTTGCATTTTGGCTCTTTATTTATGTCTTAAGCCTTTTAGGGAAAGCGTAGATAATGCGAACAAATCCCCTCCTCCAACTGAATCTATCAGTTCTATGCAAAACTTGCATAACTAAATCTAAAACTTGCACAACTAGACTAAGCTGTGCTAAATTTTACTTAATTAATTTATTAAGGGGACCTTATGCGTAGAATTTTGACATACATACTTGCAACACCAATCATTTTTCTTGGTGCAGCATCTATAAATATTAGTGCTCAACAAGAGATCGAAGAAATTGTGGTTTCGGCCACTAAGAGAGATGAAAGCTTACAAGACGTAAATATAGCTGTAAATGCATTTAATAACGAAGATCTAAATCAACTAAATTGGGATGATATTACAAATGTAGCAGCTCAATCACCGAATGTAGATATTAAGTATGCATGGGGTAACTCGATGCCAATTTATACTATTAGAGGTGTAGGAATGAATAGCTTTCAAGCCAGTGATACTGCAAGTGTAGGTCTATTTATCGATGATGTTTTCCAAACATCTATTGTTAGCATGGGTGCTCAGCTATATGACATGGAAAGAGTAGAAGTCCTAAAGGGTCCTCAAAGTGCCTTATTTGGAAGAAACACCAATGGTGGAGCTGTAAATTATTATTCAAGAAAACCTTCGATGGAATCTGAAGGATTTGTAAATCTAGATACTGGTAGTTTTGAAAAAAGAAAACTAGAAGGTGCTTATGGTGGTCAAATTGGAGAAAATACTTCTGCAAGAGTTAGTTTTGTTAGTAATCAACAAAATGAAGGGTGGGTCCTTAATAGAACTACTGGTAACAAACAAGGTGAGGTAGATATATCCTCTGTGAGATTACAATTATTATGGGAGCGAGATGATACGTCTGTATTACTTAAAGTAGCTTCAAGCCAAGATAGATCTCAACCAGTTTACTTCCAACATATTGGAACTAACAAAATTGGAGGTGGTTATTGCGATGCTTATTTAGCTGGCAGACTTGATCCAAATACTTGCTTTGATACCCTTGGATATAGTGACACTGATAACGATTGGTATGCAGGAGATTATACAAATGCAGCTGGAACTCCGATCAATGAGGATTCCACATTAGAGAATGATCACAAGTTAATGACTTTAACTGTTACTCAAGGTTATGAAAATTTTGAACTCAAATCTATTACAAGTTTTACAGAATATGACCGAGTGCAACCCAAAGAATCAGATGGTAACCCTGCCCTCTTTTTAGACTTTTTATTTAACACTCAAATGGAATCCTGGTCACAAGAGTTTAGATTAGTATCAACAAATGATTCTGATTTCAGCTGGATTGTTGGTGTTCAATTTTCTGAGGATGATGTAGCAGAAACGCCTCCAAGAATTGGATTTACATCTGATTGGATAGGATTTAACTTTTGGTTGCAATACACTCAGGCAAGAGAAAATAATTCTATATATGCACAAGGTATATGGGAACTATCAGACAAAACATCTTTTGAATTTGGCGGAAGATTCCTTAACGATAAAATGAATATGGTCTCTCAAGTTGGAATAGCATTTGGTTATCCAGCGGCCGCGCCTGCTGCAACTCTAGCTTCTTGCCCTAATGAATTTGTTAATCCGTGCGGTCTAGATGAAAGTGCTTTTACTTGGAAAGCAGCAATCAATCATAAGCCTAATGAAGATACCTTATGGTATGCAAGTTTAGCTACCGGCTATAAACCTGGTGGCATCAATGGTGGATTAAACACTAATCCAAGACTGTATAAACCTTTCAAGGAAGAGGAAGTTGAATCTATAGAAGTAGGTTATAAAGCAACTCTTTTAGATGGGAGAGCAACATTTAATGCTGCAATATTTAATTATTCATACATAGGACTTCAAGCTGCGACTGCCAGGGATACTGCTGATGGATTGGTATTAAACTTTTTAACAAACCTTGCAGAAGCAGATGTCTCTGGATTTGAAGCTGAATTTAACTACATGGCTACGGATAATTTGGAATGGCAAATAGGTCTTGGTAAATTAAACACAGATAATAATGATCCAGGAGTTAATTTTGATGGCCCATTAGGTAACTCAGCACGAAAATTACCAAATGCTCCTGAAATTAACTATAACATTGCAATGGATTATGAGGTGCCCCTAAGCACAGGTGGTTCAATGAATGTATTTGTTGATTATGTTTATGAAGGAGATCATTACAAAGAAGTGGTTAATATTCCAATGTTAAAAATTACTAATAAGCTATTAAACGCTAGGATTGCTTGGAAGTTAGTAGACAATAAAACCACAATATCATTATGGGGTAAAAATCTTACCGATGATGTATACATAATGGATACACTCGGAGCCAGTGGTAATACTGGTTGGGGTGTTTATGTAACTGGTATGCCTCGAACTTATGGTCTCAGTCTTGATTATAGATTCTAGAGTCTATTAAAAAAAATAAAGGGGTCTTTTTGACCCCTTTATTTTATAAGCTTCAAGTATTTCAGGTATATAGAATTAATCATTTAAAACATTTTATCTCTGGTTGCTTTGCAAGGTTTTGTTATTCAGCGCTCTTGTGTTGATGATGATTGGCTGCATTAATTTACTTATTAAAATCACGCATGGGTTTTAACGTCCGGTAGACGAAATACGAGCCTATAGGTATCAAGCATATGCTAACAATAGACATTGAATATTTTAAAGCTGCCTCATAACCAATATAGTCTGTAATGACTGCGATAATTGCGGCACCAAATGCATAAGAAAAAAGGTTACTGAAAAGCATAAAAATTGCAGTGGTTTGCGCTCTCATGTGATTTGGAGCTATAAGTTGCATAACTACTGGTGGCAAGCCTTGAGGCACAGCGAAAAGTAAGGTCACAATACATAGAAGTAAAATTGCAACTTCAAGATTTGGAGCAAGCGGCATTAAAGCAGCAAATGGAACTGTGATTATCGCTGCATACAAAACGGTTCGCATCGGAGCATCGTGATAATTCTTTTTAGCCAAATAATCAGATATCCATCCTCCTAAAAAAGGTCCCAACGATCCAAATATCAAAAGAGCTAGTCCATATATCAGACCAGCATCGACAATATTAACTTCAAATGTTCTTCTAAGCCATTCAGGTATCCAGACCATAAATCCTGCAATTACTGCTCCATTAATACATATTCCTATATTAAGATTTACGAATATTTTTCTTAATTTCCATAAATAAATTACAACGTCTTTAAATGAGACGTTTTCAATATCTGATTGATTTAAATCATTAATTCGTTGTGGCTCTTTAATAGTAAGCAATAATAAAAGAACAAGGATTCCTGGAATTGAAACTAGCAAAAATGTTAGCTGCCAAGGCTTGATAACTCCATAAATTGGAAGAAATATTGGAGGCAAGCTAGAAACAATTGATATTACAGCGCTGCCTACAAGCATAGCAATCCCGGCTCCCAAATATAACCCGATAACATAAATGCTTATAGCTCTACCAAGCTTTTCTTTTGGGAAATAATCAGCAATCATTGAATATGCCGCTGGAGATAAGGCTGCCTCACCAACACCAACTCCTATCCGAGTTAAAAACAGAAAGAAATAAGTTTTTGTCAGGCCGCATAAGGCTGTCATTAGGGTCCATAAAGCCACGCCAACAGAGATAATTGAGACACGATTCTTTGTATCTGCAAGTTTCGCAATTGGAATGCCAATAAATGAATAAAAAATTGCAAATGCTAACCCAGCCAATAAACCAATCTGAGTGTCACTTACACCCAGATCCTCTTTTATTGGTTGAATTAATAGGCTTAATATTTGCCTATCAATAAATGCAACTGTATAGGCAAACATTAGAACGGCTACTACATACCAAGCATAGTATTTATGTTCGCTGAAACTGTTGAAGTATTTAAGCAACTTTATTTTTTACTTTTTTGCGCTTGGCTTTAGTTGCAGCGGTATCAAGTTTATTATTTTGTATGATAACTCCATAAGCATTAAGCGCAGATTCCTTAGATATCTTCTTATCTAAGTAATCCTCTAATACTAATAATGGGTCCCTAAGCAATGGGTTAGAGTGACCTCCACTGCCGGTCGTCCAAAGTTGTAAGATATCGCCTTCATTTAATTCTATTTGACTTTTTCCAGCAATAGCCTTGCTCTTAGAATATTTTCGTTTTAGAGCAGTTGCGCAGACTGGTCCAGAATGACCTCCAGCTAAGCCCCAGGGTTTAAATTTGTGTCTATCTCTTCTCAAAGAAGCTCCAGCCTTTCCTTTTAGCCATTCAACCTCAGAATAAAATCCAAGGCCACCTCTCCACTTACCAGCTCCTCCTGAATCCATCCATAATTCCATTCTATTAAAACGTATTGGTAATTCGGCTTCGCTAACTTCTAAAGGAACATGGTAAACATTTGATGCATCATGATCTGTTGCATCAATGCCATCTTTATTTGGCCTAGCCCCCATACCACCCATCCATGGCCCACCTATTGCACCAACGATTGTTTCATTAGTAACTTCGTTGGTAGTTCCGCAATAAATTACTGATGCTTGACCACAATTAGCAGCAGGATATTTTTCCGGTAACGCTTTTGATAAAACTCCAAGAATTACGTCAACAACTCTTCTTAAGGATACGCTTCTTGAGGCAACAGGCGCAGGAAAATAAGGATTTACAATACTGCCTTCAGGGAAATGTATTGATACTGGCCTAAATCCACCTTCATTGTCTGGAGACGCATCTCCTGTCAATGTTCGAATTCCAAACATGACTGCCGATGTTGCTGACGATGGTACATTGTTAATAGCAGTTTTAACCTGAGGAGATGTCCCAGTAAAATCAAAATGGATATCAGATTTCTTAATTGTCATCTCGACAACTATTTTTAAAGGTTTTGAGCTTTCCAAAGAGCCATCATTGTCAACCCAATCTTCAAATTTATATTTTCCATCCGGTATTTTTGTAATTTCAGCACGTGTGAGTTTTTCCGTATAGTCTAGCAATGAATTAACACCATCTTCGAGACTGGTAAGCCCATAATTATTTGCAAGTTCGCTCATCCTTTTGGCCCCCATTGAGCCTGCTGCAATTTGCGCAAATAAATCACCCTTTAATGTATGAGGTGTTCTGCTATTAGCCATCATCAATCCAACCAGGTCGTCATTCAGGTTTCCTTGATCAATGATTTTTACTAGTGGTAATCTCAGTCCCTCTGAATAAAGATCATGAGCATAAACAGATGCGCTTCCAGGAACCATGCCACCAATATCTTGATGATGAATCATTACTGTTGCATAACCAATTAATTTAGCGTTAAGGAATGCAGGGGTAGCAATTGCTATATCAGGAAGATGTGTACCACCTGAATATGGATCATTTATTATGTAACAATCTCCAGCCTTAGCTTTACCCTGTGGAAAGGTATCCGCAAGAAGTTTTCCAAGGACAGTTAAACAGCCTAGATGAATAGGAATTGAAACTGCTTGAGAAATATTTCTTCCTGAGCTATCCAGTAAAGCTGAGGTTGCATCACAGGCTTCATTTACCATTCTTGAATGGGCTGATTTCAATATTACAAGCTGCATTTCCTCTGAGATAGAAGACAGCTTGCCATACAAAACCTCTAAACTTATTCCATCCATATATCCCTCTTGCTATAAATCTTCAACGTTAAAAGTAAATCTTTTCATCTGATCTTCTGTGCCATATTTAAGAATTCCATTCATATCTGGTCCATCTTCATTGAATCCATTGGAATCATTTAGGCCAACCATTCTCGCAAATTCTTTGCTGGGATTTCTTTTAAGCATGTCCTGCGTAACTTGAGGCTTGATGCTTTCTTGGGTTTTAATTCTCCTATGAGTCATGAAGGTTGTTAAATTTACTCGAAGGCCGTCAGTTAATTTGGGATATGCACCGTGCCAAAGGTTGCCGTGCCAAAAAATTAATGATCCTGCAGGAGCCTCAATCGGAATGACATTATTAATATCATAATCATTTATTGAGGAAGGCGGTCTTGCAAACTTATGCGACTTGGGAACTACAGCCAGAGCTCCATCCTTTTTAGTATAGTCAGTCAAACAATAGACGCTATTGCAAGCATCGACCCACTCAGTTGGCAGCTTATTATTTGGAGAGGGTTGAGTGTCAGCATGAAGACCCATGGCGGCTTTATAGTTTTCACCTTTCCATTTAATAAAGGATGACATGCTTGAAAGTTGAGCTTGGTTATTAAGGAAATAAGCTGACATAGACATAATTACTTCATTCATAAGCCATTTCTCAAATATTGGATGTTCAAACAATAATGAATACAGCACAAATTGACTCTCCGTTTGAGGAATAGCCTTATATTTTCCAGAATTAGTATTCTCACTAAGGTTCAAAACATTACCAGTTTTTTTTTCAGCAATGTTTAAGATGGTATTCAGAATACTTTTGCGTTGCTCTTCAGAAGCAACCTTCTCAGGTGGTATGACTGTATATCCAACTTCCTCAACTTCTTTAATATTGTCAAGAAGTGTTAGAGTTTCAAGATGATTGATTGAACTATACTGATTTACTGCTTGTGAAACTTTCATAACTAAACTTATTATACGAACAACGGCAAATAAGTCCAAACACAATAATTTAAATTAGAAAAATAAGAAAAATTTATGCGTCACTGGTACTATGTGTTTTGTTTTTTTATCTAAGCGCCCGTAGCTCAGCTGGATAGAGTACTTGGCTACGAACCAAGGGGTCGGGAGTTCGAATCTCTCCGGGCGCGCCACATAATAGATTACATTCAGATTATTGAGGTGAAGCTATGACAGATGAATACGAAAATTTCATTCAATCTGAGGATGATAAATCTAGTAATGTGGTTAAAAAGCTCTCAGACTATAAAACTCTTCATGACCTCAAGGATGAGATATCTAGCCATGTTGATTGGTTCAATAACAGAAGTCTAGAGACCGTTCTTAGTTATTCGCATAAATTTAATCCAAATCAATCACAGCTGAGCTGTTTCATTAAAAACCGAGCATATAATTATGAAGAGATTGAAGTGATTGCATATGAATCCAGCAGCGCTAATACATGGACTCTAAACTCTAGCTTTATAAAAGGCTGCCCAAAAGACGCTCTTTCTGAAAATGTTTACACACTTGATGACATAAATTCTTTAAAAGAATTTAAAGCATGCATTAGAAATTTATTAATGGACATATTGATAGATGAAAAGACAGGCGTGAGAAGTTAAAAATAGCGTCACTGATTTCTGCAAACCCAAAACTTGACAGCTGCCCATGGTTTTAGATTAAAATAAATTATCGTTCATCCTTTCTTGGGACGGAAGTAGGTAATAGTACTGAAGGAACGCATCTGATTGCCACCTGGCAGGAGATGATAATGAATAAATGGGAATATAAAATTGTT
>Ga0209816_1000503_pt1 | contig 30936 bp, 18 predicted proteins | sample CoawatmetaG01DNA_FD_187509 | JGI IMG/M metagenome (GOLD analysis project Ga0209816, IMG submission 187509) | Marine microbial communities from the West Antarctic Peninsula - Coastal water metaG017-DNA (SPAdes) (version 2) | ecosystem: Environmental > Aquatic > Marine > Coastal ...
TACTTCCAGATGAGACACCGCGTGATGCATACAGACGCGTCGCAAATGCTGTTTCGAGGCGTTTAAACAAGCCAGAGATGGCAGATAAATTCTTCGACTACATATGGAACGGTTGGTTATGCTTAGCATCTCCTGTGTTGTCTAATACAGGCACAGACAGAGGCTTACCGATTAGTTGTTTTGGTATAGATGTAGCTGATTCAATATATGATATAGGTACTAAGAATTTAGAGATGATGTTGCTAGCTAAACATGGTGGAGGCGTTGGTATTGGTATTAACCAAATCAGACCTGCAGGTGCAAGCATTACAGGCAATGGCACATCTGATGGTGTAGTACCTTTTTGTAAGATATATGATTCAACTATATTAGCAACAAATCAAGGATCAGTTAGACGAGGCGCAGCTAGTGTTAATCTAAACATAGAGCATGCAGACTTTGAAAGCTGGTTAGAGATAAGAGAGCCTAAAGGTGATGTCAATAGACAATCACTTAACATGCATCAATGTGCAGTTATTGGTGATAAGTTTATGCGTAAGTTAAGTGCTGGAGATAAAGTTGCAAGAAGAAAGTGGAGTGCATTATTACAGAAACGTAAAGCAACAGGTGAGCCTTATATTATGTTTAAAGGTAATATAAACAAAGTAAATCCTCCAGCATATAAAGACAATGCCTTGAAGGTGTTTATGACAAACATATGCTCTGAGATAGCATTACACACAGATGAGAACCATAGCTTTGTATGTTGTCTGTCTAGCTTAAACTTAGCTAAGTATGATGAGTGGAAAGATACTAACTTAATATACGATAGTACTTTCTTCTTAGATGGTGTAATGGAAGAGTTTATACAGAGAGCTAAAGGCTTGAAAGGATTTGAAAATGCTGTTAGATCTGCTGTAAAAGGTAGAGCCGTAGGTCTAGGCGTTTTAGGTTGGCATACATATCTACAAGAAAAGCATCTACCATTTGAGGGATTATTAGCACAACATGAAACACGAAGAATATTTAGCCAAATTAAAATTGAGAGTGAACGAGCTAGTATGGCTCTTGCTAATCAGTACGGGGAACCGCTCTGGTGTGTTGGTACGGGATTTAGGAATACTCATCTTAGAGCTATCGCTCCTACTGTTAGTAACAGCAAGCTTAGTGGTAATATTAGTGCCGGCATTGAGCCTTGGGCTGCTAATGTATTTACTGAACAGAGTGCTAAAGGCACTTTCATACGTAAAAACCCTACTCTGGAAAAAGTCTTAGATAAGTTAGGTAAAAATACCAGTGAGATTTGGGAGAAGATATTAGCTGACGGTGGATCCGTTCAGGATGTCGAAGGACTCGACGATGATACTAAGGAGGTATTTAAAACCTTTAAGGAGATCAATCAACTAGAACTAGTTAATCAAGCAGGTATAAGGCAACAGTATATAGATCAGAGTGTTAGCTTGAATTTAGCTTTTCCCTCAGTAGCAGATCCTAAGTTTATAAACAAAGTGCATCTTGAGGCTTGGAAGAAAGGTATTAAAACCTTATATTATATGAGAACTGAATCAGTTCTGCGTGGAGATATAGCCGAAAGAGCTATGGACGAAGATTGTCTTAGCTGTGATGGCTAAAGGCTAAAAGTTATAACTTTACGCTATACATAATACTAAAGCCGGTCATAACGATCGGCTTTTTTTATTTCTTAACGCAGTTATTTACCATCTTAGCTTTACCGCCTTTTGTTTTCTTACCACTAGGTGATTTCTTTTTACCTTTAGCTACGTAACCTGCCCAGCAAGTGTTTTTTCCTTTCTTTTTCATTTCTTCTTAGGTTTAGTATGACTGTGTTTTTTCTTTTTTAATGCTAGATGTTTTGCATATGTGTTAGCCATGGTTCCTTTACCAGACGGACTATACATCATGTGTGGTTTAAATTTTTTCATTTCTTATTATTATATGAGAATAAAATATTCATTGCATCTCTACGACCCTCACATCCACAAGGGATATTTAACTCTTTAGATACTTTATTGACAACTTTTTTAATACCAGTTGCTTTTGTGAACTTTTCTATACTATCTCCTAATCCTCTTGATTTCATATAATTAACATTTCCATCTTCTACGAGCTGCCTTACCCCTTTCACTTGTCCAACTCTTTGATCTAGAACAAAAAGCTGTTCTTCTTTTAGCTGCTTTACTACCTTTTTTAACCTTTCCCGTAACAGCTGTTTTTAACTTGCTACCAGGATTCTTTTTTTTATATGCAGCTACACCTTTAGCTGTCATACCTGCACCTTCTTTAGTTGTTCTAAAGTTTCTACCTGCTCCTTTTGTTGTTTTCCTGATAGCCATAATTAACAAATATCATCTACGATAGTTACCTCAACACTATCAGCATCAGACATTTTTTGATATAATCTCTTAAATGCTGGTCCTGAGGTAGTTAAGTTGTTATCATTATTAAACCTATTAGACTTAATAGAATCACCTACCAACAAACAACCATCAGTATGATCGTCATCGTTACCTATATGAATATAGACGTATTGAAAATTAGGTACATCCTGTAACATAAAGTGAAAATCAAACCAAGGATATTTTTTACGATACTTCTCAGTTAATCCACTAAGCACTTCACGCTTTTCTACCTTGTAAATACCTGCCGGTATACGTGTTTCACCTTTTATTTTATCGGTACGATATTCATCCTCTAGCGTAAAGCATTCAAACACTCCATCAGCAAGTAATATTCCTAATGTCGAGTCTGCTCCTGAGCTAAATCTTTTTAGTTCTAGTTTCATCTGTCTTTCTTTCTAGCTAATTTATCTGTCATTTTTTCAATATGCTTTTGCATCTCTTTAACTTCTTCTTCAAGATCACTAATGTGCTCTTTAGTCCAGTCGTTCTTGAGATCATATTCTCTTCTATCTATAGATGCAGGCGGTAATAGCTTTGCTTCATCTATATCCATTTGCAACTTAACATACATGCTACCTAACGTAAAAACTGCTGCCACTATCATACCGATAGTCTTCAATGTTAAGTGAAAATCAGGTTTACCATCTCCATCAACGTCAACCCCCATATTTGTACCTCCTCCTAATTCTTTTGCCATATTTATTATAGTTGTGTCTTATATTATTATTACTTGTTTTAATTATTTATTAAGCTCTCTAGTTCTTTTGTGTCTTTTTTCTATTCGCAGCTCGTTTTTTCTCTATATATTCTATTGAATTTTTATATTCTATCTCCTCAACAGCTGATCTTTTATTTGTTTTAGAGTTTTTCTTTCTAGTTGCAGCGGATTTTTTATAACCAGCTTCTCTTCTTTCGTCTTGAGCTCTTTCTTTTATTAAAACACCATCTGAGTTTTTAACTCCAAGATCATATGTACCCCATCCAAACAATAAGGCTAACTTCTGCCAAGCTTTTACAGAATTATCTAACACATAGGTTAAGTTAGAAACTTTTTTAACAGCTCTATCTAATGGTATATTAGTAAAAACGCTAGTAGCAAGTCCACCAATCATGTAAGCAGGGTTATCAAATGTGTTGCTAGCACCTTTGAATCCAAAGCTTTCTTTTTTACCAGTTTTTGTTGGATTTAAAGTACCAGGGTAAAAACCTCTTTCTTTTATTAAATCTTTATTGTATTTTATTGTTTGTTTTATTTGATATGCTTTTCTAAACTTAGATCCAATAGATGGTGCTACGTTAGCTATAGCTATACCTACATATGCATAATCTATACCATAATCTTTACTCTCTTGTCTGTATACTTCAAATGCTGTATTCTTAACCATAGCGGCTATTGCTCCATGATAGCCAGATCCTTTTAATATAGTATCTACCATACTATTTATTACTCTTATTTCTTTCTTTTCAACTTCTTCCTCATCATCAAATGACATGGCAAACAAAGCACTAGATAGTGAGTTAAATATAAAGTTTTGAGCAAAACCGTAATAAACTATTTTAGAAACGTTTTCTGCAGGATTTCCTCTACGATTAGCTAAGTCTAATGCCGCTTTCTTCATCATTCTGTTATATTGCATGGATGTGTTTTGGAAAGACAAAACAAACCTACTAAACTTATTTGCTTGTTGCTCAGATACCATCGAGGGATCAGAAGACTGCTGATGCTTATCAGTTAACTCAGAAAAATCCTCAAAAGCTTTTGCTTCAGCTTCTTTCAGATCCCACCCTTGTTTTTGATAAGTTTTAGTTCTATTTCTATAGAAAGTAGCTCCACCAGCAGAAATAGCTAAACCATCAGCAGCTTGTGTAGGTGTAAAACCAATTTTAAGTAGGAATCTTAAAGCTTTCTTATAAGAATCTGTAGAACCCTCCACGCTGCTTGCCATCTCAGCTTGATTAACATCTATTTTAAATCCTTTTCTTCTTTGTTTTAGTTTGTCAGAGTTAAATAATGTTACAACATCTCTCCAATACTGTGGTTGATTAGCAAATGCTGTACCAGCTTTTAATAAATTGTTATCACTCCAGTTAACATAATTAGCTGCGGATAGTGTTTGTAATGCAGCTGATCTACTATTAAAAAACATTATAGTACCAACAGAACCATTTAAAAAGTCAGCAAAAGCATTTGCTCTAGCATCTTCAGATCCAAAATTTCGGTTAGTACCTTTTTCCATCCTAAAAAGCATGTCTTCTAATGATTGCTTAAATCTAGTACCATATATGGCTTCTATTTTATTTAGGTTTTGCTTGTTAAATATTTCCCTATAATTATCCGTAAATTCTTGTAGGAATTGTTTTCTACCTATTTTGTCTGAAATACTATTTAAATCACTAGCTATGTTATCAACCAACCAATCCCTACCTGGTTCTATGTAACCTTTTTCTTGACCAGTAATAAGACCTAATTTTCTAGCAAACTGTTGTATTTCTCTATCTTTAGCTATAGCGAAAAAAGCATCATTTATTAATTTTCTACCTTCAGCTGTATCTGGTTCTAAACCAGTTTCATTCATATCAAAACCTCCACTTTTCCAAAGAAATATTCTTATAGCTTGATCATAAGTAAAATCAGAGTCAGGCATTTTTTTACTTAGCTTTTTAGATACCTTAGGATACTTTTTTCTTAGATCTTTGTAATCACTTTCTATTTTCTGCTTAGCAGACTCTAGTTTTGCTATACCTCTTTTATACGGTTTGTTTAATGTTTCTTCAAAAAACTGTCCATGAAGCTCTCCTCTAGAACCCTCACCCATAAAAGCGTACATTAGACCCATGAAATCATCTGCTGAAGGAGGAACAAAGAATTTGTACTTACCTATTGTAGCACCTTTCTGTCTAGCTATAACTTCTGGTATAATCTTATTAGCTGATGCTAATTTATTTTTTTTACCCTTTGTTTCTTCTATTATACCATTAAATCTACCACTTAAATCACCATCACTTTTAGAAAGCTCATCTTGCTTTGTTTCTTGTTTTTTTACTTCTACTATTTTAAGAGGAGGTAATTTTTCTTCACTTTCTTGTATTGCTTTAATAACTCTTTTATCATTATACCTAGCGGCTAAATAATATCCATCAACCATCTTAGCTTTTATAGCTTTGTTATTAGCGTCTTTAGGCAAATGTGATTTAAAATATTTACTTATGATTTTATCATATGTTTTAGGTATAATAGCAACTCTAAAATCTTCCATTATTTGATCAAACGTAGTATTATTACCGTCTTTATTTAATATATAAAGACCAAGTATTTCTTGTATAACTTGCCTAGCGGGTTTAACATGCTCATAAATATAATCCTTATCATTATTTGAGTTTAAATTTTCAATTTGTAAATTTGGTATTGCAGCTGTTCTAACTAAACCTTCTCCGTTAGAATTAAATGTCATTAGTATCATACCAAGATCATTTTTGCTTATTTTATTTTTTTCATATAAATCTTTTAAAGTATCAACTATTTGTCTAAATCCTTCTCTTTGATCTTCTGCTTGACGAATTCTATCTTGTTGTTGTTCGCCGAACTCAACTTCATATCGTTGCCTAAAAACAGTAGGTAATGTTGTTTCAACATCGTCTATGATTGCCGATTGCGAACCTGATTTATAAGATGCATTATCTATGAAATTTTTGAAAAAATCAGGTCTACCTCCTATTAAAAAATACTTTAACGAACCTTTTGCTATATCAAATCCACCTGTTTCTAAATTTAATTTAAAGCCACCTGATTTAAGTCCATAAGCTCCTTTTACTGTAGGTCCTACATATTTTAAAGCTGAATCAACACCTATTCTGTCAATTAAAAGTTTAAATGATTCTCTAGCAGATTTTATTTGTTCTTCACTTCGAAAATCTAAACTTCCTTTTTCTAAATCTAATATACCTTGAAAAGTTCTTTTAAAAGTTCTACCTAAAGTTTCTTCGTATATGTACTTTCCTAAAGTAAGTTTACTTTTGCTTTTCTCCCAAGCTTTAGCAGATTTTTCCATCTGCTCCAATATAAGATCTTCATATTCAAAGTTATAGGTTGCAAACGCTTCTTTGTATGCCTTTTTTATATCTTTTGGATTATTTAATGTTATAAAACTCTCAGAACCTTTTTTAAAATTATCGTATGTTTTTCCATACATTTGATCAGCAATAGCTTGACTCAACATTAATTCACTTTTGCCAGCTCCAATATCAGCTATTTGCTGACTACTTCCTTCATCAGGTTTCAATTGTTCTCTAACTGTAGTGTTAGTAACTAACTTACCAAACATTATGGCTAAACCTTTAGCTGTCTGAGCTTGTGGTGATTGTATAAAAACCTTATCAGGTATGTTTCCATCAGGTAATATACCAAGCTCTTGTCTAAACTGTTCTTTAGTAACTGGAGTTAAGTCATATATAGGTAAACCAGATGCTGTATCGATTCTATCACCTTTTTTATAAAAAGACGTTAACACATTAGTAGGCAATCCAGTAGATGTACCATATAACTTTTGAGTTACTGCTTTATCAACTACAGCACCTTTAGGAAATATCTTTACAAAATCATCAAACATTTCATCAAGATTTCTCATTGTATTCTTGAGTTCACCTTGAGTAAAATTGTTTTTAGGAATTAATTTTTTAACTGGTATCTGAAATCTTTCAGCTGTTGTTTCTGGAGATAAATCAGGTAATGATTTAAAGCTTGTTTTTTCAGAACCAAAATCAGGCATATTATTACTTATTGTTTCCGTGGCTTTGCCAGATAAACTATCATCCATCAAAGTTCTTGGATCAATTAAACCCCCAACTCTCTGTGCTTCAGCTTCAGCATCTTCTTCTGTTTGTGTAGTTTCTTCTTGAGTTGTTTGAAAGTCTAAACTTGTTTCAGCTAAAAATTCAGTATCAACTGTTGAATAACTTTGTTCAAACTTTTCCTTTAATATACCTTCAAAAAGCTTAACAGCTCTCATAGGTAATATCTTGGCTACATATGCAGCTATTGGTACAGATCCGTCATATGTTCTAAATAAATCAACTAATCCGCCTTCATCAAACTTAAGCCTATCAGACATTTCCTGTTCGTTGTATCCAGGTACAGCTCTTCTTTTATTTACTATTTTAGATATTAAAGGGTCAAATAAACCTTCTTCAATAGCATTCCAAACACCTTGTGAACCTTCTTCCTTGTATATATCTTGTGCTCTTTTGGATTGTTCTTTCATCCTAGGTGTTATCTCAGATTTACTAACACCTTCTTTTACTTCACCTTTTGATTTAGTAAATACTTCTTTATTTCCTCTAATAGCATCTAAATCTTCTTTACTTAAACTACCATCGCCTAGTTTTTTAGCAATACCACCAATAAATTGTATTACATCTGTTTCACCTTGAAAATCTATTTTAGCTTTATCACCTCTTTTACCAATCATCATTTTATTAACTAATGATGAAAATAATCCAGTAAAACCTCTAGATTGTTTAGATTTAAGATCTATAGTGCCATCAGCTACTCTTTCAATAAAGTTAGCAACAATCTCACTTGGTTTTCTATCAGCTGTTTGATTACCAAATAAACCACTAAACATCTTGTCATAAGCCGCTTTGTTTGTCTCTCCGGTCCATCTAATTATAGTATCAGCTAACTCTTTCATTTGTTTAGAGTTGTTATCTATCTTTAATAATTCAGTAAAAATACCATGACCTATTTCGTGTACACCAGTTCTGGTTCTACGATTACTTACCATTTGATCTCTTATAAGAACTACTTCATTTTTTTGATTAGGATCAGCTGTTTGTAAATTATAACCGTTAGAGTTTTTTACAACGTTTAGTTTAATTGTTGATGGTTGTCTTTTTTCTTTTTCAGCTTTTTTATTTTCTGCTTCTTGAGATTCATTTCTTCTTTTATCTTCATAAGCCTGAGCTTCCTCAGGTGTTTTAAATTCAATTACTTTAGCATTTAAATAATCAACAGAACCTAATCCAGTTTCTATTATTAATTCTTTTGTATTAGCTATATCAGCTGTAACTTGTCTTTGTATGTATATATCAAAAGATTTCTTTTTTAAATCTTTATCACTAACTATATCTTCTGGCGATAAACCTTTATCTTCTTTTATTGCTCTTTCAGCTTCTTTTCTTATATCGTCGTATTGCTTAGGATCTGATTCTTGTAAATAATGATACTGATTGCCAAAGTCTTTTGGGTTTTTAAATAAATCAATAGCTTGTTGGTAACGATCAAATCTTTCTTTTAACGGCTTTAGCTTTTCGTTTTTAGACTGTTGACTTTGATCACTGTTTATTATTTTTTCAGCTTCAATTCTTAATGTTTCCTGTGTATCTATGGCACCAACATGAAGTTTATAGCTTTCCTCTGATAACTTGTCCCTCATGTTACCATCTAATTCATATAGAATGTCGTCGTTTTGTTCTTTTAATTCTTTTACTTTTTTATCTAATGCTTTTTTGTCTTCTTTAAAATCAGTTCGTTCTTTTACTTTTTCACCTTTCAAAGCCGCTACTCTTTCAAAGAAAGGTATTTCAGGATGCTTACTTTTAAATTCAGCATTTAACTTACCCATCTCTGATATGTTTTTTCTGTATGTAGAGTATGAATCATAATCAGCAAACTTACTAGCTGCTGCTGCTCCAAGTACAGGTGCTGCAGACATGCCAAATCCAAATAAGCCTCCAGAAAAAACAGCATGACCTACATTTTCTAATACTGGTCTACCAGTTAGTAGGTTTTGAGCTATTGAAGTTAAACCCTCAGTTGAAGACTCCATAAAAGTAGGTACTACAACCCCGTTCCACGCATTTTCTTTTATGTACTTTCTAAACCCAACTTTAGCTACTTCTCTTTTTCCAGCTCTACTAAATAATGTTGCTCCTTGTTTTAATATTTTAGCTGTTGGTAAACTACCTAGTACACCTTCAGCTAATCCAAAACCAGTTCCAATTAAAAACTTTTCAGTATTACTATATTCAATATCATTAAACTTATATTTATCTTTTTTGGACATCATCTCCTCGTAATCCATGTCTGATATTTGATTACCAGCAGAAGATACACCAATAATACCTACACCAGCAACGCCTGTAGCCATCATAGTAGCTATTATAGGTGCCTGTGTACTTATTTCTTGCATTAGAAACTCACCAAAGTTACCATCTTTAAAAGCATCTTTAAACTGAACATCAGGAGCATAGTTAAATCTTTCTTTCTCCATTTCAATCCTATGCTGGATCTGAGTTCTTTTCATCTTGTCAGCTGCTACTATACCTAGTACACCTAATCCCATACCAGCACCAGTATTAACACTGGCCTCAGCTATATAAGCTGCTCCTCCTAACACTATTCCCTTAGTGACGTTATAAGCTGAGTTTGCATTTTTACTTAAAGAATCATAATCTCTTCTTAGTAAATCAAATTCTAGTTCTAAATCAAACTTCTCTTTTAAATTACTGTTATAATTTTCTCTGTTATTTTGATATGAATCATACATACCGCTTATAAGATTAGATTCTTTACTTACAAATTCATTAGCTATAGTATATTTGTCAACTATTGATTTTGGTACTTTTTTACCATTAAAAGTAAATTGCTCTTCACCTTCAACACCAGATCCAAATATAAAATTAGGATCATTTAAGTCTTTTTCAATTTTTTCTTTGTATTTAAATTGTTCGGACTCTTCAAGTAAAGTTTGTCTAGATATAAAAGAATCATAATCTTTATTTACTTTTATTTGATTTTCATCAAAGTTGTAGTCATCATTTAAGGTTTTGTAATCTAACCTATTTTTACCTAAAAATTCTTTTTGTTTTTTTGGTGTTAATGATTTAATAAATTGATCTGTCTCATACTTCTTTAAATCTACTATTTCTTGATCAGCTAATCTTCTTCTTAAAGTAGCCTCAAGTTCTTCGTCAGACGGTACCTTATTGTTTATTTCTGATAATTCTATCTTAAGATTTTTAAGTTCTTTCTCGTAAGGTTTTTTTATTATTTTTTGATCTTGAGTGTAAACACCCATACCTAAGTATTGACCACGGTTCACTTCTTCTACTTCGTCAAAAAGAAATTGATCACTATATTTATCTTCTATTTCTTTAGTTAGTGTTTTAACATCTAAACTTTCATTAGCATTGTCTAATTGTTCATATGTAAAATCTTGATCAACAAAATCCTTTTTAGGAACATATACACCCATACCGGCATAGCTGGGTAAAGAACTTTCTTGTTTTTTTACTTTTTGCTTTTCTTTTTCAGGCTTTTTCTCTTCTATGTTATTTGTTGCAGAATCAAAATCAGTGTCAAATTGTTTTCCTTGATCAAGTTTTATAGCCTCTGAAGTTATTTTACTTGACTTCATATAATCCTCAACACTTAACCCTTCGGATTCAGCATTAGTTTTTATTTGCTCAAAAGATATTTCAGAACCGTTTAAATAGAATTTATTCATGTGTTGTTTTGATTATTCTTCTCCTAAAACTTGATTAAGTGTGGCATATTTGTAAGATAATCCATTTATATTTGTTACTGGAGCAAACAATTCTTCTATTGTATAATCACCACTTGATCTACCATCACTACCTGATAACATAAATTTTGTTACACCATTATCATCAATTTTCGTATTTACCGTGAGTTTATTATCTCCTAAGTGTTTTCTTAAGTTATTAGTTAAATTATCTTTTGATATTTCTAACATTTTATCTGATTTTGCTTTGTCAAGCATTTCACCATTAAAATCAACAGGATACTCGTTAGGTTTAGCAAGTGTTTTTAGTATGTTTAGGTTGCTTGCAGGTTCTTGAGATTGTTTAGATAATACACTCAAAGCATTTATAACTTTCATGTCACTTTCTTCTGCTTTTGAGTATGTTTTTCCACCACCTGATGCTCTAGCAACAGCTAATCTATCTTCTTGTTCTTTTTGTTTAATAGCATTATATCTATCTAATTTACCTTTGTGTAGTTTAACTGCCGTTTTGTATAAAAAACCATCCCCTTTATTTTCTTCACCAAACAAGTAATTAACAGCATCTGATTTAGCTTTTGTTCTAATCTCAATGTCTGAACTCTGTAATCTATTTATAAGGTCCTCGTTAGTTTCTTTTAAGTTAACACCAGGTATAGGATTGTCAGTGAACAAAGTAAGTAATTGATCAGTTCTAACTTGACCTGGCTTTTTTAGATTTTCTCTATATAGATTAAAGTCGTGTTCTAGGTCTGTAACATCTATTTCTTTTCCTAAATCACCATCTTTTTGAAGAACATCAGTAATGCCTACAAATTTATCAGATATCTCTGTATCAGCAACCCTAGCTAGCGTTGTGTCGTAGTCATCAATAGAACTATATTTGGCGTTTCCTTCTTCATCTGTACCATCTGCTATTACTAAAAATCCATTATCATCCCATTTAGCTTCATATTCTTCTTCTAAGAAACTATTAGTTCTATTCATTATAGTATCGTCAGGCTCGGCATCACCATTTTCAACAGTATTGAAATCCGCGTAACCGTCCTTGTCTGCTAACTCTTGTCTTGAACTCATTATAGAATTTAAATTATCAAGACTCTCTACTGAGTTTTGCATCCCTGTTCTTATTTTTAAAAGTCCCTCTTGTGCTGATGCATATTCAGGTGAGTCAGAAGGAAATTCAGACATAATCTTAAAATGACCATTAGATTCAGATCTCCAATCTTTTGCTTTAGATAGAATCATTTCTGTTTGTTTCGTTGTCTTTGCATGTCCAGATGCTTCTACTAAATTATTACTAAACTTATCTGATGATCTTTTTTGAGCTGCACTTTGTTTTTCCCTACGTAGGTTATCTTTTTCTTCTTTAGCTCTTTGTAACTCACCTCTTTTTGATATACCAGCTGCTACCTTGTCTCCAAGGTCAGCAATTCCTTTACCAACGTTATAATTAACTTCGTTATTTTTATAAGCTTGACTTACACTTTTTATTAATCCTACGTCTGCTGCCATAATTTTATTTTTAATATACTATAATTTTATTTCTTTACGATCATTCACCCAGACCAGGAATTGCCGATGACAGCATGGATCCGCCAGCACTAGTTAATCCACTAAAAGCGTCTGCTGTTTGTTGTCTTGCGGATTGCATCTGTGAGTTAGCAGCACCAACTTGCTCTCCTGCTATGCCAAATAAAGTGCTTTGTCTATCAAACTGCATTCCTTGTACAGCCATAGCTCCTTGAGCTTTTTGCATTTGATTTTGAGATGCTTGATTAATAAACATCTCTTGATTTCTGGACTGAGCATCTACAGATGCCATTTGATTAGCCTGAGACATGTTAGCACCAAACTGTGCTGCTTGTAATTGTGCACCTTGATTAGAACTTGACTCTTGTGCGGTCATTTGCTGTATTTGAGCGCCTTGTTGAGCAGCCATTTGAGCGTTTTGTGATTCCTGCATACCTATTGATGCTGATGATTGTTGTAGGTTTTGACTTTGTTGACCAGCCATTGCTTGCGCTAGTGATGCTATACCACTACCACCAGCAGCACCTCGCAAACTACCCATTGTGTTTGCTAAACCTTGTTGCTGTTGCTGAGATTGATAGTCTGCTTGTTGAGTGTTAACAGTTAAATCTTCCGCTGTGTTCTGCATTCTAGAAGAAAAGTTCTGCATATTGTCTGCTCTATTTTGAACTCCTACCCCAAAATTCTCTAGGTTTTCAGCAAAGTTAGTAGCTCCAGCAGCTGTGTTTTGTAAACTACCAAATTTGTTCTCAAACTGAAAGCTCTTATACGCTCTCTTTTCTTTGCTAAAATTTGCATTAGCTTTTCGTTGAGCAGCAGCTGCTCTTTTTTTAGCTTTGCTACCTCCAATTAAACCTCCAGTTGTTCCAGCCACAGCCATGGCTCCTCCTACTATTGCTATTGCTCCAAATGTCATATTATTTTGTTTTTGTTTTAATTAATAATTCTAAATCAGCTTTAGTAATAAGTGGATCGCTAAAATCCTTTGCTATAAGCTCTTCTTCTATTTCTTTTAAATCAGTTTTGTCTGTAACAGACACCGTTATGAAAACAGTATCTTCGTGCATATACAATATTCTTTTAGTTCCAGGTTTTGTAATACCATTGTATGGAGCTTCTATGTACTGAACACCATCCTCTGTTAGAATAGAAACTTTACCTTTTAATATAAAAAAAGGATGTAATTTCTTGTGTATCTTACTTATTACTAGTTCTTTAGCTGGCATGAATATCTCTCTAATATAACAACCATCAGCGAATGAGTGCTTTAAAGGATTTACTTTATCAAACTCTTCACCAGTTATAGCCAAGCCAGATTCAAGTAGCTCTTGTTCAAGATCTAATACTTTATCTCTATATTCATTTACTTGTTCTAATGAATTTTCTTTTGGTTTTTCTAATTCCATCTATTATTATAATTACACTATTAATGTTTTATTTACTACTTTCTGATACATCTGATCCAACCTGATACAATTCTATTTTAGTTGTTGAATCATTTTTCATCTCAACCTCTGCGAAATAACCGTTTAGTGATGATAGATTTGATTTGTTATCTTTACTAAACAATATAAAGTCTGTACCACCAGGTCTTGCTAAGGTAGTAGGTATTTGACATGTTATCACTGTAGTAGTCAAACTTGTGCATTTACCTAACTCCACAGGCGTAGCACCAACACCGGAGGTAACTATACTTTTATAGATAGTATCACCAATTTGCAGTGATGTATTTATAGGATTACTAAATGTCATTTGTATTGAATCTGGCATATTTTTATTTTTTTAAGCTGATGCTCCACTTTTTGTTACACCAAACTGTATGTTTAATGGATCTGATACAGAAGTACCATTTGCTATAGTAGCAGCCCAAGTAAAACCTAATTTAGAAGCAGGTCCACCTTGATATTTACCGTTAGATAAAGATGTCCAAGTACTTGTATAATCTGGGTTTGTTACTTTTAAACCAAATATTTCTAATACAGTTATTTTAGGTGAATTAAGAGAACCAATTAATGATGAAGTAGCTGTTATAACTATCTGGTTTTGTCCTCCTTGCGTGTTATTATTACCTTCTTTAAGTTCGTTCCCATCTAGCTCAGCTATGATGTATCCAGTACCACGATACGTAATAGAACTACCGCTATCAACTTCAATTCTATTGTGACCACTTAGTAGTGCAGCTTCTAACACATCACCAGTAACTAAGGTTTTAATTGCTTTTTTAGTTGTTCCCGTTGGTACAAAAACTGTAGCTACACCCTGTCTTTTATGTGATAATAATTTATCTAAATCTAACTCTAAAGTTAAGTCTGCTAAACCATACTTAGATATTTCTAGATCACCAGTAATAGAATATGTATTACCTCTGGTAGTACCAGTAATTGTTCCGTTTGTATTTTTAAGATTAAAATCCCAATTTTCTGGTGTTGTTTTATTAAATAAGAAAACTGTACCAGTTGTTATTGTACTAGAACCTGTAATAGCTGTACCAAGTGTTATTACAGTTCTATCTGTATTTATACCAGCAACTGTATTTGTATGAGAACTTACTATAGTACCATCTGAATTGTGTATATTATAATCAATACTACTACCAACATAAACAGCACCAGGTATTGTAGTTGTTATAGTGCGTGTAAAGGTTAAAACAGTATCATTACTTAATGATTCATTTTCTGATAAAGTTAGTGTTGTTTCATCTGTTTCAGATAAATCAACGGCTGTAACTGTAGGAGTACCAGATATTCCAGTCCCTGAAATAACATCACCTATTATTATATCACCAACTTCACCATCAACTACTAAAGTACTAACACCACTAATTGCACCTTTTACATTAGCAGTAGAAGTTGCTGGAGCCGTAAAGCTTAAACTAGTACCAGTAGTTATGCTAGCTGTACCAGTATAAGTTAAAGTTGCTTTTTGATATTTAAAATCATCAGTACCTACTTCTTCTAATTCGCTTAATATAAAGCTTTGAGCATCTTGACCTGAAACATCAATAGCTTGCATTATCTTGCTTATGTTAGCTATATACTTGCTTGATCCACTAATAGGTTCGTGTTCTGAGTATGAACTAATTATATCGTAAGTAGCAGAAGTAGTTACAGCTGAAAATGTTAAATCAACATCGTTAGATATACTTTGAGCAGAAGATAAAACCAAATTATTTTGATTAGTCAAAGAAGCTACAGTAACATTAAAATCAACACCACTACCAGTAACTCTGTCTCCAACAACAATTGTTCCAGAATTAGTATCTACCACTAAAGCTGTTGTGTTGCTTATTGCGTTATTAACTTTAGCTGTAGCAGTTCCAGTTCTTGTACTTGTAGTTGCTATGCTATCACCTGGAAAAGCATACACTTGATCAGGTATAGACTTTTTTAACTTTAACTTAACTTTAACATCTGGCATTTGTTTTATAACAATATCCCCAAAGACATTTGCATTAACTTTAGAAAAAGTTATTACTGTTCCTGATGGTATTTGACTTATAGAAGCTGGTTGTACCCTAGGAGCTGTAATAGACGTACCTTGAGTATCAGAAGTTTGACCAGGTATAACAAACCTATACGTATTAAAGCCAGCTGAAGAACCAGTATTTATATTAAATATTTGTTCTTTTAAATTTATTTCCGTACCACTGTTACCTGTAGTTGAAACTATAAATCTTCTACCACCAGGCATTCCGTCCCATGTTACATCTGTACTCCAATCGCCAGCATCTACTACTGGAGGAGCACTAGCAAATGTTAACTTAAATCCACTAGCCCAAGTTGCTGACTGTGTAGATAATGGTAAAAAATTAGCTTTAGTAGATGTGTGATCTGCAATATTAGCACCTGGAAACTCATTACCAGCTATAGTACCATTTGCATTAAACTTTGTTCTTTTTATTATAGTAAGTGGTTGATTATTAAACACTTGACCACTATTAGCTGAATCATTATATTGGTTTATACCTGGATCTATTCTATAGTAAATATATTTTTCGTTAGAGTTTGTTAGCGCTGGTATAACTTCATCAAAATCATAAACACCGCTTGCTGGAATATAGTGTTGTCCAACATAAGGATGATCTTGCCAAGCATAAGTTGTTCCATGCCAAAATGAAATATTATTACCTACGCTATTGGTAGATGTACCATAATTTGTTATTACAGTATAACTTGCTGCATCAACTGTTTTTGTTTGCTCTAACTCTCTTTTAGTTATATTAAAAGTAGCACCAGGTGTTCCAAATATTTTAAAGCCTCTAGTTTCACCTGAAGACAATATAGTTCTTTTAGAAAAGTTGACACCAGTTATAGATGTTGGTACTGCAACTATTTCTCTAATAGCTTTAGCAACAAATGTTATTTTATCACCAATAGGATTTTTAGATCCAAAAGTATATCTAACGGTAAAAGTAACTACAGCATCCTTGTCTGATGCACTCCAATTATTTGTTATTCTATACATGTTATCACCGCCGCCGCCATTGCTATACACAACAGTTGCTACAGGTGCTTCATCAAATTCAAAACCTGAATCTGAAGTAAATGCTATAGTAAATAATGTAGATTCAACATCAACAACACCTCCCGTGTAAGTATTTATACTAGTTCTACTTAAAGTAGATGTGTTTTCCTCAAATGTTTCATGCGTTAAACCCACGCTGTATGTTGTAGTTGCAAGTGCACCTGAGTGAGATACGTTAACTGTATTACTTATATCACTAGTAACAGAAGTATCAGTAGATGCTAAAGAGCATGTTACATTTGCTCCGCTTTGAGAAAAAGTACAACCAGATCCACTAAAATTACTATGAACTAAAGTATAACCCGTAAGTGGTGTTATGGTAAATGAAGTAGTATTAGATGCATTAGATGTGTTTATATTTTGTACAAAAGACACGGGGTCAGATATAGTAATTTTACCAGTTAAATCACCATCTACCGTAGCTAAGGTTTTAGTTATGGTTACTTGAGTTCTTGCTGTAGCGCCTGCTATGGAAGCATAAGTACCAACACCCTGCACGGTAAATTCTTTTTCATCTAAATTATCTATAGATGTCGTATCACCTGATATAAAGTTACTCCATAATCCTTCTTTTTCTACAAACTCCTTAACTACACCTGTTTGTTTCTCTGTTTTTAAAGAGTTAGCATACCAACCTGTTTTAGCTAATGTTTGACTAGAGCCGCTGTACGTGTACTTTCTAGAATCACTTCCTTCATAGTTTAATGTTTTAAACTGTTTAATAGAAGAAGGTGCTTCATTCATTAATACGTTTACTGATGATTGATAACCAGAACCATAAAAGTTGTTTCTAATAGCATTGTTATGAGAGTATAATAAACCTTGATTAAAAGTGTAATATAAACCATTCAATGAAGTTCCAAACTCAGGTAGAAAAGACCTAAACGATGTCCATCCATCAACTCTTTCATCAAAAGATATAGTGTAGTTGTTTAGAGTTAAATTGTAACACTTTTTATTTTCATCAAACGTGCCTAAAAAGCCATTGGACAGCGGTATATTGTCACTAAACCAATCACCCATACCCTTTTCAGATATATTAGTTATACCGTCTCTAGATAGCCTTAAAACGCATGATCTAGCCCTGTCTAAAAAATACATTCTATAACCATAAGAACATATTGCTTCAGGAAACTTACTACAACCATACTCACCTAGGTAGGGTATTGTTTGACCTAACACATTATTGCTAGCAGTTAATTGAGGATTACCATCAGCATTGTATAATGCATCTTTATTTGCTAATATTCTAACAACTTTGTCTTCACAAAAAGTAACTAAATCTGTGTCTCTAGCTACTAGCCTCTGTATACTACCATATTCTGGATTTAACTCTTTAGTTATAGCCTCTGCTTGTATAAATTGATTTAAATCATTAACGCCACTTATAGAATTTATTATACCAGAAAATATTAAACCACTTTTTTTGTGATCCTCTTTGTATCTAGTATCTATTGTTGAAGAAACAGTTGGCCCTTTGTCTATGTATATGGCATTAAAATCATCTTGTATTCTATTTGATTCTACTCCGTTGCCAAAAGAGAAACAATTAAACCAGTCAATGCCATTACTAAATCCATGTACATTATTACTTTGACTTAAAGTTATACTTGTTGTTGTATTAACGCCTGTGACCTCAATATCCTTATAATATAACTCATCACTAGACCACACCCTATATGTATATCCAGTGTTAATAGTGCTGTTTATGGTGCCTGACCAAGATATAGACGTTGTCTTGTCTCCATTAGAATCAACAGAGTTGTTTATTCCTGTTACTACCTGTTTAGCCAAATGCTCTGTGTTTTGTATTTTCATACCAGGCTTTAGTATAAATAACTGATTTGAAGCCTCATAAAACAAATCTAAATCAACAGATGTAATTGGTTCTGTTTCAAATATAGCTGGATTGTTAGATGTTAGATTATCGTTTTCAAAATCTATTTCTCTTTTTACTATAGCAATCTCTGTTATTATACCATTAGAAGATGTAGAGCCTGAAACTAAAAAATTATCAAAATAACCTCCTCCGTCTTTTATGCTTTCAAGTTGAACATTGTATCTTCTTCTTTTACCTGATAATTTCTTTTTACTACTTTTAGCATCAGATCGATACGACGCAATTACATTGCAGCTAGTTATTTTATATATACCACCTGTAAAACCACCTGAGTTTGAGAATTGTATGAGAGTACCTGCAGTATTTATTTTAGATAAAAAGTCGCTTAATTGATTTTCTAAGTGATGTTCTATAGTATTTTTTCCAGTATCAACTCCTGATAAAACAAAAGAAAATGTTTTATTATCTAATGCAGGGTGTTCGTTATCTAATATTCTAAGATCTAAAAACTCGTTATGTTCAGCTTTTGAATCTTTCCAAGATATTCCAGAGTTTTCACCGTTATCTTCTGTGAAATCATTTGTTGAATCTAAAGATATATTTTGTTTTTCTTTTACACTATATTTTACTTTGTTTAAAGAAAATGCATCAATAACGTTTTCATCTAAAATAGTATCTCTGTTTACTTTTACAAAAAATCTTCCTGAAAACTCAGATTTATAAGATGAAGTCTCTTGATATATATTAACTTTAAAATATTCATTTGCTTCAAGATTTGTTGAAGATAATATAGATGATTCTTTTGATTCAAAACCATCTTCTAGATTTACTTCATAAACTATAGTAGCATTACTGCTTCCATTTGTCTCTCCATTTATGCCACCACTTTCTATCTTATATTTATCTGTAGTACCTATTTCTTTACCAGAACTATCATAAGATGTTATACTAACATAACCTAAAGAATTAAAAGATCTAGCAAACTCAGGATTTTCAACATCTGTTGGTCCTCTAAATTTAAAGTAAGAAGAGTTTACAGCGGGTCTGTTAATTGGATCTGTTAATACATATGCTCTATAGCTTGATTTTAAATTAATGTCAACCGTTAGTGACCTAGGTGCCTCATTCTGTATATCTAATATTCTATACTTTGCTTCTTCCTTAACAAAATTATTAGAATCGTGTTTCTTTTTTAGTGTAATGTATCTTTCCTCTTGTATTTTATTTCTTTCAGATGATGGAAATGATAACCAAACACTATCATCTTTAGCTATATAAAATCTATCTAAAGCAAGATTATAATATTCATTTGAAGTTTCTTTTACAAAGTACTTGTAGTGAGTCGCCCAGTCTGGAGGTATACTATCTATTCTTGCTGAAAGAGAGTTTATAGAATCAGCTTGAATCTTATTTATGATAGCAGATGATTTTTTACTAGAAAAAACTGGTGTTTCTCTTTGAAAGTAGTCAGAATACACAACACCTATTTGGTATGTTCTTTCTGATTTAATTGATTTTTCACCAACACCTATTGCAGATGTTCTATTTTTAACTTTAGAAGTAACAGAAATTTCAGGTATATTGTTATCCTGTATATTGTAGCCTTGAATATAATTAGCATAAACTAATCTATTACCAATAGTCTCTTGAGCTTTAGCTTTTAATGGGACATTGTCCCAAGGTCTTAGCAGTTGATTAGAAGGTATTACTAAACCTAGTGTTTCAGATTCAACAGTATAACTTGTTGATGTATCGGTTATGGTATGTGTTACATAAATTAAATTATTATTAGATTCTTTGAGTAATACTTCGATTTTTTCTACATCAATTGGTTTTTCAAAACCACTTATAACTATTGACTTAACAGTATTCAACATACCATCGTTAAAACCATCATCTGATTTGTATTCAAATGTTCCAGGTAAAAATGCTACGTCTGAAAATGGTGAAAAAGTAGAATACTCACCATCGTTATATTTCCATCTATAAGCAAATCTTACCAACTTCTTCTCAAACAATGGCTTGCCCTCGTCTAATAAACATGTAAACAACAGCGCATTATCAGGTATATCATTAGGCTTTGTTAATAGAGAAGCTCTAACGCTATTAGCCTCGTTTAATAGTTCTGTTATCTTTATTGTTAAATTATATGTTGTTGTTGTTTTATCTGAATTATCTTGAGTTGTAGTTAATGTTATTATATCATCCTTTAAAAAATTAGGTGTAGGTGCAAAACCTATAGTAAAATCTTCTCCAATACTTATGCTTGAAAAGTTATAAGAAACTATAACACTATTATTGCTAGCACTAGTTCCTACCCCAGATCTCTTAGATGAACTTAAAGTTAGTGTAGGTGCATTTCTTGGTGCTAGTTTTATTGTTGTTACATTCTCATTTTTAAAGTTGCTAGAAGCAGCTCTTTGAGTGGCATTCATCACGGTGCCATTGTATTTCGTAGTGGTAGCAAAGTCTACAGAGCCTGATTTAAACTTCTCTATATTAATTTTTTTAGGATCAGTTTTATTATCTGTCCAAGCTAATAATCCCTCTATTACGTTTATACCTGTAACTAAATAATCCTTACTAAAGTTTAATATGCTACCCATGTCCACTAATACAGGCAGAACCTCTTTAGTAACGTCATCATACTCTGCTATACAACTAGCTTCATCGGATGCAATAACCCAATATATTTTGTTGTTTTCGTTGTCCACAACATGACCTATACACTCAGCATTGGTTAAGTTAGATATGAAGCTAGAACTCCAGTTAGATACTGTGTTTGTGCCAACATTTAATTTTTTACCGTTGATCAAAGTGTTACCTAGACTGTTTTGAATAGAACCTATGTCAGAACCTTCAGAAGTAACTATTTCTATGTTCTGCGCATCTCTATACTCACCATTAGGTATTAATCTTTCATCAAGATCTTTATTCATCCGACCTGCTCGGAAGTGATGTTTTATCTCTGGCATATCTTAATGTTTAATTTGCTTAGATTTATTTCTCATTATTTGGGTAAGTTCCTCGGACTTGAGGTTAGATAATCTTAGTTTTGCCTTTCTTATTTCTGCAAACCTTTCTTTTTTAAATCTGCTTACTACATACTCAGGCACTTGGCTTTTGCTAGCTAGAACAGCATGAGCTATATATTTGTATACAGCTTCTTCAGCAAATTTATGAACAACCATTTCAGAGTCGGTTCCTAATCCATCACTTATATATTTTAACGTTACTATCTTTCCTGATACGTTAGAGCTAAAATATATTATACCTTTTATGTTGTCTATGAAAAAAGATCCATTTGTTTGAGCATACTCAGGTAGTATACCAAATCTTTTTGAATCAATGATTAATTCATGATCATGGGATTTTGAGTTGTCATTTGAACTTGGTGTTGATGCTTTTGAGAACTTATCCCAAGTTGTAGAATTATATGACGTTTGAAGTTTGCCATCTGCATCAAATAAATACTTATAATCAGAATCTTGAAGTATGCCCAATGGGTTGCTAGTATTTCTAGTTGGATATATTATTCTCTCAATACCAACATTGTCTGACCAACTAACCTTAACATAATTAACAAAATCTTGAGGCAACACCATATTCAACAAAGGAGATACTTCTATCTCTTGAGCTTTAAAAGATTTTAGCGTATCATAGTTTAATTCTTGTAAGCTTCTTTGTGCGTGAAAAGCAACGTCAGACTTTTTTACTTTTTGTATAATCTTATCATCGCCCACATATGATACCATAAAGTTATTTATAATATCGTTTATTGAAACATGTTGGTATGAACCATACTGCTCATTACCAGCTGTTTGTCTTACTATTATTTTAAGGTTAGCCTTAGGAGAACCATCCGCTAGTTGAACTACCAAATTCACATTTGTGTTAGTGAATGTTAAATTTGGTGAAGAATAAGTATAATTATCATTACTTATAAGCTGTTCGTTTATAAATACCTCAAACTCAGATTCTGCCGAAGGTAGTGGATTTATACTATTTGTGCTTATGGCAAATACTTTTGTTGATCCATTACCTATAAAATTTTGTGCTTGGTTATAATAAGATTCTTGAGTTGTTGTTCCTAGTAGTCCCATTTATTATGCTTTTTCTTGTTGTACTTTTTTTACTTCTTCCTGAGAAGACACTTGGTATAACTGAGGATCTTCAAGTAATATACCAGCTAAAGCTAATATTTTTATTACTAGACTTGTTTCTTCTGACTCATGTAATTCGAAGTTTGTAGATGTTGAGCTATTATAAAGAGATATATCATTTACTATAGTACCAGTCCAACTAACAGCCGAAGGCTTTTTTATATAATTATAAGTAACGCCTGACGTTATAGTAGCTGGATAAACCTCTATTTTATTTCCAGAATCCGTCTTATCAATGTATACAGGTCTTGCTGTCGTAGGTTTTGCTAAAGGAGATGATTGATATTTTATTAGTTCTTTTTTACTTAATCTTTCTACTAAAAAGTCTGTTCCTGAAACAGTTAGGTATACGTCTCCAAGCTTATACAAAGCTGTATTTAGGGTAAACGTGTTGTTACTTGTAGCTATTACTGCTTGTTTAAATAACTCAAATATAGACATTTTTTCTTTTATCAAATCAACAGAACTAGCATACTCATCCTGTGTAGATGGTATTCTAGCAAATTGATTTAAATCATAAAAGTATTGGTTGAAAATATCTAATTGAGCTTGATTAGCAAAAAGATTATATTCAAGTGGTGTTATATAGCCTCTTTTTTCTTTATTAGAAATACCTAAAACTCTTTGATAGACAGTATCTATATTTATTGCCATAATTTTTTATTTTGTAGTAGTTAAGCCACCAGTTGATGGCCTAACATCTACATGGAACTTAGTCCTTTAATCGTTTTTCAATATTAGAGTATATTTCCATACCCTCATCTGTTTTAAAGAAAATTGCTAGTGCAGAATATGGATGCTCATCAAAAGGAACAGTCATAACTTTTCTTCCATTACTACCCCAAGTAAAATTTCTTTGATCTTGAGATAATTTAATAATACCAGCCTCTGTTGCTTTAATACCAAAGTTTCTTAGCTGCACGTTGTCGTCAGAAACTAATTCTAAGAATAACTCTGGGTTAGACTTAGCAAACAGTAGTAAATCTCGTTTAAGTTCCTTAGAACTCATGCTATTAACCTCAGATCCAATCTCTACACGCATCACCGCCTCGGCTATGTCTATATCTAAATTCTTAGCTGCATTTAATGCATCTATTTGAAGTTCTAAATCAACGAGCTCATCTCTAGCTATTTCAGCTGGTTTGTACTCTTCGTATAGACTGTTTACCCTAGGGTGATAAATTGATAACATTTTTTGTAGAACTGTTTTCTCTCTAGGAACAAATAGTCCTCCATTTTCAAAAACAATTCTGCCTAATATTTGATCACCTTTCATTTCATCTACAAAAACGGTTTTTTGATTTGTAGTATATTTTAATTCTCTTTCATATCCTTGATCTTCATCGAAATAATATATTTCGCTTGATTTCATAGAATAGCTCAAAGGTCTTGCATCGTCTTTTAAGACATACATTCTGTCTTTTATAACCCAATCGTTTTTCTTTTTAACAATTGGTTTTTCTACTTTTATTGTTGATACTACTTCTTCAGAAGTACCTACTGTATTTTGTTTTTTTGCCATGATATAATATAATATAATAAGTGTAATAAAGAGTAAAAATTACCCTCATCCAAAGGACAAGGGTAATTATTAAATAAATGTATTAACCTTTAATCAACATGAAGTTATTAGCTCCTTGAGTAACTAAACATCTTTCAGATAGGTAATGTACTTCCATTACATCTTTTCCAGAAGTTTGTGCTCCAACAGAACCAGTAACCCAAGTCTTCATCTTGCGATCATCAGTTTCAGAAGATCTGTAACGTACATGTAGGAAAGGACGAGTTAAGTTCTTACCTAGCTGCTCATCATATACAGATGAAACACCAGCAGGAATAACAACTCCTCTAATGGCTCCAGTATTTGAATCATTAATAAATCCTCTAGTTCCTTGATCGTTCAAGTATTTCCAATCAGACTTGTAAAAATCATAAGATCCTCTACGGAAACCTGAGAAACCAAGATTCAACGCCATGTCCTCGCTATTGCTGAATACTCCAAAAGAACTACCAGCTGCATAAGCGCTGTTAATGCTTCCTAGCATGTCATCAATTTTAAGAGCTGTAGGTCTATTCAAAAACATCATGTTCTCTTCAATAGCACCATTTTTATCAAACGTGGCTAACATAGCATCAAACTCAGCAAAGTTAGTTGCAGGTGTTCCAGAATCAAGACCATCTGTTACATGACCACGAGATGTGATAGCAGAAAATAATCCTTCAGTACCAAAGCCTTTAGCAGCTCCGTTAATAGAACCATCAGCAGTTGAATTACCTTCAACACCTTTAACAGATTCCATCATTGACATTTCTAGATAATCAGCAAATCTTGCTCTAGTATCACCTTCAGCTTTCAAATACCATAAGTATCCTGACTGACCTTCTTCTCCAGTAACTTCAACCCATCCAATAGCAGACGTATCAGATCCAGAAACTTCATAAAAATCCTTTAAGATAATATGCTTGTTGTTTAGTGATTTGAACTGAGGAGCGTTAGCAACTGATCTGCCTTCCTTACCTTTTCCAAATTCTGAACCATAAACAAGTATTTGATAATTTCCTGCACCTGCATCCGCTGCAAAAGCAAAGAATTGAGTTGTATAAGAAAGAATAGTAACAGCAGCATCACTTACAGCTGAAACATAACCGTTAAACTGCTTGTTTTGAGTTTTACCACCTACAAGAACTTGATCTCCTACTCTAATGCCGTGTGCTGCTCCAACGGTATTACCATCTACGTCATTTACAATAGTAAAAACGTTAGCGTCATCAGCTGTTTCATTAGTAGCCGTGTAAGCTAGGTGTAATCTACCTTGCTCAGACCATACGACTTGATCAGATTGTGAGGATTCTTCAGCTCCTACTTGACTTAAAAAACCTGAAATAGTCCTATTACCGTATATTTCAGCTTCTTTTTCCATCAAATCAGGTAGATACTGCTGCGCCCAACCTTCATTAGCGGTCGAAGCTAGATCTAAATAATTTGTTGATAATGTTTGTTTGCGTGGTGCCGTATCTGGACCACTTGCACTTGTAATTGCCATAATTGTTTTATTTTATTTTTTAATTTTAAATTTTAATTTTGAAGAATCATTACCTAAAACTTTAAACTTAAATCCATCAGTGCTAGTAGAACCAGCAAGACCTTGTCTTGGATTCATGTCTATATTCTTAGACTTTGAGATACTTTCTTTCAAAGCATCTGCTTTACCTTGCTGATAGAAGTGGTTTGCGATAGCATCTGGATTCATTGCGGTAAACATAGACTTGTGATAACCCTTAGCATCTGACATTTGATTCTTTTCATTTAGAAACTTTCCAATAAAATTACCAATGTCGCTTTGGTCTGTCTTAACTTTACCAGCATCTTTAACATTAAATCTATATTTTTTTTCACCCACGTTATATTCAAAACCTTTGAATTTATCGGAAAAAACCTCATTGGTTTTTCTATGAAATACAGACTTTTGTTCTTCAGCTAACTTCGTTGTTTGTTCAGATTCCTTATTGTAACGATTAAAGAAATCAATAGCTTTTTGCTGTTCAGGTGCTAACTTAGAACCCATTTTGATTTCTTCATAATATTTAGACTTTTGCCCGTCTAGATGGCTTTTAGCATTAGCGACTTGCTCTTTCAACGCTAATTTTTTTCTTTTAATATCTCTTTCATCATCTACATCTTCGTCCCACAAAAAAGAATCTTCCATTAAAAAGTCTATCTCTGCATCATCTAAATGAGGCTTTGTAGATTTATAAAACTCTTTTAGCAATTGTGAATCTGAATGCGATGAATAATCTTGATTTAATCTAACGTAGTCTTGTAGATCTCCTCCAGTTTCTTTCATGAACTCAACTACCTTTTGTATGTTTTCAGGTAGCTCTTCCCCAGTTTGTTTTTGTTCTTCAACAGCTTCATTAACTTCATTAGTTAATTCTTCTGCTTTTTCTTCAACCTCTTCTTCTGTTATCTCCTCGAGAACGCTGTCTTGTTCATCTTTGGAAACTTGTTCTTCACTTTCTTCTGAGACTGAACCTTTGGTTGTGGTGTCTTCGCCCACTGGTTGTTTTTCTGATCTTGATTGTTCATTTTGTTTTGTTTGTTCTTCTTCTTTATTAATCACATCTTCTTGAGATTTATTAACTTCTCTAAGATCTATTTTAGTAACTTCATCTTTTTTTAGTTTCATAGAAGGTTTTTTATTAACCTTTAAAACAGGTTCTTCTTTAACCTCTACTTGTTCTTGTTTATTTTCAGTTGTAACTTCTACAACCTCTTCTAATTGTTCTTTTTTCTTAGCCATAATATAATATAATAAAAAATGTAAAAATAATTACCTAGGTTCAAACGAACCTAAGTCAAAACCACCCAATGTATCATTACCTGATGATTCAAAATTCTTAGGAGGTTTTTCGTTTTTTCTTTGATCAATCAACTCTGATTGTTGACTGGCTTGTATCTTAGTTCTTTTGTCTTTTCTGTCTTCTTTTTCTTTTTCTTTACCTTGTACTGATTGAACCTCCATTTGCTTTAACTGCATGTTCATTTGAAACTCTAATTGCATCAGCTCTTTTTTAGCTTGAATTTCAACCTGCATTTTCTGCATGTCTAGTTGTGACTTTAGCTTTTCCAATTCACTATCTATTTGAATCAATGCTTGCTGCTTTTTAACCTCTGATTGCGCAGCTGCTTCTTGTTGTTGAGCATTTGCTTGAGCCTGAGCTTGAACGTTTTGTTGGGAAATCTCTTGATCTTTCTTTTGTTTTTTCTGTCTTCTTAATTTAAGTAATTGATTTGCTAATTTAATGTTATTTATTTCTCTTAAATCTATAGCGTCTTCTAAATCAATGGTTTTTTGTTGAACAGCTACTTGAATATTATTTTCAAGCATTTGCTTTTCTTCTTCGTCTGGTTTTAGTTCTATGAATATACCAAAGTCGTGAATATGTAAGTTAGACATTTCTTCTAACGTAGCAACGTTATGAACACCTATACTTTGTATAAAAGCCTCTCTTGTAGGAGAATACTCTATTATGTCTGATATTCTTAACGACAAACACTCTGCTAGCTCGGAAGTTAAATGAACTCCACCTTGAAGTATATGTCTTGTTGCTGTATTTGAGTTTGCTGCTGCTAGCTTTTGTACACCTACTAATGCTTTAGGGTCAGGTGTGCTACCATCTCTAGCTTCATTCAATCCAGTTACGTCTCTTATCATTTGTAGATAATAATTATACGTCTGAATAAGTGTCTGCATTTTTTGACCACCACTACCACTAGATATCTCTTGAATTGGAATCTTACCTGGATTCATATCACCGTCAGATGTTAGTGATCTACCTATAATACTACCAGTTTGAAAGAACATATTAAGCGCTTCCTGCGGGTTGTAGTTAGTCCCATTACCTAAATCAACTTCTGCTATACCATCAGCATCTAAGTAAACACCATCTGGTATCATGCGAGATAAAACTTGCTGTAGCTTTAAATGAGTTAATTGAATCATATCAGCAAAGCCAGTTATTCTGCTTACTAGTGATTCTATTTTGCCATTATACATTCTAGGTGCAACAATACTGTAATTCATTTTTACTTTAGTATTGTCACTCTTTGGCCTCATCATGTTCTTAGCCATTTCCCACTTTAGTAACTTCTTAGTACCAAGTATTAAAGCTCCTTCGTATAACACTTCTAATGATCTAGATACTTTTTCAAAGTTTTCATCAAGTACTTCTGTAGGAGGATTAAATTGATCATCTTTTATTAGTATTTTACTAGCTCCAGTGCTAGTTGTTTTAACCTTATAAACCTCATTCATGTAGGTCTTATAGTTAAAATACAATACCTTTATTTGGTTAGAATCAGAGTTATCACCGTTTAGGTTAGCTCTACTGTACCCACGTTTTTTAGAACTTGGTTGTGTTGTTATTTCTTCTAAATCCTCAGTTGTTAGATCAGGAAATTGTTTTTTTAATTCATTAATAGGTATTGTTTTTACTTCACCAACATAATATATATCTTCAAACTCTGGTGATTCAGTATATGAATATACTAAATTAGCAGGATCCACGTATTCTACTTTAACACCTTCTGATTTTGAAAACGTATTTTTAACAGCACCTATACCTATAACAGTTAAATCATAGTTTATTCTTTTTCTAATAGAATTGTACTTGTTTTTGTTAAGTAAAACGTTTATAGCTTGCTCTTCAGCTAATTCTACGTTTTGCTTATATGACAATTGCATGTGCAACTCTAGTTCTTCCTTAGAATCTGGAAGTTCATCTTCTGGTGTTGATGAAAGATTTATATTAAAGTTTTGTCTAAAAAAATTATCAAAGTTTTTTAATCTCATGTCAGTCAATATACTTTCCATATATTCTGTCCTCTTGCTAACTCCATAAGGATCTTGAGAATAAGCTTTTATATCAAACGTTCTTTCAGATATACCATTAACAACAATATCAACAAACTTAGGTATTATAGGTATTGGTTTCCAGTCTAAATTAAGATAAGACAAATCACCATTTATAGATAACTCGTCTTTATATTTCTGTGTAGACTGCTCTCCTCTAGCATATAGTCTAAGTCTATGATAACTTGTTTCGTTACTTTTAAATCTATTTCCTCCAGACTCAGTGTCTATCCATTCAGACTCTATAGCTTGGCCTACCTTTAGACCATATTCCATACTTACCTTCTCTAAATCGCTAACTACTTGACTAGGAAATAAATTACTACTAATTGAATGAGCCATATTTTTACTTTATTATTGTTGATGAATTTCCTTCGTTTTTATATCTTGAGAAACCAATACTTATATTTTGTTTTTCTTTATTTACGTTGGGTGAATACAGATGCCTGTTACAAGCCATAACTGCTAAACCTGAGCTTATAGCTGCATCAAACTTTGTTCTATTGTTTATGTCAAATTTTGACCAATCATTAAGAGTTTCATTGAAATATAAATCGCCATAATTACCATTTTGCTTTAAACCCACGTGTTCTTGTATATACATTTCAATAGCGGCAGCGTGTGATTGCTTTATATCTTCACTAGAGTTAGGTATACCACCTATTTCTTTTTCTGTTGTAGATAATTTATTCCAAACCTTGTCAGGTCTATTCATTGAATAACCTCTATAACCTCTACGTCTTATGTAATATAAAAGTCTAGGTTTATTGTTTTCAGCTAGTATTGGCATACCATAGAATATTAATGCCATTAAAACATCTTCAAAGAAAATCTCAGCGGTCTGAGGTCTAGCAACATATTCTAAGAAAAAGTGATTTGGAGGAGCATCTTCCATGGAAAACTTGGTGAGGCCATGAAGAGCTCCTTTGGAACCTTGCCCGTCGACAGTCCCCGAAATATCATAACTATCACAACCAAAAGCACCGATATGTAAATTACCAGGTGATTTATAACCATTTCTATCTACTATATTATTTTGTAGATGTAGCGGTGGCGTCCAGCTTATGTTAAACCTACCCTTAGCATCAGGATAAAATATAACTTTTGAATCCTTAACGCCATTGACCCATTGAAAATTACCTCTAGTAGTTCTTGCACTACTTGATATGTCTTCGTTGTAATCTATTTGTTCGTAGATCTTAGCTAAGTTAAATATACTATTCTTAGTTTCATCTCGGAAAGCATGCTCTTCGGTTCTAGGAAATTGCCTATAAAACTCATTAAGAGCATCTCCATCACTCTTTAGACCATCAACTTCATTTTGCCAATGTTCTAGTATTCCTATATCTATTGTTTCTCCGTATGGTCCTTTGACCTCTGTTTCAGGAGTGTCAAAAACTGGTTGACCATATTCGTCAATAAAACCTTCATAATTCCACTCCATAGGAATAAAAAGACTGTAAAGACCAGTACTGGTTTGTCCGTTTTTGTTTCTTTTATTGACATCTGATCCTTTATATAATTTTCTAAAATTATCTCCTC
>Ga0209816_1000512_pt1 | contig 30778 bp, 36 predicted proteins | sample CoawatmetaG01DNA_FD_187509 | JGI IMG/M metagenome (GOLD analysis project Ga0209816, IMG submission 187509) | Marine microbial communities from the West Antarctic Peninsula - Coastal water metaG017-DNA (SPAdes) (version 2) | ecosystem: Environmental > Aquatic > Marine > Coastal ...
GATTTGGTATTCGTCAGTGCCTACTTCGTCAACGAAACCGCTGAGTAGTGCTTGTTGCAGCAACTCGTCAGCGTTCTTTTCAAAGTTAAAGTTGGGCGCTTGTTGCATATAAAGTTCGTGTTTGCTTACGATTAGTTTCATAAATTCACTCCGGTTCTTCCTTTCCGCCAGTCTATTCGCCGCATTGATATAACTCCTGGCTTAATACCTACTTGCCAGGCTGCGTCTTGTATATCGATTAAGCGGACTTTTCTTTGGTCCATTAATTTAAAGGCTATGCCGTATGTGTCCCACTTTTGAAAATGTTGAAACGCAACCTTTAGGTCGATTAATGCTTCTTTATTTCTAGTCGGGTGTTTGCTTACGATTGGTTTCATAAATTCACCTAAGAATGCGTGTGGCCATCGAGTTCGATGCCTAGCCACATATTGCTCCAACGCACCATTGCGTAGTCATGGCCTACTAGTACTGTTCTGCGGAACGCTAAGTAGCTCATGCGTTGGTCGTTTCTTAACCAGACACGTTTGAGGGAGGTTTGTTGGGCTTTGTTGAGCGGGGTTTTTGATTCGTTGTCCATGATTCACGCTCCTCGTGATTAATACCTGCCCTAATATTAGGATAGGTATTATATGAATGTCAACCATTTGGTATTGTTAGTGGCGGACATAAAAAAACCCACCCGACCGTTTTGGCCGAGTGGGTTGGTTTTACTACTTGATTTACGCTGCTTTCTTAGCTGCTTTGGGTTTCTGCTTAGCTCCGAACACGTGCGTTGCTGCATGGTCACGCTTCTTGGTGTTCGCAAGCTCGCCAAGCTCTTTAGACTTTTCTTCCAACACTGCCAACATGTCGTTGAAGTCCATGATCATGTGAGTATGCTCGTAAACTTGCTGCTCTTCGTCGACGCACTCTTTCTCTGCAAAGAGGAACAGTGGATCGAGGTCTGTCATATAGTTCATCTCACTGCACATCCACGAGTGGAGCTCATTGAGGATCTGGAAATCATCCATGAGGGTTACTTCGACATCTGCCAGCGCTGCTGATGTGATGTTGCCTGCCTGCTCTGCAATTGACTGCGAGAAATCCAAACCATTTGCCATATCTCGCTTTTTGCCAGAGTTGGCTACCCTGCGGGCTGCCCAACAGCTGTTGTTCATGACCTGTTGCACGAACGAGAGCATGTGCTCTGGCTTCTCAGCCATCTCCGGTGCTGGAACACCTGATCGCACTGCCTCTATACGCGCTGTCTGTCGTTTTTCTGCGAGATCTAGCATGACGTTTGCAATACGGTTAGCGGATAGTGGTGCGTCGTTCGAGTCGACCAGGTTGGCGATGGCACCGGTGCGGTTCTTGTTGCTAGACATGTTAGTGATTACGGTATCTATAAAAGTTACATTGTTCATAGCGTCCTCCAGGACAAAAATCCTCAAGCTGAATGCTCGAGACATAAAAAAAACCGACCGATAATCATGTAATGATTATCGAAATCGGCTTGGTATCACTGCCTAGCTCTGTACTAGGACTACTACTATCGTTAATAGAATTGCTGCAGCTGGGAGTAATATGATTGTTAAGACAGCCGCTCCTATTGCATCGAATACATCACCGACTAAACGAAGCGCGGCTCGTTGTTCGTGGCTCGGGAATTCGCGTTCATCACTTTTATGAATTTGCATTTGTATATACCTCCATACCATGTGCAAAACGAATCGCGTTGATCCATTTATTGAGCTTGTAACGCTCTTTGTGGCAAGCATTGCCGATGGTGTCTTTAGCGGTGTACGGGCGCTTTTCGCCATGCTCTCTGAAGATAGTCCAAGCACGGTCATCCACATGCCTGTCAACATTTCCGGTGTATCCAACGTGGAAGCCCTCTGGGAGAAAATCACATAGTTGATCAAACTTGTCGTTTGCTCGTTCAACGCTGCCAACTCTACGAAGCGCGGCTCGTTGTACGTGGCTTGGGAATTCGCGTTCATCGTTCATCACTGGACTCCTGCTAGTTCGTTATAGTTCCACGGAGCGTCTTGCTCTTCGTCATTGGTGTATGAATCACAGATATCGGTTAGGTCTGCGTTAGTAAAGTCAAATGCAGATGGTTCGTGGTTCACGGTTAACATGTCCCAACGATCTGCATTAAGGTTAATTGCTTGCATTGTAATTCCTCCTACAGGAATATTAGTATAACTAATAAAGAACAAGACAGAATGTACTTATTCATAAGACAAACCGACCGATTACCGCGTAGCGGTCATCGTGATTCGTGGTTCACGGTTAGTGGACATAGTGGGCGTGATTTTGGAATGTGTGCGCTTAACAGGGGATGTGTGCGCAGTGTGTGCGCAAATGTGTGCGCACTTTGAAACAGTAAAAAGTCAGCAACCATGCGGGTTCTAGAGATGTGTGCTGTGTGTGCGCACTTATTTTGATCAAAGTTCGATTTGAAAAATAAAAGGGGTATGTCAATTAGATCTGTAAACGAACTTGAAAAAGCCAGCACACAGCGCACACAGCGCACACATTTACGTAAGTCATTGATAACGTTAACAATTGTGTGTGCGCGAATTGGGTTATGAAGTGCGCACACATTTTTCAAAGTGCGCACACACCTGTTCAGCCGCCGAGCGCGGGTCATAGTCGCCGAGCCACAGCATCGTGGGCCTTGAACCGTGAATCGCGGTCCGTGTATCCCGCACGTTGAAAGTAAGCGTACCAATATTGATATGTAAACTTTTTCATGGGTTATCTCCATTCGTTGTTTATGAGTCGTACACAAAAAAACCCGACTCGCGAAGCGCGGGTCGGGTTCATGGTTCGTGGTTCGTAGTTCGTGTTACGCGGTGTACGATTCCCAGCCCGCGAGACTGACTTTGCCTTTCTTGGCCATGATGCCTTTGCATACTTGCATGGCTGCTTTGCGAGAATGAACGTGCATGAACCAGCGTTCGTTCTTCTTGTTAGTGCCGATGATGATTGTCTTGTCGTTGCTCGGCGAACATACGTTCTTGAAAGTTACTGTCTTCATTAGATTACTCCTTCGGTGATTGCTGTCATGACTTCTAAGGTGAAGCTCGATTGAGCTAGGTCTGCCGCTGTGTCGACGTCTTCCATAATCAGAGCGACAGCAGCAACAGATGCGATCTCTCTCCAGTTGTCCATGCCAAACTGTACTGCCTTCTTAGTTCGTGGGTCGTTGATGAAGCGGCTGAACTTGCTTGTCTTGGTAACTAAACTTTTCATGGTGTGTTCCTTTGATTGGTTGAAAACACTTGCGACTCCGACCGTTTTTGCTGTAAGCAATAAACGTGACAAGGTTCCTGAGCCGGAAACAGGAATCAAGGTTCCAGATTCGAAATCGGGGAAAGGGGTTGGTAAATACTCTAAGTAGAGGGAATGAGTGAGAGGTATAAACGTACTTTTCAAATTTTTTTTTAAAAAAAACTCCTACTATTAATAGCTTAGCTAATATAGTATGGCCTACATGGCCAAAGTTAAGACGTGTAAAAAATGTGGTATGACCGACGAGAGTAGTCATTTTGACCACGGGCGTTTAACCTGCACCCCCTGCCGTATACAAGAAAAGCAAATCAGTACATCCGCCACATACGAAGCGTACCTCCTACATCTATTCGTGAACGCGAGGTCTAAGGTTAGCCACGGACAGCGGACCAGGACTCTTGCTTTTACAATCACACATGCAGACCTAGTAACGCTTTGGCAGCGACAAGAAGGGAAGTGCGCGATATCCGGTGTGTTTCTCACGCACCATAAAGATGGGTCAGGCACCAAAGATTTCAACGCCTCTATCGATCGGATATCGAACGCGAAGGATTACACCCCCGACAACATCCAATTAGTGGCATATCGTATTAACTTAATGAAACACACGCTGTCTGAAGACCTTTTTTACTGGTGGATCAAGACAATTCACGATTCTTCTTGTGATTAATTATTAGTAAGGCTAATATATATACTATGGACGAGATTGAAGTTCTAGCGTTAAGTGGCCTAGATGAGGCGATTGTAGGGACAACCTTGCGGAACGATCGTGAGGTGCTCGCTTATAACTACGATATAGCCGTAGCCATAATTATGGCAAAGGGGCATACAGAAGAGTATGCAGAAGACTGGATAGCAGAAGTGTCGTCAGACAAGTTCGATGGCGCCCCTGCATTCGTGTATTTCGATAACCACCAAGAGCACTATGGAAATAGCCCCCCAGCTGGAATCACAGTCCACTGACTTAGTTAGTGAACATACCGAATTCCAATCGCATATGCCGTACATGGGCATTAGCCGTGGATCACTAACCATGCAGCAAGAAAAGCTGGTCTCGCTCATTAGTTCGGGTATGACCACAGCGGCTGCGGGTCGCGGTGCAGGATACTCGTCGCCCCAGGCCACCTATGCGGCTGCAAAAGTCCCAGATGTCCAGCAAGCGATCGAATATTTCCGCCAGGAGATGCGTGAAGAGGTGAAGTTCACCAATCAGCACGCGCACATGATGTACATGGAAGCCTATAACACCTCAGCGAACGCCACTGAGATGAAGAACACCACCGATTCCCTGGTCAAGCTGCACGGTTTGGCTGCACCAGAAAACGCTACCCAAGTGAATATCAACATTAACGGCACTAAGCAGCTCGAGCGCATGAGTGACGAAGACCTGTTGAAGATCGCGGGTAAAGACCTCGACTACCTCGAACCTAAGAGTGATTAATTATGGCTAAGACTGTTTATAAGCGGACAAAAGCAATCGTGAGAAACGCCGCAGTATCAGGCAAACCTGGCGGCAAGAAGATCTCAAAAACCAAAATTACAGGGATGCCTGTTAAAAGGAAGAGGAAGTAATTATGCCAGCCCCTTTAGCAATAGCCGCCTATCAGGGCGGAGCAGCAGTAGCTAGATATGTAGCAACACACGGCGTGAAGAAAGCCGCAGAAAAATATGGCAAAGCGGCATTAAAGAAGGTGGCAACTAAGAAAGCGGCTGGAAGTGCTGCGATCAGAACGGCCCTCGTATCAGGTGAAGGCGCTGCTGTAAAAGCGGTCAATAATCGAAGGGCGAAAGCTAATCCAGGTAAGAAGAAAGTGGACGAGAATAAAGCAAACTTAGTAGCGACTGCCGAACAAAAGACTCAAGAATCATTCCATCGCGCTGCAAAACAAAAAGCTGACGAGAAACGCCGAAAGGCCGCTAAGAAGCCTGCCGCTAAGAAGCCTGCCGCTAAGAAGCCTGCCGCTAAGAAGCCTGCCGCTAAGAAGCCTGCAGCAAAGAGAGAGCCCAGCATTTCAGTAAAGAAGAACAAGACACCCCTTCTCACAAAGATCGGAAGAGTAAGAGACAAGGTCTATAAGCCTGTTAATCAGAGGAAGTAATTATGTCTACAAAAACAAATGCCCAATTAGCCAAGATGCTAGGCGTTAAGGTTTCAGAACTCGGCAGCGACAAAGCTAGATTAGCTGCTATAAAAGTTAATGCTAGAAATCTGCCTGCAAAGAAAAAACCTATGCCTAAACCTAAATCTAAGCCCAAGGCTAAAGCTAAGCCTAAAAAGAAGGCGGTCAAGTCCTACTAGATGGCAGACGTTATTAAGGTCGAATGTATACGCTGCAAAGCGTCGCACCCCGAGACTCTTTATTCGGGGGATGACCGACTCTGCGTGTATTGCAAAGCGGATATCGCGGAGCAAGAACCGCAACCCGCAGCCACTGAGAAAGAAGAGGCTGCGGCTACCACACTAGAAGAAAAGGCGCGCGCGGAGCTTGCACTCCGGTTCTTAACCCGCAAACGCCTTCTACCTTTTGTAGAACGATTCAACCCTGACTATGAAGCAGGGTGGGTCCATAAAGATATATGTAATCGCTTAGAGGAGTTTAGTCGAGATGTCGCTGAAAAGAAGTCTCCAAGACTTATGCTATTTATGCCACCCAGACACGGCAAGAGCACGCTTGCGTCAGTTGCGTTCCCAGCTTGGCATCTGGGTAGACATCCAGAGCATGAGTTTATCAGTTGCTCGTATTCAGGTTCTCTCGCGATGGCGTTTAGCCGAAAAGTCCGTGGTCTCTTACGTGAAGAGGGATTTAAATCTGCTTTTAAAACCCGCCTCGACGCTCAGTCTCAGTCTGCTGAAGCGTGGCTTACTACTGCTGGCGGCGGTTATGTTGCTGCCGGTGTTGGCGGTGGTATTACTGGTAAGGGTGCTCATATCCTTGTCATCGACGATCCGGTAAAGAACCGTGACGACGCCGAATCATCGAACGCACGTGAGAGTACATGGGACTGGTATACAAGTACGGCGTACACACGTCTTGCGCCTGGTGGTGGCGTGTTGGTTATTCTTACTCGCTGGCACGATGATGATCTTGCAGGAAGACTACTTAAAGCAGCAGCAGACAACGGCGAGCAGTGGGAGGTTGTTAATTACCCGGCCATTGCAGAGGTCGACGAAGATTTTCGAAAACAGGGTGAAGCCCTACACAAAGAACGCTATGACGAAGAAGCCCTCGCCCGAATAGAAAAGGCGGTAGGCCCACGAGATTGGTCTGCGCTGTACCAGCAGAACCCCGTTGCTGATGACGGCGACTACTTCACCCGAGACATGATCCAGTACTACGACCGTGACGACATAGACCTTGATCGCATGAAGTTCTATGCCGCGTGGGATTTGGCGATCGGTAAAAACGATAGAAACGACTACACCGTGGGCATGGTGATCGGGGTCGACGAACAAGACTGCCTGTACATAGTAGATGTGGTGAGAGGTCGATACGACGGTTTCGAAATCGTTGAGCAGATACTCGATATGTACGAAACGTGGAAGCCCTCAATTATTGGTATTGAGAAAGGGCACATTGAGATGGCCCTCGGACCGTTCCTCGAGAAGCGTGTGCGTGAGCGCGGACTCTACGAAGCGTACTTCAAAGACTTAAAGACAGGCCGCAGGGATAAAGAAGCGCGTGCTCGAGCAATCCAGGGACGAATGCAGCAGGGCATGGTGTTCATGCCTAAAGAAGAACAATTTACTGGCCCACTGGTAGCCGAGTTATTGCGGTTCCCAAACGGCGTACATGACGACCAAGTAGACGCACTCTCTTGGTTAGGTCTGATGATGACAGAGTTCAGCACCTTCCATGAAAAGATAGAGCACGTCCCGTCTTGGAGAGATCGCCTACCTGGATTACTAAAAGGCGAACGAACTAACAAATCTGCAATGAGCGCATAATAATGGCTAAAGATACAAAAATATCCCCCGCAAAAGAAGAAGAGATTACGCGATCTCAGTGGGCGCGATACGAGCGAGCCCGAGATAATGGGCACTTAGAATATGTATGGATGGCGCAGAAGTGCGATGAGTACTACCGAGGCGATCAGTGGGACGAAGATGACGCAGCAGCACTAGAAGCAGAGGGTCGCCCCGCGCTTACTATTAATACAATTCTACCTACTATTAATACAATACTGGGTGAGCAGTCCACGCGCCGGGCTGATATCCAGTTCAAGCCACGGCGAGGTGGTGAGGCCGAGGTGGCGACTACCCTTACCAAGCTATACATGCAGATCGCAGATAACAACAAGTTAGATTGGGTAGAACAACAGGTGTTCAGTGACGGCCTGATCATGGACGGGCGTGGGTACTTCGATGTACGCATGGACTTCAGCGACCACGTTGAAGGCGAAGTTCGAATCACGGCAAAAGATCCGCTAGACATACTCATCGACCCTGACGCAAAAGACGCCGACCCAAAGACCTGGAACGAAGTGTTTGAAACTAAGTGGATGACACTTGACGAGATCGAAGAACTGTACGGAAAAAAGAAGGCGGAGAGATTACTCTTCGTTGCAGAAAACGGCATGTCCTTTGGCGCAGACTCTGTTGAGTACCAGGAGTCCCGTTTTGGAGATAACGAAAACGCAAACGATTTCTTTGGAGACTCTGTACCAGGAGACGATGAGTATCGCACCGTTAGGTCGCTACGCGTCGTTGAGCGTCAGCATAAGAAACTAAGCCGCGCATCTTTCTTCGTTGACCCCGACACAGGGGATCAGCGCCAGTGCCCGGATGAGTGGAAAGAGGCGAAGTGCAAGAAGTTTGCAAAGCAGTACAACCTGACTTTAATCAGTAAGGTCATACGTAAGATTCGTTGGACAGTGACCTGCGACCAAGTTGTACTCCATGACGATTGGTCACCCTATAACCAGTTTACGATTATCCCGTTCTTCTGCTACTTCCGAAGAGGTAAGCCCTTTGGGATTGTACGTAACCTCCTATCTCCACAGGAGCAGTTGAACAAGATTGCTTCTCAAGAGTTGCACATAGTTAATACCACAGCCAACAGCGGTTGGATGGTCGAGAGCGGGTCACTGGTCGGTATGACAGCAGACGATCTCGAAGAGCACGGAGCAGAAACCGGACTCGTACTTGAATATGCGCGAGGTACAGCACCCCCATCTAAGATTCAACCTAATCAGATCCCGACAGGGCTCGACCGCATCGCTATGAAGGCAGCCGCGAATATTAAGACTATCTCGGGTGTTAACGACTCGATGCTAGGTACTGATAGCGCAGAGGTATCAGGTGTGGCGATTCAGGCTAAACAGAATCGTGGTGCCATTATGATCCAAGTGCCGCTCGACAACCTACGTAAGGCTCGTCAGTACCTGGCTGAAAATATACTGAACCTTGTTCAGACCTTTTATACCGAGCAGCGAGTCATACAAGTAACGAACGAAGCAGACCCCCTCCAGCCTCGAGAAGAGATGGTTATAAACCAAGAGACTCCTGAAGGTATGGTTATCAACGATCTCAGTCTGGGTGAGTATGACGTGATAGTTGCAACCGCCCCCGCTCGGGATAGCTTCGATGAAGTTCAGTTTGCAGAAGCGCTTAGCCTAAGACAGGTCGGCGTCTCAATACCTGATGATGCGATTATTGAATACAGCCACCTGTCTAAAAAGGGCGAGCTAGCGAAACGTATCCGTGTCGCGACTGGCCAAGAGCCTCCGACTCAAGAGCAAGCAGAAGCTATGCAGCAACAGCAGCAAATTCAGATGCAGCAGGTCCAGCTTGAGATTGCGAAACTGGAAGCAGAAGTTCAGAAACTACAAGCAGAAGCAGCAGTGAATATCGCTAAGGTGCAAGACATAACTGACGTAGATCCGCAGATGAGAATGCAGGAACTGCAAGCCAAGGTCGCGATGAATGAAGCCCAGTTAGAGCTAAGACGTGAGCTTTCATCTGCAACTAACCAAGCGAAAGCTGATCAATCACAAACATCTGCCGCGACTAAGTTAGCGACAACCGCTTTTCAAAATAGTAATAAACCCCAATAGGTCGACATACCAAATATGCGGCCCCCCCAAAATGGAACGATAGGAGTTCTTAAATGAGTGAGCAAAAAGACGACCAAGCAGTAGAAGACACCTTGCAGTACGAAGTTATGCCAGGCGCTGATCGGCCAGAAGATGAGTCGCCGCAACTTGACCTCAGTTTCGCTGAAGTCGAAGAAGCTATAAAGGCAGATGACGATGAGGACGAAGAAACTGTGGCAGAAGGTACAGAAGAGGAAGCCGCTACCGAAGAATCCGAAGAGGTTATGGATGATGAACTCGAAGCCAGCGAAGAAGAGCCCGAAGCCGAGCTCGAAGAACAACCTGTAGCTGAAAAGCCTACTAAAAAACCGATGGTGCCTAAAGCTCGATTGGATGAAGTGTTAGCTAAACAGAAAGCCCTCCAAAAACAGCTTGACGAGGTTAACGCGGCGAACGTAAAAGCCGAAGACGCCCCCGAAGAGTATGATTTTGACGCGAAAGAAGTCGAATATCAGAATATGGTACTCGACGGAGAGTCAGCAAAAGCAGTTGCCCTTAGACGGGAGATCAGAAAAGCCGAACGCGCGACTTTAGAGTATGAGATGCGTCAGGAAATGTCCCAAACGGTCAACCAAGATCGCCAAATGACAGCGCTTCAACAGGCAGCTACCGCGATGGAAGAGGCTTACCCAGTATTCAGCCGTGATGCCGCTGAATTCAACGAAGATTACACAAACGAAGTCGTTGAGCTGCGCGATATGTTCATGATGAAGGGTTATGAGGCGGTTGATGCTCTGTCAAAAGCCGTGAACTACGTCGTAAAGGACCACGATCTTGGTGAGTCTGGCCAATTAGCGCCAAGTTTGGCTGGTAAGGCGCAAAAAACGGACGAGTTATCTAAAAAACGCGCCCAGATTAACAAAAAACTGAAGGCTGCTGAGGCGCAACCCCCAGAATTACCTGGCGAAAGCTCCTCAACCCACGGGGAGAAGACGCTCGACCTGTCCTCGATGACTGAAGACGAGTTTGCAGCACTCCCAGAAGCAACTTTGAAGCGTTTGCGCGGCGATATTATCTAAAGAGGTAACAATGGCAACTACAAAAGACCCACGATTAGCCCGAGCAGGAGTCTCGGGCTTTAACAAACCCAAGCGGACCCCTAGCCATGCTAAAAAGAGCCATGTTGTTGTGGCGAAAGAGGGCGATAAGGTCAAAACAATACGGTTCGGTGAGCAAGGCGCTTCGACAGCGGGTAAACCGAAGGCTGGAGAAGGCGACAAGATGAGGGCCAAGCGTAAAAGCTTCAAAGCGCGTCATGGCAAGAACATCGCCAAGGGAAAGATGTCGGCAGCTTATTGGGCCGATAAGGTTAAGTGGTGATGGCTAGAAGCGATGAACCAAAGTGGAAACGCATTGTAGCTGCTGTAAAAGCGGGGACTAAAGGCGCTGCTGCGGGGAAGTGGTCAGCGCGTAAAGCTCAGCTAGCAACCCAACGCTATAAGAAGGCGGGCGGAAGTTATTCTGGTGCCAAGACTAAAGCGCAGAAGTCACTTACTAAGTGGACGGGTGAGAAGTGGGGCACTAAGTCAGGTAAGAATAGTACTCAGGGCAAGAAGGCTACAGGCGAACGGTACTTACCCAAAGCGGCTCGTGACTCATTAAGTAAAAAAGAGTATGCCAAGACCAGTGCTAAGAAGCGCGCGGATACTGCTAAAGGTAAGCAAGTCAGTCAGCAGCCTAAGAAGATAGCCAAAAAGACAGCTAAGTATCGATAGCGGTTGCATTGTTTTATTAGCTGTACTAATATGATTGATACGTCTATCAGTACGATAACTGATCGGCCCGTAGCCGCTAAAAACGTACCCCTCGCCTGTACAGGCGTAAAACTTGCCGAGGACGACCCTCGTTAATCAACGCTAAACGTTCTTCTACACGATAGTAGAAAAACGGATTAGCCGCTCCTAAAGTCGGCTACTTATATTAGTGACAATAATGTCGCTGGTAAATTATCTTACTTATACGGAGCCTATAATGGCCTTAACAAATTTCGGTACGCTCTCGGGCGACCAACTTCAAACTTGGAGTCGCGACTTCTGGAAAGTAGCTCGCAACCAATCATTCATCAACCAATTCGCAGGTACTGGCTCAAACGCTATGGTACAACGCGTAACTGAGATGACCAAAAACAACAAAGGCACCAAGGCTAACATTACTTTGCTTGCCGATATGACTGGCGACGGTATCACTGGTGATTACACTCTGGAAGGCAACGAAGAAGCCCTCCGCGCGTATGACATCAGTATCGAGCTTGATCAGCTACGTTTCGCTAACCGCATCGCTGGCCGAATGACTGACCAGAAGACTGTTGTTAACTTCCGTGAGCAATCTCGCGACGCACTTGCTTATGCAATGGCTGACCGTTGTGATCAGTTGGCATTCTTAACTCTGTCAGGTGTTGCTTACACTAATAAGAACAACGGCGCATTACGTACTGTTGTTGGTGGCGCTGTAAACGGCCAAGAACTTGTTGACCTCTCTTATGCGTCTGACGTATCTGCTCCTACAGCTGCTCGTCACCGTCGTTGGGATGCTACTGGCGGTCTTACAACTGGTGCTACTAACGCAGTAGCCGCAGTTGATAAGATTAGCTACGAGTGTATCGTTAACCTGAAAGCCTACGCTAAAGACCAGTATATTCGTGGTATTCGCGGTGCGGGTAACCAGGAAACTTTCCACATGTTTGTTACTCCACAGCAGATGGCTGACCTGAAACTCGATGCGAGCTTCTTGGCTAACGTTCGTAACGCCGGTGTACGCGGTACTTCGAACAGCTTGTTCAGCGGTTCTTCTAGCCTGATGGTTGACGGCGTAATGATCCACGAGTTCCGTCATGTGTTTAACACGTCTGGCGCTACTTCCGGTTCTAGCGGCAACGCTGGAGCAGCTGGATACAAGTGGGGTGCTAATGCAGACGTAAACGGAGCGCGCGCTTTGTTCTGCGGAGCACAGGCTCTAGCCCTAGCTGACATTGGTCTGCCTGAGATGGTTGAAGATACTTTCGACTACGGTAACCAGTCTGGTATTTCAGTAGGCAAGATCTTCGGAATGCGCAAGCCTAAGTACAACAGTGATATCACTGGTGACGTACAGGACTTCGGCGTTATCTGTTTAGATACTGCACAGTAAGTAAGTCGATCGCCTCTCCTCCTTTACAGGGGGAGGGGCTTTTTAATATATAGATCAGGAATTAAATATCATGAAGATTGTAAGTGACAAAGAGCTACGCATTACCACACTTGCTGGCGCGGCTATCGTGTTTCAAGCAGGAGATCCAATAACGGTTTCAGATGAGATCGGGCATTTAGCACTACAAGCTGGTGCGAAAGAATATAACGGTAAGTACATCGAAGAGAAAGGTGCTGAAGAGGCGGTTTTTGAAGAAGTGGCCCCAGAAGCGGCTACGGAAGCAGTGCCAAATTCAAACGCGCTGCTGACTACTGTACTCGAGAAGATGATGGATGATGGTGATCCAAAGAATTTCAAAGCTGACGGCTATCCAAAAGCCTCAGCAGTAAACAAGCTGATGGGCGAAACGATCGGCACAGATGAGCGTGAAGCCGCTTGGGAATCAATACTTAATTCATAGGTACACATAATGGCAACGACAGTACAGAGCGTAATTGATAGGGTTCAAGCTGTATTGCAGGACACCACTGGAGTCAGATGGCCAGTGGTTGGCGAACTCGTTTTATGGGTAAACGATGCGCAGCGTGAAATAGCTTTGTTAAAACCAGACGCCTCTGCTGTTAATGAGACTATAACCCTTGTCACTGGCACCAAGCAATCTATACCTACTGCGGGTAACCGACTTTTAAAAGTCGTCCGAAACATGTCGTCTGCTGCTAGTAACGGCACAGGTAAACGGGCAGTGCGACTAGTTGGCATTGAGGTTCTAGACGGGCAGAGCCCAGACTGGCATGACCCTACTGTGACTGGCGACGCGGCTCACACCTCCATCATAAAGCATTACGTTTATGAAGAGTCCAATCCGAGAAACTTTTACGTTTATCCTGGTGTTAGCGGTAATTCATATATTGAGATTATGTATTCATCTAATCCCGCAACCGTCGCTCTGGCGGGTAATCTGTCAATCCCGGATATTTTCGCAAACGCAGTTATGAACTACGTGTTGTACATGGCGTATATGAAAGATGCTGAGTATGCAGGTAATGCGCAGCGTGCATCTAGCCATTTCCAGTTATTTACAACTTCCGTTACCGGCAAAGCACAGATCGACGCGCTAACTAATCCAAACATTGAACGTAGAGCTCAGGCTGGAGTATAAAAATGGCGATTTCTTATGAAGCGCTCCTCCCCGAAATTTTGCCTATGGTCGCGGGCTGTCCAGATACTTTGATTGAAAGAAATATTCGGTCGGCTGTTATTGAGTTCTGTGAAAAGACTGGTATATATCAGGTTGAGCTTGACCCGATTACAACAGTAGGCAATATCTACGAATACGATCTAGAACCACCGGCAGGCACGTCCGTGCATAAAATAATGTCAGCGGTTTTTAATGGTAAAGATCTCGAACCGATTTCAAGTGGGCTTATCGAGCAGCGTAAACCTAAGTGGCGCGAGCAGTCTAATGCAGGGACTCCTGAGTACTACATAAAACAAGGAAAGTCACTTGTTTGGTTAGTGCCAGTACCGTCATCTACGGAAGTTTCTAGTACGGCTATAAGAGCGCAGCTAAAACCTACAACTACGTCTACAGCGTGTGACAGTGAAATTATGGAGGAGTACCGCGACACTATTATCAATGGCACATTGTTCCGACTTCTTCGCACTCCTGGGCAAGCTTGGACTGATATAACAGGCGCACAGATTTACGGATCGCTATTTTCTGAAGGCGTTAATTCAGCGGAACGAAAAGCGCGACACGCTGATGAAGGCGTCGTTAGGAGAGTTATCTATGGTGGACTTGGAAGCGGTCGAAATTCACGGCGCAAAAGATATGGCTCAGGCGGCTGATCCAATAATTGCGGATATTAATAAGAGTATCGAATGGGTAGCACCTGCCGTTCAGGAGATTTTAGATGATAACCCGCAATTTACCTATTCGGTTAGTGACGTGTATCTGGCTTGCCACTCTGGCGCTGCAACACTCTGGTCAACGGAAGACGGTTTTGTAGTTACTACAGGTGAGACGGATACGTTTACGGGTGATAGGACGCTGTTGATCTGGCTAGCCTGGGCATACAAGCGCGGCATGGATCTCGTAACAAGACACCAAGATTTTTTTATTCAGCAAGCTAGAGATGGCGGATACAAGAATATAGAAACACGATCCGCTATACCTGAATTAAAAGATCACCTAGTTACGCAAGGATGGCAGATCGACACAATTATTTATACGAGAGAAATCTAATGGGCAGTGGACCAAAAAAATCAGATTACGTAGCTTCTCCAGCGGAGCAAGCGTCTGCGGCTGTAGCGATGGCGGAAAACAAATACTTCAAAGAGAAGTATGACCCGTTGTTACAAAATATGCGCGATTCGTCGTTAAAAGACGATTCCGCAGATGTATTGCGAGGCCGTGCTAACGCCGACACCATGCAAACATTAGCGAGCGGAGCCAGCTATGACCGCGCAGCGACAGCTGCATCAGGCGGAGAAGAGGCACAAGCGTATCAGGCGCAGCTAGCGCAAGCAGACAAAGCTGGGCTAACCATTAAAAACAATGCGCAGCTTGGCGTTCTAGGTACTGCTCGGGGGCAAGCAGCCGACGCGCAGACTGGTATGACTGCTGCGGGAAGCATGGGTGCTTCTAGAGTACTTACTAAAGCTAGTGCCTCCCAGACAAAACGCTCCGCTAAAACTGCAGCACTTGGGCAAATAGGCACTTCTCTGATATTACAGGGGGGGAAGAATATGAAGACTGGCGGAAAGACGATGTTCGAGAAAGACGCGAAAGGTAATGATACTACGACGCCAATGAAAAACAAGGATGGCTCTGTGATGAAGACAGAGAAAGGTTCGTTCTTTGCGCCACGCGACGAGGATGGTAACTCAGTTACCGGCTTTGGGGCGCGGCTCAACTACGGCGGTATGTTCAGCACTGACCCTTATTAATAGGATATAACGATGACTATAGCGTTAGACATACCCGATTATGCCACGCTGGGCGGGAACCAAAATGCTACTACGGGGTTACCGAATGTAGCAGACCCTGATCAAGCCTACGCGAGCATTACTCGAAATGATTATCTCGATTATGTAAAAAACTATCGCGAGTTCGAAGAAGGTCTATTAGATCGTGCGCAGAACGACACGTCTCTGATTGATGATGCGCGTGTGAATGCAACAAACGCTCAGGGGTTGATGTCGGGTGTTGCTGACCGTAACGCATCACGCTACGGAGTTAACCTGACTCCTGCGCAGCGGCAAGAACAAACGCGAGGTTTAGCCAGAGCAAATAACCTCGGGCTATCACAATCTGTTAACGACGCCCGAATAGCCCAAAAAGACTCAAACCAAGCAGCGATTGGTGACTTAATAAATATTGGGCAAGGCGTAAATCGGTCGTCACTTAGCCAGATGCAAGGCGCGGCACAGAACGCTACCCAGCGCAAAAATGCTTATGATTCGGCCAAAGCCGCATCTAAAGCCCAAACATATAGCACGATAGGCGGCCTAGCTTCTGCCGCCATCTTTGCGTTCGCATTTTAAGGTAACTAAATATGTCTATTCTTGAAGGCTCATTAGCCGCATTGCAAACTGGTCAACAGGTTTTCGCTGACCAGTACACCAAAAACCGGCAGCGACAAGGTCTGAAGATTAGCCGCGAACAGCAGGATAATGCCAACGAACAGCAGACTTTAATTAGAAGAAAAGATGACGCACGTACCCTTGTTGGGGGCATTAATGCGCACTTTGGTTCTATGGGAAAAGAGTGGAACAAGACAGATGGTTTAGCCTTATTAGAGGACCCTCAAGCAAAACAATTTGCGATCAGTATGCTCAATGATTCGGCTATGGAACAGTACAGAAACTTTACTAATGAAAAAGGGCAGAGTGTCGGAGCGAATATAGTAGATGTAATAAAAAATGAGGACGGTTCTTATACCCCAATGGTAAAGCGCAGCGACACAGGTGAAATAGTCGTGATGACAGAAGGGCGCAACGCAGACCCGATGGGAAACGCAACGAAAATTGATCCTACCACCATGTCTGGCGTATTGAACTCGCGGTATCAGGCAGCGGTGAATGATGGTGGTCTTGAGTCTACGGGCTCGGTCTTAGCATCTGCCGCAGCCATCACCGCTAATATGGCTAAGCAACAGGCGCTCGATCTAGCCGTTACCAAGATAGATGATCAGGCCCAGCTATCTCAGTTTGGCCTCCAGATTAATAGTATTGATATCGAAGCGCCAGGTGCAATGAAAGCGCTGTTAGACGTTTTTAAGTCTCTGGGCGGTGATGCAGATGCACTAGTCGCAAAAGGACAGGCGCGATCAGACGAGCTGTTCCTTAAAGAGGTCGAAGAGGGAGGTGGCTATCCAGCTGGTTCACTAGCAGAGCGTCTCGTTGATAACGGCGTGACGCGCGAGAAGTGGAATGGTCTTACTCCAGAAGAGAAGGCCACGGTAAGCGAACGACTAAGTGATGGCCAGTCCCTAGGCCAATTATGGGACAAAACGGCGGGCGTGATAGCAGCGGGCACAGAAGATACAGTGTCAGCTCCGTTCAAAGCAGCGGGTCAGGTTTGGGATGCGTTTAAAACAAGTTTTATAGGTCGAAAGTTAGGGCTGTCTGAGATTACAGATATGCCTGCTGATTCGCCTAACTACTTCGCGGCGAATGAAGCTAATGACGAAGAGATTGCAGCCGGTCGTAAAGATATTACACAAGGTCGTGTTGACGTTATGCTAAATGGCCAACCAGCGTCTGCCCAATCTACTGGCGGACGCACGCCAAAGGGCACGGACGTTGGTGGACCAGCTTCTACCACACCTGACCCAGTGATCTCTCCACCGTCTTTCACGCTAACTGCAGAGAATGTACAAAAAGCGATCTTAGAGCAAACAGAAACACCTTCTGAAAAGCAGATCGCCACGATGGATAAGTTCTTAAAAGATCGCGGCATTGATAATGAGGCTGCGCTTGCAAAGGCGATAGAGGCCGGAGAGATTAATGCCCAAGAAGGCCAAATGCTCGCTTGGGTCATGGGCGCTACTGCGGAAGGCGACACCGCTGTAAAAGCAGGCGTTGCCCAAGGAATTAGTAATTTACTTAACAATGGTGATCAAGAGGTAGGCACGTTACAAGCCGCGCAGATTAGGTCCGCTGAAGCACAGGGCCAAGCCGCGACCCGGAACGCCCGAACCAAGTTGCAAGACTTACAGCTAAAACGTCAACAATACGACATGGCCGCTGTGGGGCCGATGATAGAATCCGGCGATCCTGTCCTTCTCAAGATGTATCAAGAGCTCGGCATGATAGACAAGGAATCTACGACACTAGCTGATGCCACCTGGACAGACACACCATTCTCGGGCGACGAAGATGACGCAGTCATAATCTCTCGTTTGATTTCGGGTTTTATACCTAAACTAAAGAATGCGCAAGGCGGTGTCTCCGCTGCAGCGGGTATGGATATTATTAATCCCATGCTAAGTCTGTACCTCCAATCTAAGGCTAACGCAGATCCAGGTGGTTTATTCGATGGCGAAACTTACAAAGATTTCTTCCGAAAAGATGCTGACGGAACTATAGATTTCGATCTCAACAACGTTCGAGTTGGCAAGACTAAAAATGGTAAACCCACATCGATTGTATATGTAGACCAAGAAGGCGTCAGAAGCGAGGCACTCAAGGTGGAAGATCTACAAGAAGATTCTAAAGTAATAGCTAGACTCCTCATAACAGCTGCGCAAAAGAATGGTACAGCCGCTGAATATAACAAATAATATAGTTAACTAGAAGGAAGCTATGTGTTACAGGGTTACGCAGCAAATTTACAAGCCCCGATGCTCGATAAAGAGTCATCGGGCGACTATTCGGCTATCAACCAGTTGGGGTATGTTGGCGGATATCAGTTTGGTGCATCGGCACTAGAAACACTAGGTTATTTAAAGTCTGGGAGTTCTAGTGCGGGTAACAAATCTGCTATGAATAACCCCGCAAATTGGACTGGAAAAAGCGGCGTTTCTAGTCTTCAAGATTTCTTACAAAACACTGATGTGCAAGATGCCGCCTTCCAAGAGAATGTAGATTTTAATCTCAAGTCTTTAAAGCAAAGGGGTACGGTCGACGCGTCTACATCAGACGACAAGATTATGGGGCTATTAGCGGCGTCCCATCTATTGGGAGCGGGTGGCGCTTCGAACGATTTGTCGGGAACTGATGCAAATGGAACGTCAGGCCAAGACTATTACAATATCGGTTTTGCGGCTTACACCCCAACTAACGGATCTACAAACGATGCAGTGGAACAGTTTTTCTCATCGAGAATCACAGGCGTCACACAATCTAACCCAACACCCGCAGGCGCACAAGATGATGCAGTAGCGCAATTTTTTACAAAAAGACTCGTAGCTCCTGCTGCTAAACCAGCGCCAGCGCCAGCACCAATGCAAGCTCCGGTAGACTCAGCAACGGCGGTTATGAACGCCGCCTACAATACCAGCTCTCCGAACGATGCTGTAATGGCGCAAGCATATAACACTGGGTTCGACGGACCTATTACGGGGGCCAACGTAGGTTCTGTTATTACTACTCCACTTGACCCACTACCGAGTGATGATCTAGTAACAACCTTTCGCCGTGGCGTTACCTCGGGCGCTGAAGGAGTAGCGGCTGACTTAAATTATATGGGCGCCGCGTGGAGCGCGCTTTTTGGCGATGAGCAGGGCGTAGCTGACTCTATTGAAAATGCGCGTATCCAAGAAGAATTCGCGGGTATCCCATTAGCAGGGATGAAAAAATTTAGTGAGGTTCTTGATGAACCGACGTTCGAAGGCGTGCTTGACCAAATTACAGTGGGCGTAGGGCAGCTAGTCCCTAGCGTAATTAGCGCGATCACAGGTGCTGGTATTGGCAGCGTGACGATGTTGGCAGGGAAGCAGGTTCTTACGCAGTCGACCCGCCAAGCCGCCAAGAGCATCATCAAAGACTCTTTAAATGCTACTGCAAAAAAGACCGCTACCCCCGATCAACGTGCTATTGCGCAGGCAGCTTTTGAAGCTACAAAAGAAGCGCATGTACTTACTAGAAACCGCTACCTACGTAACAAAACTGCTAAGCAGGGCGCCCTACTTGGCGCAGGGCTATCCGAATATGCACCATTAACGGGATCTAATGTTAGTGAAGCACTTGAGTCAGGGCGTGAGTTAGATAGAACGCAAGCGATGAGAGCAGGATTAGTAGCTTTACCGCAAGCAGCGATCGGGGTCTTTGGCGAGGCTGGACTATTAAGCCTGATAAGCAGACAGGCTAGCAAGAAATCAGCTGGCCCTAAGTCTGTTATGGGCAGGCTAGCGGCTGCGACCGGCACGGGTTTTGTAAAAGGCGGCGTGTTAGAGGGAGCCGCAGAACTAGCTCAAGAAGAACTCGCGATCCGTAACCGTATGGATATGGATGCCACATTCACCGACGCTGACGCTAATCTCCGTCGTATCCAAGCAGGCTTTATTGGATTCTTTGGTGGCGCAGCAGCGGGTGGCGGAGGCTCGGGACTCGTGCAAGCTGCTAATGAAATACCTGGTGGCGTCGTTAGTACCGTCGCCGCCGTAACTGAAAAAGCGGCAGAGATGTCAGACTCTATCAAAGAGTTCATGACCCGTTCGCAAGCGAGTAGTGAGATATCTAGGATTGCTCCAGGGCAGACTACTCAGGAGTCTAAGCGCGACATAGACGCTCAAGTCAACGCGATGATCGACCCCAGTAGTTCTAAAGAAGCCGTATGGATAAGTGGCACTACGCCGGACCCTCGGTATGCCAGCGGTAGTGGCCGTATCAAAAAAGTTATTATAAACGGGTCTCGTGCGTACTCCGCTTTTGTTCCTGGTCGAGGCACCATAATTTCCACTGATGTCGACATTGTCGAAAACGTGATTAAGGGAGAAGCGTCTGATGCGGTTCTTGCTGCAGCGTTAGGCTACAGTTCGGTTAAGACGGGCACTGAGAGTGATGTCTTCAGGGTTTACGACGCGGAGGGGGGCATTATCTCAGAGCAGGTGGTCAGCCGCGATGGTGACGAGATTATCGCAGCGCGTGCTGCCGCCGAAAAGCTAATGCCTAAAGGTGGGCGCATCGAGTTTATGCCAGTCGAAGATGCCCTTGCTGACCGCGCGCGCCGAGCAGAACCTGATGTTAAATTTATGGACGACGACGTCGATCCCCTTGAACAAGACCAGACTCCAAACGAAAGAGACGCTGATCAAGAATTCGAGCCGGAAGTTCGTACACATTCATTTACCCAAGGCGGTAAGACCACTGAAACTTACCAAGCGGTAGAGGGCGACAATAGCTTCGATGGTATAGAAGCGGCGAGGGCAGCTTACGCGGATATGCTCGGGTTCGCTGTCGATTTCACTACTAATTTCTACAAACGCATGTCTAAAAGCATGCTTAACACTGCTGTGTCGTTACAAAAAGCCAACCCAGATGAAGTAGTACAGGTCGCGATCAACAGCGATGGCTCTTATCGTATTGACATAGAGACTACTCCTGATACACAGAAAATAAGAATCCGCGATAAAAAAGGTATTGAAGACGAAGTCTCGATGTCAGAGTTTTTACGCAGATCAATTAGTAAAGCTGCTAGTAGTATCCAAAAGTTTCGCACTATAAATATTACAGCTCCAGGCGCCGATGCAGCTATTAGCGTCAACCCTGTAGATCTGATGAACGCGGGTCGACGTATTGTGGAATCTTTAGAGGGTTCTTTTACGGGGGCAGGGGCAACCCAATCAACTCGCGAAGGCTTACTAGCTATACTGGGTGAACTTCAGATGCGCGGGTATGAGGTTGATATTCAAGGCGTACCGCTATCTGTAATTATGGAGAACTTGGCTAACCCCAGAATTAAATTAGATCCAAAAATAGCTAATATAACCGTCGGTTTCAATGACGCGGGTAAGAAAGTTAGTTTAGGTTATTTGCTAAAGCCCTATGTGCCAGGATCGCGTGGCGCAAATATCGTGGAGACGCTTCTTGATGAAGAAACCGAAACAGTTGAGCCTTACGATATGGCGGAAAACAATGCTCGGACAGATGATGGGATACCACTTACTAGAGGTAATATTGAAGAGGGCGAGCGTAATATAGATAGTAGGCAAAACCGTCCAATAGGTAGCTCTCCGAGTACAGGTCCAACTCCGTCAGATAAGCCCCCCTTAGATATCCCATCGGGGGTTACGTTCCCCTTCGGTGAAGTGAATACGTTAGTCACTTCATTGGTTAAGCGGATCTCTCGCGCCATAAAATTAAAGACCCCTACCGCCATACTAAGTTTAAAAGGCATAGATACTAAAACCCGTGAAATCATTGCTGGGTACATAAACAACAAGGCAAGTGCGAAAGGTAAGATTGCGCTAAGAACCTTAATGGGTGATTCAAAAATTAAGCCTTTGGATCTTTCGGACCTGAACGCAGTGGCTAGCTTTGTTAGAGGTCTTCAGACAGACGGTTTACTCAAACCGGCGATGGATAAATATGTTTCTGATGTGGCGGATGCCACTTTACTAGGTCACACCTTTTTAAGGCGTGTCACCTATGAAACTATCGCGCCCCTAACTAACTCGTCTCCAGTTGCGGAAACAATGACCGACTGGATTATGGACCTGCGTAGTAAAGCACTAACTCGAAAAGGGGTCTCCCTTGGTTTCCAAGGCGCATCCGTAATTATACTTAACGATGTTAATAATACTAACGAAGCCGCCATTGCTATGACTGCGGCTCACGAAATGGGGCACGCCTTGTTTCGAGAAGAGATAAACGGTACGTTAAAAAACGAGCCCCTAATGAAGCGGTTGACTGCTGCTTTTATTAGAGACCGAAAGAAAGCCCGAGATGATGGCAAACCTATAAGACAGTGGGAAGAGGAAGGGTTCGAAGAGTGGTACGCAGACCAAGTAGCCGCGTGGATCAAGCAGGATATGCAAGCTGACGATCGCAGCGCGAAGAATGCGATTGACAGCCACTTTAAGCGAATCGCTGAGAAGTTCAAAAAGCTGTGGGCAGCGATGTCAACGCACCCCAGTCAGATATTCCGCCGCACTGATAAAGTGAAACCTAGCTTTAAAAAGTATATGGACGACGTGACCGCAGCGCGAGCCGCTAACCGCGAAAGCTATACGGCCCCAGTGTATAACGACAACGGCGAGATAGTTGCGTGGGCGTCGGGAATAGGCGCGGCTCGAATAGATGCAGAACCGGCGAATGTCCGCGAAGAGGAAAGCACTGTAACAGAAGATGCTGTTGAGGCTAGTATTCCAGACCCCGCAGAGGGTAGCATCCCAGAACCCGCAGAGGCTTCCTGGGAACAAAAGGCTCTTGTCCAGGCGATTAAGGCCGAGATAAATATTCAGACTGGTGCAGCCGCCCGTGAGACGGCGTTCCGGCAGAAGCTGTCGGAAATGCAAAGTGCTTTCCTAGCCAAGAACCCGTGGGCTACACAAATACTTGGGTTGGTCCGTACCGCAGATGGCATGCTTCGTATGGTTGCAGGCGACGAAATCGCGGACCTGTTTTATGTCAGATCTAACACGACCGCCGGACTAGGGTTTACTCAGGCTAGACAGCTAGCTCGCGATGAGTGGCGTGCTGGGTTATTTGATGCGATAGGCGCAGATTGGACTACTGACGATGTACAGAATGCGTTGGAGGAAGCGCAGGGCAGTACACCTACCAGTGAACTTAAAAACCCGAAAGCCGTAGCAATACGGAAGTACCTTCAGCGGATGCACGAAGAGTATGTTGCCCCCTCGAACTCTGATATTGGTTTCCGAAATGATTACTTCCCTGTACTACTCGAGCTAGCGGAAATAACAGCTGACCCAGAGGCATTTATACAGCTGGTCGTTGATGGTAATAAGCGCGCCGGTGTAAAGACTGATATGCAGGTGTTGAGGCAGACTGTTAATAAATTAATTAAGTATCAGGGCAATATTGACGAGGGGGGTAAACCAGAAAGCACCGATGCACTTGATCCTGGAGCTGTGGTAGAAGCCACGCTCGACCTGACTAAAAATGTAGAACGCTCTGTGCTTAGAGATACTATGTTTTTGATGGACCCTGAAGTGGCGCTAATGAAGTACATCGACAATATTACAAAACGCGTTGAATGGAACAAAGCTACAAAAGATGCGAACGGTAAGGATAAGCTGCAACCTCTTCTTGCGACTCTTAATAAAGAGGAAAAGGCAACAGCTGAGTCTGTTATTAATGCATACCTCGGCAACGTGACGCACTTATCTCCATTCTGGCGCAAGACCACTAGCTATCTCGCGACAATGAACTTGGTGACCCTATTACCGTTTGCCACGCTTGCCTCTATACCAGATTTTGCGGGCTCTATTGTTCAGACAAAAGAGTTCAAAGGCATAGGTATGTTCTTTAAAGAAATCGTCAATCAGATTCAAAACAGGGAAGTGGCGAAACGCTTAGCGAATGATATTGGGGTTGTTATGCCTGAAGCAGCCGCGACCGCGTGGATGTCTCAGGCTGATAGCGACATGTTAGACCCTACGGCTCGGAATGCTACCGATAAATTCTTCAAATACACGGGACTACAGGCGTTGACAACTCTATCTCGCGAGTTCTCTGCGGGTATGGGTAAACAATTTCTAATCGAGCACGCTTATTATCCTAATGAGCGATCAGATCGATACTTAGCTCAATTAGGCGTTACAGCGGAGCAGGTGCGCGCATGGAACGATAGTGGTGAGTCATTCGATAGTGAAGAAGGCCAAGCAGTAAAAGCGGCGCTTAGCAGATTTGTAGAAAGCTCTGTACTGAGACCGAATGCTGGGGAGCGGCCTATATGGGCGTCTGATCCACGCTTTGCTTTAGTCTGGCAGCTAAAGTCTTTTATATATGCGTTCAACAAAGTAATCCTAGAAGGCGTTTTGCGAGAAGGGAGAGAGCGGTATAAAGAAGGTAACTCAATAGCTGCCTCTATGGGCCCGTTACTTATTCTGACTATGGCTGCGTTTATGCCTTTAGCGGCCCTTGGCCTTGAGCTTAGAGAATACGCAAAAGTCGGGTTGTCGTATGCCCTTCCAGGAATTGACGGCAGCTTGAAATACCTCCGATCCGACAAGATGGACTACGGCACTTATTTTGTGGAACTGTTTAGCAGAGCGGGGCTTGACGGTCCGATAGGTATGTTGACTATGGCGCAGCGATCAGGTGACTGGGGCGGTTCAGCTTTAGCAACGCTCCTTGGCCCTACGGCGGAGCTTGCCGATAAGATGTTACAAATCGGTCCAATTGATGGCGCATACGGTCGAATGAATTCTCCACAGGATCAGGCAGGTATTCTATTAGGTATTGGGGCCGTAGCGAGAACTGTACTGTGAGCCCCTTAAAACTAGAGCCAGGGTCTAAGTACTCAGAATTTGACTTAGATCAAGATGGCACCGTGACGGATGAGGAAATCCAAATGCACCAGGAAATGGTGGAGTTACAACTGAGAGAAGAGAAAGCAGATTCTCAGCGAAGGATGGCATGGGTAGCAATGATAAGTATGTGTGTCTACGCGCTACTACCTATCCTTCCCTTTATCCCTGAAGACAGGTTAGCGACGTTAGCTTCTCTGTCAGACATGTTGTTCTTATCACAGGCTTCTGTGGTGGGGCTTTACTTTGGCGCAACCGCTTACATGGCACGAGGAAAATAAAATGTTACAAGCACTAATCGGTCCAGTATCAAACCTGTTGGATAAGTTTATTTTAGACAAAGACGTCAAGGCCAAGCTAAGTCACGAAATTAGCACAATGGCAGAGCGTCATGCTCAAGAAGTAGCCAAGGGGCAATTAGAGGTCAACAAGGTTGAAGCCGCTTCTAAGTCTATGTTCGTAGCTGGCTGGCGCCCGGCTGTCGGGTGGGTGACTGTAATAGGCATGGCCTCAAATTACATCCTGATTCCGATGAGCAACTTTGCTTTAGCTATTGCTGGTAGTGAGATAACCATCCCCCTACTTCAGATGTCTGAAATGATGCCCGTGCTCTTAGGCATGCTTGGTCTCGGCGGTATGCGTACCGTAGAAAAAATTCAGAAGGTGAGCCGGAATAAATGACTGACTTCAATACGGAAGTAGGGAAACGCTTTGACCGCCTTGAAACCAAGATAGACCGGCTGACAGAGGTCATGGCAAATGTAGCGCGCGTCGAAGAGCAGATCAATGGCCAGAATGGGCGGCTGAAGCGCCATGAATATCGACTAGATGAGACCGAAAAAAAGCTAGAAGACATTATGGAGTTAGTCGGTAAGAACACTTTTGCGGCTAAGTTAGGTACGGGGATACTTGGCACGATCTGGGTAGCTGCTTTAGGGGCAATAATGTACCTATTTGAGGACTGAGAATGTTTAAGTATTTTAAGCTAGAAGACTTCGCGTGTAGCGAGACAGGGGAGAATAATATCTCTCATGACTTTGTGCATCGTCTAGACGATTTACGCGAGGCTTGTGGGATACCGTTCTATATAACAAGCGGCTTTCGATCAAAAGAGCACAGCGTAGAAAAGCGTAAGGCAAAACCTGGCACTGGCACTCATGCGCGGGGTATTGCCGCTGATATAGCAGTACAAGGAGGAGTCGAACGCCTCCTTCTGGTAGAGAAAGCTTTAGAGCTAGGTTTCAAAGGCGTTGGTGTAGCAAAGGGCTTTGTACACGTCGATATGCGGGACACAACTCCAGTACTTTGGTGCTATTAAACCGTTGTAAATTATTAGCTTGACTAATATAATGAAGTACTCTATAGGTAAATAAGATGGCATACAGTCAGACACTAAATCTCGTGGTAGGTGACACGCTCCCGGAACTGACTTTCACATTGAAAGATAGTAACGCTGCTGCGGCAAATAAAACCTTAAACCCTAATGATAGTAGTACCTGGGCGCCGATTGTAATAACTGGTGCGTCCGTAAAGCTACGGATACGTGAACTAGGTTCAACCGTCCTCAAAAGCACGCTCACTTGTACCGTGACGGAACCCACCGCTGGGAAATGTACTACTAACTTTCCTACCGGCACATTGAATGCCGCTGGCACCTTTGAGGGTGAGATCGGTATAACGTTTGCTAACGGTGGTATTCAAACAGTAAACGAGTTGATTAAGCTTAAAGTAAGAAGTGATTTTGATTAATGGCAGCTAGTGCAGACATCACCTTCGTAAAACTATCTGCCGAGGCGGCACATAGTATTGCGTCGGGCACAGTCAGTTTCGCGTCCATACAAGCGACAGAAATACTTTTAGACGCGTACCCTATTAATCAATACTTTACCCACGCTTTTGCATTTTCAGAAGCTACGGTAGTGTCAGTTTCGAAAGTTTTCTTAGACAGTTTTGGTCTTAGTGAAGCGCAAATATTTGAGCTACAAAAGAATGTAGCCGATACGCTTACTCTAAGTGAAGTAGTAAGCGTGGCGCTCATAATAAACAGAGCGCATACCGATTCGGTTAGCGTAGCGGACGTTACTGTCTTAGCCGTTAATAAAGTTTTTGCAGAAGCTATTAATTTTTCTGAGGTAGCAGTACTAGAATTTCAGGCAAATAAATCTGACGCAGTAACTTTGTCAGAGACACAGATATTTGCAGTAGAAACGGCGCCGACTGAATCAGTCAGCGTCCTAGATACTTTAACTTCAACCACTAATTATGTTCGGGCCTTCTCTGACGCTTTCTCCTTAGACGACTTATTTGCCGGCGGGAGGATTATTACAGAGGACAAGACAAATATTGTTAGCTTATCCGATAGCTTTAGCTACTCATTGATAATAGGTAACAACGCGGTACTAAATGCTTCAACCCTAAACACATTTACCCTTAACAGATAACAGGAACATCTCATGATAAATTCATTAATTAAACTCACAGGCCACGTTACTGTTGCGCTAAATGGTGAGGTTGTCCAAGAAATTCCTAACCTTGTTGTTACCGCTGGTAAAGGGTATGTAGCAAGTCGTATGAAGGATACAAGTGCGGGTGCGATGAGCCACATGGCTGTCGGCACTGGCTCTACAGCTGCGGCTGCTGGAGATACTACGCTCGGTACAGAGTCTGGCCGCGTAGCATTAGCATCTACCACAGTGTCGGGAGCTGGAATTACTTATGTAGCCACTTTCCCCGCAGGCACCGCTACAGGTGCATTGACTGAAGCTGGCACGTTAAACGGTTCGTCAGGCGGAACTATGCTTTGCAGAACGGTTTTCTCGGTCATAAATAAGCAAGCCTCGGATTCAATGACAATTAGTTGGATTATAACCGCATCGTAAGTAGGTAGTCAGGGGATATAAATGGCAGTTCTATTTAGTAATAATGCGGCAACTACATTAGCGTCTAGCGTCAGCTCATCCGCAACTTCAATAACAGTTGCGGATGGGGCGGTATTTCCAGCTGTGTCTTCGGGTGATTACTTCTATGTCACGTTGGAAGATGTAGGTAATACAAAACGAGAAATCGTTAAATGTACAGCACGCAGTAGTAATACTCTCACCATTGTCCGTGCGCAAGACAGCACGACGGCGCAAACGTTTTCGTCGAGTGACAAGGCTGAGCTAAGACTGACAGCTGCTGCGCTCAACGCCGCGACTTCGAGCAATGATTTCACGAACGCTGACCATTCAAAGTTAGATGGTATTGAAGCTAGTGCGGATGTCACAGACGCGGGGAATGTTGTCGCTGCGCTAACTGCCGGCTCCAATGTAGCTATCGCCGCTGACGGTACTATAAGTTCTACTGATACAAACACGACATACAGTATCCAAGACGGTGAGCTGTCGCAGAATAACTTTACGAACGCTGATCACACCAAGCTAAATAACATTGAAACTAGTGCCGATGTAACTGATGCTACCAATGTAGGAGCCGCTGGCGCTTTGATGGACAGCGAAGTTACTAATCTCGCAGAAGTAAAAGCATTTGATTCTTCAGATTACGCGACGGCAGCCCAAGGCACTTTAGCGGCCAACGCTTTACCAAAAGCCGGTGGCACTCTCACAGGGGCTTTGGTTTTGAATGGTACTGGCTCACTCAAGCTGCCAGTTGGAACAACAGCGCAGCGTGAAGCATCTGCTTCAGCTGGAATGCTTCGGTACAACTCTACGACGAGTAAACTAGAAAGCTATACGAATACGTGGAAGCCTGTAGGCGATGCAGCTGATTTCAACCTAAACGCTTTTACAGGTAACGGCTCAGTAGTCGCGTATACGTTATCAACCTCGCCGAGTGAAGACAATACTCTTGTATACATAGATGGTGTGTACCAAAACAAAACCAGCTATGCGATTGTTGACAACGTACTAACGTTTTCCGGTGCGCCTGAAAGCGGTGCTAGTATTGAAATCACAGCGGCTACGGTAGCGCCAGTAATCGCAAGCACTGAGTTTAAACTAAGTCAGTTCACTGGTAACGGTTCAGCCACAGCATTTAGTTTATCTGAAGCCACACCAGAAAATAATACCAATGTTTATTGGGATGGTGTGTACCAAAGCAAAGCCAACTACTCTGTCTCAGGCACTACGCTTACCTTCAGCACAGCACCTCCTAATGGCGTAGCTGTAGAAGTTATGGCAGCACACGCTGTTGTGGTGTCTGTAAGCACACCAGATGATAACACTGTGTCAACAGTCAAGATCGTCAACAGCGCAGTTACAACAGCAAAGATAGCTGACGCTAATGTTACTACGGCTAAGATAACTGACGGAGCAATTACTTCTGCCAAGCTAGGCGCAGGTGTAGGTGGCGCATTCAATGACTTTGCTATCAAGACATCTGCGTACACAGCAGTTACACGCGACCAGCTCATAGTCAACTCAAGCAGCACAGTGACAATTACTCTGCCTGCGTCACCTGCGGCTGGCAACGTAGTCTTCATAAAGAACGCTGGCACAGGCACAGTCACAGTGGGTCGTAATGGCTCTAAGATTAATAGCACAACAGACGATGGTTCATTGGCGGCAGACGCTGGTGCGACCTTGGTATTTGTTGATGCGACTATTGGATGGAAGGAGCTATAAATGGCTATTACATTAGGTGGAGGCGGTAGTGCCTCACAAGTAAATGAGACAGTAGATATCAACTCAGCAGAGAATCTGATTACTCTAGATGATGGCCGCGTGTATCTCAAGGGTGGCGTGTCTTCCACAGACTTATCTACGTATCCTGACGCTACAGCAGGTTTTGCGTACAGTGGGACAAGTTTTTCTGTTGCTAGTCAGCGCACAAGCCCTACAGGGATTACGTGGGACGGAACACACTTTTGGGTTATAGGGCCAACGTCCCCTCAGAGAGTGTATAAGTACAATGCTGCTGGAGTTTATCAGAACGTGCTTTTTGATGTAACCGCTCAAGGCACTAGCCCCACGGACATTGTCTGGGATGGTAGCTTTTTCTGGGTGATTAATAATGCAGCCTCTCCGTACAAACGGGTTAGTAAATATAATGCTAGTGGCGTTTATCAGAATGTATTTTGGGAGTATAACGCTGTAACTACTATGGACGGAGAAGGGTTAGCATGGGATGGCACGTTCTTTTACGTGGTAGGCAATGTCACAGACACTATACGCAAATTTAACGCTGCTGGTGTAGACCAAGGAGTAAGTTATTCTGTTGCTGCTCAAGAAACCAATCCAAAAGGGATTACCTTTGACGGGACGTATCTTTGGGTAGTCGGTACTGCTTCTGATAAAGCTCATAAATATAGTACTTCAGGCGTGTACCAGAATGAGAGTTTTTCTGTAGCTTCTCAAGACTCAAGCTCAGAAGGAATTGTTTGGGTTAGCCCTGCTTTCTATGTTGCAGGTAACTCTACTCAAAAGGTATACAAATACCAAAACCAAATTGGCATTAGCTCACAAGGCGGCACTGAATACGGCAATCAAAACTACATGAGGATTAAATGATGTCTTTAGTTATACAAGCAGACCATGTCTCGCCAACTTCAGCAGCAATCTTCTGGCGCAATGATGAACTCGCTCGCACTGATATAGCCGCCACAGTATCTGATTATCCTAATGCTGCTAACATTTTAGCCTACAGAATATTGCTAAGAAATTGGCCTGCGAGTGATAATTTTCCAGACACACGCCCAGTTATAGAGGTTTAAAACATGGCTTTAACAAAAGTAAAAGCAGGTGTAATTGCTGATGACAGCATTGGCTCCGCGCAAATAGCTGATGGTGCTGTAGGTACATCTGCTCTAGCCTCTACTATAGCCGCAGGTATTACCACAGTAG
>Ga0209816_1000514_pt1 | contig 30745 bp, 27 predicted proteins | sample CoawatmetaG01DNA_FD_187509 | JGI IMG/M metagenome (GOLD analysis project Ga0209816, IMG submission 187509) | Marine microbial communities from the West Antarctic Peninsula - Coastal water metaG017-DNA (SPAdes) (version 2) | ecosystem: Environmental > Aquatic > Marine > Coastal ...
AGGCTTGTGTTTCCATTCCCTGCGCGCCGTTACCAAATCACAAATTGAAACAGCATTAACGAGCTTACCGCAAGACTGGCCAGTCCACATTCATATTGCTGAGCAAATGAAAGAAGTGAATGACTGTTTAGCCTGGAGTGGTCAGCGCCCAGTGCAGTGGTTAGCTAACGAAGTGGGTTTTGATGCCCGTTGGTGCTTGATCCATGCCACTCATGTCAATGAGCAAGAGGTAAAGACTATTGCTAATAGCCAAGCCGTTGTCGGTTTGTGCCCAAGTACTGAGGCTAATCTAGGTGATGGTATTTTCCCCATCACAGATTTGGTGGCCCAAGGTGGTCGATTAGGCATTGGTTCAGATAGCCATGTGTGTGTTTCAGTTGCTGAAGAACTGCGGCTATTGGAATATGGGCAGCGTTTGCGTGACCAGCAACGCAACCGAGTGCACAGTAGCGATAAACCTAGTGTGGGCGATTTTATTTACCAAGCCAGTGCTTTAGGAGGCAATGCGGCCTGTAATATTAGTACGGGCATAAAAGTCGGTTCCCGCGCTGACTTCATTACTCTTGATATTAGCCATCCACTATTAGCAACAGCTAAACCTGAGCAGCTTATCAATCGCTGGATCTTTGGAATTAACCATAACCCAGTAAAAGATGTATTTGTTGCAGGAGAGCAGGTGGTTGTCTCTGGCAACCATAAGCTTGAAGAAAATGCGTCTGGTGCATTAGTTAAGAGCCTTAAGCAGCTATTGTCTTAAATCACAGTACACGCTAATCGCATTAGCGCAGTGATCGTTAGCAATCTGTTGATGTAAAACTATTTCTAAGCAGTACATGCTGTCAATTTTTTGATTGAACTACTTGTTTCTTATTCTATATACTACTTATATAAGAAAGAGTGGAACTAGAATAGTTATGTTATTCAAGCCAACCAATAATGATAAACAAGGCTTCAATCAACAAGGATTTCTTGTTATTGATAAAATCCTCCCGGCAGAGCAACTGTTACCGCTACATCAAGCCTTTGATGATGTATTTAATGGGTTGTTTGATACAGGAGTGACTCCTGATGAGGTAAATTGGCAGCACGGTTCAGGTGATCCTAGCCTCACGCGTCAGGTGTGCAATGGCTGGAAGGCTAACCGTAGCATTGCACAAGTGGTATTAAGTGAAGACTTAGGTCGCAGTGTGGCCCAATTGGCAGGGTGGCCTGGTGTTCGAATTATGATTGACAACCTCTTGTCAAAGCCTGCTGGGTCAAGGTCTTTGGGTTATCACCAGGACAGTGCTTATTTGTCATGGTTTACTCCAAGCGATTTGATATCCTGCTGGATTGCCCTTGACGATACTAAACAGGCTGGTGGTACGTTAGAGTTTGTTATAGGGTCGCACAAATGGCGTAAGAGCCCACCGTCAGGTGAGTTTCATGGACCAGAAAATTACCGTGAGCCCATGCAACATGCTGCCCAAAGCCAAGGTGAGGAACCTCAAATTAAGTATGTTGAAGTGGCAGCAGGTGGCGGCTCTGTGCATCATGGTTGGACGTGGCATGGCTCTGGTGCTAATGAATCTGCGCGCCCTCGGCGCGCACTAGTGCTTCATTTAATGCGCTGTGATGCTGAATATGATCCTACTCAATTTGCCCAAGGAATAGGCCCTACTTACAGTCGTTATAAACATTTAGCAGACAATCAATTAGATGAAAATTATTTTCCAATTCTTTGGCATGAAAATGGTAGCAGAACGAAAGCCCTTGACGACTATTTAACTTTTTCAGCGCCAAAGTGCTGAAGACAGTCAATGAGGGCTGCTTAACCTTAGTTTGTGCAGACCTGAATGCCATGCCTCTATTTAGTACTGATGATAGGGGCCAGCGCTTTGGCTATGAACCAGAGATAGCTAAAGTAATCGCCCAGCAATTGGGGCTAAAGCTAAAATGGCTATATGCCCGCTGGTCTGATTTTGAGTCGGTGTTGTTCGACAATAAAGCAGATGCTATTTGGTGTGGATGTGCCATAACGGCTGCCAGGCAAGACCATTTCTTGTTCTCTAGGCCCTATGCAGCCTTCGATGAATCTGTGCTGGTTCGTTGTGATTCAAACGTACTTAGCCCATTAGACCTATACAGCTTAAATGTGGCTGCCATCGAAGGTAGTACAAATATGGCGTTAGCAGAATCTTGGCTGGGGTGCCATTTAGTGCCTTTCTCTGGCCAGTCAGATGATGTTTTTGCAGACATGGTAGGGGCTTTAGCATCAGGCGAAGTGGATGCCGTGGTAGATGATGAGCCAGCCTTTGGGAATCTGTTAACTGACCCACGTTATAAACTTGCCTTTACAGTAAATACGGCTAATTTATGGGGTGCAGCAATGCAAACACACCAGGTTGAATTAAAGCAGGCGTTAGATAACGCCTTAAACAATGCCATTAAACTAGGCTTAGTGTCACACATTTGGCAGCAGCACTTAGCAGATATTGCATATCCAGAGTCTTGTTTCACACACTGATCACCAACATGGTGCCTCCGCCCAGTTATTACTATTAAGTGATTTTCAAGCTCTGCTAACGACTAGTTAGTTATGTTATCTCAATCAGGTAATAGCAAACGGCGTAGTCTAATGTGTTAAAATATCGCTTGCTTTAGATGCCAACAAACAAATGCCTGCAACAGTAACGTGAAGGCTAATAACATAAGGTTTCTTTTAAAATATGATGTCACACAAGCCAGTCATTACCCTTTTAGACGGTGGTATGGGCCAAGAGTTACTCAAACGCAGCAATAAAGACATTACGCCACTTTGGTCAACCCAAGTCATGATAGATGAGCCTGATATTGTGCGTGATGTACATATAGATTATATCTCTGCTGGTGCCCGTGTTATTACTTTGAATGCCTATACAATGACGCCAGAGAGACTGGTCCGTGATGGGCAAATTGAAGACTTTGAAAAACTTCAGGTCGCTGCGATTAATGCAGCGATCAGTGCGCGCAAAGCTGCTGGTATTCCTGAGGTTAAAATTGCAGGTTGCTTACCCCCATTAGTGGCAACTTATCATGCTGAAGTTACACCTAAATATGAGGCAATGTTAAAAAGCTACAGCAAAATAGTGGCTATTCAGGCCCCCCACGTTGACGTTTTCTTGTGTGAAACTATGTCATCAATTGCTGAAGCTAAAGCCGCCTTGGTTGCTGCTAAGGAGAGTGGTTTACCAGTATGGGTTTCTTTAACGATTGAAGATAATGACCGTGGGTTACTGCGCAGTGGAGAAGCGTTATCGGACGCTGTATCGATGCTAGATGAGTTTGGTGCTGATGCAAAACTCCTTAACTGTAGCAAGCCAGAAGCAATTTTGGCCTCATGGTCAAAAATGAAATCAGACCAAGGTTTAACGGGTGCTTATGGCAATGGATTTACTTCTGTTGATAGCTTAAAGCCTGGTGGTACCGTGAAATCTATGCAGTCGCGAACTGATCTGGGTCCAGCGGCTTATGCTGAATTTGCTATGGAATGGGTCACTAATGGAGCGGGTTTAATCGGTGGTTGTTGCGAAGTTGGGCCAGCACATATTGTAGAACTTTCGAAGCGACTTATTGAAAATGGGTATTCAGTTTAGCGAGGTTAAATTTTTTGTGCCACCCTACCCAGCGGTCTAGTCATTGAAAAGCAGTAAAGCTGTGCACTAACTGAGATTTCTGCAAGCCAAGGGTTGCAGCAAGTGAATGAGACTTTGAAAAAGACTATTAATACGCTGGAGGCTGGCGTAAAACCTTAATTTAATCTGAGACCAACGCTTTGGTAACACCCCTAAAAAGGTTAATAATGCTAAATTAAAAGAATGACTCCGCAAACTATTTTTGTCAGTGTGAAGTAAAAGGTTGTCTTTTAAGATAGAAAAATTTTGTGCAGACAATGCTGTCACATATGTGTAAGAACTTGATGAGGCAGGTGCTGTTAGATTTAAATGGCAGGTTGGAACAGATGCCCTAGTGAAGGTTGGTGGTTTTACCAGAGGGTAATAATGTCTTTAAGCAAGTGGTAAGCGAGTGCCGTTTGCCATTAATAGTAGGCCTGTTTACCTGCAACTGCCATTTTTAGGGGCAATAGTTATCACACTAGTTAGAGCATAGAGCAATGGGTATTAGAAAAGTACTGCTGGGGTTAACCCTTTTACTACTATGGGCCAATGGAGCAGCCGTTGCTACTGACCTTGATAAGGGCCTTCAGGCATACAAGGCAGGCGACTTTAAAACGGCTCTATCACAGTGGATCCCATTTGCTGACAGTGGCAATGCTTCTGCACAGTCTAACTTGGGTTTTATGTACGAGCGTGGCCATGGTGTTCCACAGAACTATAAGACAGCAGCAAAGTGGTACACCCTAGCGGCGGAGCAAGGCGATATGGTTGCTCAGTCTAACCTAGGTGGTCTGTATGATGGTGGTAAAGGTGTCGTGGAGAGCGACAAAACAGCAGTTAAATGGCTTACCTTAGCGTCTAAGCAGGGTTATGCTAGAGCCCAATCTTACCTTGGCGTTATGTATGTTAATGGCCATGGGGTACCTACAGACTATCTACGTGCCTACATGTGGTGGAGTTTAGGCGGCCATAATGGCGACTTGGTAGCCACTCAATATAAACAAAGCATTGCTACGAAAATGACCCCTGCTCACGTTACCAAAGCAAAAAAAATGGTTAGCAGTTGTTTGCGTAGCAACTATACAGACTGCTAAGCGCTTTCAATGGGCAAACCAAACACAATAAGTACGGCGTATTGTTTGCGGTTGCAGCCGTCCACAGGAGGTGGAATTTCTCCAGGCTTTAGTGGGAATGCGTCACGGTTGGCATTTGCGGGTGAGCAAGTGGCAGAATCACCTTCAGGTGTATAGCGCGCAGACCGACAAGGCCCATGGGTGACATTGCCAATGGTTTTTTCATCAGACAATGACCATGCCTGTTCCCCGTTGGCGTCTGGTTTTTTCACTGTGAGCAAAGAAATATGATCTTCACCGTTGGTAACGTAATAGTTTCCAGCAGGCATTGGAAACTCAGGTGCTTTCATTATTAAGCCATTCTCATCAAGCCACCAATCATCAATGTCAAATCGCCATCCAGCTGGTGCAAGATTCCCCGCTTTTTGCAACAGCTGGTAAAAGCGAAGCCAAACACCTATTGGGCCAGGATCTACTCGCCAGAGGCCCCAAGTTTCTGCACCTGTTCCTGATTTTGCACCAGAGGGGGCAAGGGTTGCAATATATTGAGGTGCGATACGACGAATTTGAGTTTGAGCAAAGAGTGGACTAGAAAGTGCAGTTGCCATGAGTCCCAAAGATGAGACAAGCCATTGGCGGCGGGTTAACCTGTAGGGTTTTTGCATGCTTGGCCTCAGCATTATTTTACGATTGAAATCTATATTAAATTAGCAGCAACATCATCTAAAAAAATAGCTCATGGGCTATTCAACCTAGGGGTTTTCAGACGTAATCAAGACTTAATTATAATAAGTTAAAATGGAAAGCGAGTCTATATGTTAGATTTTGCACTAGATTGCCACCGCGCCAAATGTATAACGCCAGCATTGGCTCACCTAAAGTACGCATTGAGTGTTTGATATTACTTGCATGATGGATGATTGGCAGGGAACAATAGTAGTCCAGCCTTTTTTCTCATGATACCAATGAGCTGTTCCACTTAATGGGAAGTATAATTCCTCTGCCACGTGCCAATGCTTAGGGTAGGTAACATGATCTCCAAAAAGAACTAAGCCACTTGACAGCAGATCGCTATGCCAATAAGCATCAGGGCCTAAAAATTTGATCCACCCATACTGCTTTAAAAATTGTTCCCCAAAATCTTCAGCAGAGTAAGTTTGATTAAAATGTAATTTAGATTCATTCTGGATTAAACAATTAATTAACGGCTGGTTTTTTTAGGTGCTTGTTTGACCATTTGTGGCAAATAAGATGATACGGGTAGGCTTTTTGGTACTAATATTCGGTTGGGTTTTTTTAAATTTAATGAGGGTATTAAACCTTGCCAATAAGGGGGGCACCTTAAGGTTAATTGAGCCAGCCATAATTTAGCTAGGCTTGAAAAGCCTAGTGAGATGTAACAGCTGTTCTTTGCCTTATTCATGCTGTTTTTAGGCCAAACCTAACCTAACCTCTTTATACGAACATGTGATGCCATATTCGCCGTCCCCGAGCAAGGTTTATAGATTTAGTTTGGTTAAAGCTTTAGACCGAGATCGTTCCCTCCATACGATTAACAAACCCGCTGCTGCAATGAGCAGTGCGCCAGGGAATAGGCTGCTCCATGGTGCTTCGTTAAAAAATAGCCATCCTAAGGCGAATGCGAGTGGAATACCAAAGTAACTGAATGGGGCTAAATTACTCTGTTCAGTCATTCGGCAGCTAACCACTAAAAATAGCACTGCAGTACCACCAAATGCCCCCATTAACACAATCCAACCCATATCAGTGGCAGAGGCTATGGGTGTGAAACCACCCCAACAATAGGTAATTAAAAATGCCCCTATTAACGATGTTACAGACGCATATAGGTTAACTAAAGGGCTTGGGGCATCATCGTCAAACACGCGTGCAGTGACCCCAGCTAGGGCATAACACGCTGCCGCTGCAAGCGGTAACAGGGCATAAAAAGAAAAGTCTGAACTGCCTGGTTGGATTACCATAATAACACCAATAAAGCCCACCAAAACTGCCCCCCAGCGAACCCAGCCAACCCGTTCTCCCAAAATTGGGATAGCGAGTGCAGTAGTAAATAATGCGCCAGAATAAGTGATGGTGGATGCCGTAGCAAACGCCATTAACCCCAGAGACATATAAAAACAAAGTTGGGCAATAGTGATAACAGCACCGCGAAAGAAAGCCAATTTCCATTGTCGTAGTTTTAGGCGCCTGCCAGAGCTGCGCCACGCCCTAGACGACCATAAAGCTATGATTGATGGCACCAGCCCAAACAAGTTTCGCCACATCGAGAGTTCGGTCGCTGAGTAGGTACTTGAAAGGTGTTTGATGATTAAGCCCATAGTATCGAATAACGTTAGCGCAATAAGGCTTAAAACAATGGCAAGGCCTGTCCGGTCTGTGGTTCGCATATAAGTCCTAATTTTTAGGGTGTTTATTAGTCACTGTAAAAGCCACATTAGATAATACCAACACACTCGAAAATGCCCAAAAATAGGTCATTAAACTTGGCTAAAAGGCCTAAATAAACACTCAATACACTATATAGCCAATAAGGTAATGGCGCGAATATTTATGTAAATAGGTGAGTAAAAATGGCCTATTTAATTTGTGACCTACTGTTAAATTTTAACCTTGGTGTTCTTCTGCACTGACATAGCCCATAGTTTAGTGCTAGTAAGGCAGTATATGAGTAATGTATTCTTCCATGGCATTAGAAAAATTTAATGGGTTTTTTAAATGACCGATGATCTTGTTTGTAACTGTGGAGCCTGTGGCTTTGAGCTAAACATAAGCATTCCAAAGCTTAGCCTTTTATGCGCTTGTGAAGATTGCCTGCAAGCTTTGCAATGGGGAGCGTCCAAAGGTGGAAATAGCCCAATGGCATTGCCAGAGCTTATTTATGTGCGTTCAGATATATTAGCTGTAACTGGCAAAAAATTTATGAAGGCGTTTCATCTTAGAGAGGGTGCTAAATCAACCCGAGTGTACTGCACTTTATGCTTTTCAGTTCTTGGCGTTGATCATCCAAGTTATCGGAACAATGTGTTTATGTTTTTCAAAAACCATTGCCAAACCCACTTTAATGTTTCACAACAGCCCGCTGCGGCAATCTATTTGAATGAACTAACCGATTTCAGCAAAGCTGAGGTGCCTATAGGTGTGCCAGTATTTCATAGTTTTCACTTTCCACAAGAACAAGCCCGCTTTCGAAAAATTGTCAGCCCCACATTTAAACAATCGCAGGTGGGTGCTGTAGGCCAAAGCTTGCAGGATGTTATAAAAACCTTAGGGCCAGTTAAAGTGCTTAACCTAACAAAGGGTAAGCAATTGCTGTAATTAAAAGTGACTGATATAAAAAGTGACTGATATAAAAATTGTTACTGGCTTTGGCTACTAGCGCTGGTATCCAAATGTTTGATCATTTCTCATTCATGTTGTCAGTTTTTGCATCATAGTGGCTAGGGTGTAACTATTGGCAGCTAGCTAGACTTTAATCGTATTCTAGGTTTCTTGCGCTTCATCTCTTCTTTAACTTCGTTTTGATCCTCATCTAACGCCAACAACACTTCAGCCAAGGGTTTGAAATGATATAGGTTAGTGAGGTTTGCATTATTTTCGGGGCTTTTTCTACGGTGAACACTGATATACCCTTTCCAATCTTGGGGCAAAATATGTTCTAAGCCTTCAGGTTTGCTGTCTCGGTTTGCCAGTGAACGAATGTTGTTTTGAATTGTTTTTTCTGTTTTTCCTAACATTTTTGAAATGTTCTTTATGGACGGGTGCGCAGGGTGGTCGTTACTTTGCCAAAATTTCATTAGGGCTAGCAACACATTCAGTTCAGAAGATGAGATTTGTAAGCGCCCTTGATGCTCAAGTAACAGGTTGGGCACGCCTACCCAGCCGTGGTTAATAACGCGCTCATCCCATTTATGGGCAAGCTGGGGAAGTTCAGAGTAATTTTTTTCTATTTTTTCCATGTAATCGCCCCTTATAAAACCATACTAGCAATAAAATTAGATGTCATTAGTGCAACTTTGCACACTGCATAAGAATATTTCTACGCCCTATCCTACTATAAAAAACTATACCATGTGGTATAGTTTTTTGCCATTATTAGAAAGTGTTAATTTTGGTAGGAAACACACAGTGAATCTATCATCAAGTTTTCTTTAAAATACCGTCTATGCTAGTACTCAAGAGGAGCAATATATTGTTTACTGGAAGCTAACGTAGGCATTTAAGATCTTTTAGTTTAATGCCATAGTAATAGTACCAATGGGCTCAATCTAGAGTCATTTGATTAACTGGACTGAAATCTTGGGGGAAGGCCTTGAAATTGTTTTGCACCTGCCCCACATCCTTACGAAGGTGATCAACCCAACCGTTAGGGCTCTACAATGAAATATAGTATTGATACTAAACAGAAGGTTCTTGTAACAGGCGCCACAGGGTTTGTTGCTGGCTGGATAGTAAAGCGATTAGTAGAGGAGGGTGTGTGCGTCCACGCCGCAGTGCGTGACCCTGAAAATGAAGTAAAAGTAGCACACTTAAAACACTTGTCTGAAAAAGGCCCAGGTTCTGTAGTGCTCTTCAAAGCAGACCTTACCGAAGCCGGTAGTTACGGCAAAGCGATGAAAGGATGCGCCACAGTATTTCATACCGCCTCACCGTTTATATTGAAGTTTAATAATGCTCAGACAGATTTAATTGAGCCAGCAGTTGCCGGAACTGAAAATGTACTAGCCAGTGTAAACGCTACTCCATCTGTACAGCGGGTAATTTTGACAAGTTCAGTCGCCGCTATTTTTGGCGATACAATTGAGTGTGTGAACACCACAAGTGGTCAAGTTAATGAAGATAATTGGAATACCACATCATCTGCAACACACCAACCTTATTCTTACTCAAAAACTTTAGCTGAACGTGCAGCATGGAAGATGGTAGAAGGTCAGGATAAATGGACTTTAGTTGTCATTAACCCCGCACTTGTAATTGGACCTAGTGTTTCTGGCAAATCTACTTCTGGGACGCATGACATAGCTCGTCAATTGGGTGATGGCTCAATGAAGACGGGTGCGCCACCTTTTTCGCTGGGTGTGGTCGATGTGCGAGATGTTGCTGATGCACACATTCGTGCGGCGTACATTAAAAAAGCTACAGGGCGGCATATGGTGTTTAACGAAGCCCAATCGCTACTCGAGTTAGCAAGCTTATTAAAAGAAAAATATGGAGCGACTTATCCCCTTCCCAGTAGAGAGTTGCCCAAATGGTTGGTGTGGTTAGTGGGGCCAATTGTTGATAAAACGTTGTCTCGCAAAATGATATCGCTGAACATCGGCCACAAATATGTTGGTGACAATTCCAAGAGTATTGACAAGCTTGGCGTTAATTATAGCTCGTTAAAAGCGTCAGCTGAAGCTATGTTTCAGCAGATGATTGATGAGGGTGAGTTTCATAAAAAATAGTATTCAGCGCTGATTATTTAAGTATAGTTATGGTTTATTTTGTTAGTTTACGAGGCTAAGAACTATAATTATGTAACCAAAGGGCTCGCCACTGGCAGTGTCTGGAAAAAGGCCTACCCACCCACAATAATTAAGGCTACGCCACTTGCCAATAAAAGTGACCAGGCTAATCTTGGCAGTAGGCGTTGTTCTTTAAGCACTAAAGCACCAAGCAAAACTGATATGGGAATCGACACTTGTCGAGTAGCACTGACTACCGCCACTTCTCCACCAGCCTGAAAAGCGAACAAGATGAGCACATAGGAAGCATAGGACAGGGCACCTGATGCCAGCACGTGCAGGGGCGCTTTGTGCCAGCAGCCAAATAGCTGCGTGGTTAGTGGCCGTTGAACTGGGCGTGTTAGAGTGAAGAAAGCGAGAAAGCCTAATGTTAAAACGCTATAAACCCAAAATAAGAAGGGCGCTGGTGTAATCGTTTCCATGGCCATTGAATCTGCTAAGCCATAAATGGCAGAGCCAACCATGGCTGCTGTGGCAGTAAGAATTAACGTTGGGCGTTGCAGTAAACCGGCACCTCTGTGGTACTGGATCATGATAGCGCCCAACAACGTTAGGCTAATACCTACCAGTGTTAGTGGTGAATAATACCGCTCTAAAAATATATAACTGATCGCCACAATGGCTAATGGGGAGGAGCGAATAATAGGGTAATAGATAGAAAGATCGCCCGCCTTTAAGGTTAACATTACACACAAATAATAGATAAATAGACCCACAGCTGAGCCTGCCACCAACGGCCAAACCGCAATTGGTAGGGTCAGTGTTTGGTCTAACCAAGCGGCTTGAAGTACGGAAAATATAACCCATGAACCCGTTACTCCCACATAAGCAGATTCTGGAAAACGTTGCCCCTTAATTAGTAAATCACGAAAAGGGTGTAATACGGCTGAACCCAGCACCAAGGCCATTACTATAAAATCCATATGGTCACCCTCGTTTGTAGTAAACCGGTTGGCGATCGAGAAATGGCTGCAGATGCACTGTGGTCATGTCATTGGCTATAAGTGCGATACCGTAGGAGGGTTCCTCCTGACAATAGGCAAATAACCCATTGTCTGGATCTTTGTTCAGCAAAAGAGGAACCTGATGGTTGGTGCCGTGAAGGGCAGAAAAACTAATCCCTTGCCATTGGCCGCTTATGGGGCGATGCACATGGCCGAAAAACAGGTGGCGAATATTGCTATGGCTGGCCAGTGTTTGTGCAAACGTTTCACAATCTCGTAGGCGCAGAGCATCCATGTCAGGTATGCCGATATCAAATGGTGGATGGTGCATAAATAAATAAATAGGTTTGTCATTATACGTGGCCAACTGCCCACGCAGCCATTCATGCCGCTGTTTACAATAAACTCCCTCATCAGTGCCTGGTTCATTGGTATCAAGAAATAACAGCACGCCTTCTGATGTCGTCTGTGACCATTGCACAAATCCATTTGAGTCCCTTGGTGTATCAATAAAGACGTCACAGAAGCGTTGCCGGTGATCATGATTGCCCAACAGTAAAGAGGTGTCCATGGGCAGCGCTGTTAAAAGATCTTTAAGCAATACATAGGCATCAGTTTGGCCACAGTCGCTCAAGTCCCCAGTGAGCACGCATAGGTCTGCATCGCTGTGGTGAGCAGTAATATCTTCAAAGCAAAGCCTTAGGCGTTCAAGCGGATCAAGGCCTTGGAGCTTTTCTCCAGCAGAGACTAGGTGCGTGTCAGTAACATGAATTACTTTCATAGGATGCAAGCCTCAACAAGAATTTAGTTCACTTTTAGCTCTGTTCGATTTAAAAGGTTATAAGTTTTGGTCGTCGCTACCAATAGTGGAATTGAAAACCCTTAGATTGTTCATCTAATCTGCGCTTTTAAATAAATGATAGAGCTTGGCTAGTAATGTCTCACAAACAATTAGCATGGTTATGGCTGCTGATGGATTTAAACTATAGAACTCTTCTATTGTTTTAACTGATCGATCTGCAATTGCAAACCTTTGATCTTGGCATCCAAGCTGCGCTTGTAAAAAATGAAGATAACCACAGCGCCTAAGGCACCACCTATTGATATGGGTTGTGATAAATACTCAATCATATACTTCTCCTGCGGCTTCTCTTAGCCCCTTGTTCACTGTCCTTGTTTAATAAATGCTGCAGTTGTGCTGCTTTATTTATCTTTTCTAATTACCTGTCAGCGAGTCGGCAACTACGTGTTATACATTAGGTCTGCAGCTTTTATTTAAGTGACAAATTAGCTCGGTTTTCAATCACATAATAACGGGTATTTAAGGTAAATATAATACTCTATTTGTCGTCTATACGCTTTTCTAGTGAATCTCTGGGGGTATAAACCCTATGGCTAGCCCTGTCTTTCTTACTGCCTAAAAACAGACCCTCAACTCTTGCTATAGTAGTCAGAACTGCAACATGGGCCGTTTAAGTGCTTATATTGGGTTACCTTTGCTAGATTTTTTAGTGATGCACTGATTCTAGTGACCATCCAATGCACCGAAATGATCACCTTTACACTGAACGATAAAATGCCAAATGTAAGCTTGTTGCCGTGGTTATTAGTATCGTTATTTTCCTGACAAAGGTGGCCATAGTCTTCGGTAGGCACACTGGTCGCTTTACAGCCCGGTACAAAGGTTACCCACTAAACACAATGAGGATTTATTTGACGAACATTTATATTAATTTAATAGGCAGAAAATAGAGCCAGTTAATATTAGGCGGTGTACCTTATTCACAAAAAAAGGGTGTATATTTAGGCTGGAGATTAATTTTTATATTGGATTTAGGTTTTAACTATATGTTTTATATATTAAATTATTTGGCTAGGGTGAAAGCTATGTTGTTGAGTTGATGGTTTTAGAAGAGGTAAAAAAAGCCCAAAGGATCTGGGCATAAAGACACACAATAATAACTTTTACCTAGGGTAGGCTATGAAAACTTTATGGTACTCTCACTTCATAAATTAAGTGTAAATCTGCTATTTTTATGGTGTTACGAAAATAGCGTCGGGTTGTTTTGTCAGCGGACAATCGCCCACATTTATAATTTCAAAGCCTGCTAGCAATCTTTTTTTAGTGATTTTAATAATGCCACACTGCAAATAATTACGCTTTTGGTGTTGGTGAGTTTTTAGTGTTAAGTAGTGTCATGAAATCATCCTAGCCGTTAAATGTTGAGGATATGAAACTTTTGGTGTTCAATTATTGAACAGCCTCCTAAATTCATCCTATTTATGAAGGATTCACGATGGTTTTCAGATATGTTATCAGCCATGAAAAAAAAAGATTTGCTTGTCATGAATGAAAACAATTTTCAACACTGCCGGATATAAATATGGACTTTAAAAAGCTACTTTTTGGGTTAACACTTTCACTGGTATTTGGTGAGGGAGTAGCTGCTGATCTAATAGCAAATGATAAGGAAGTAAGTTGGAATTCGAATGATATTTTAGGGAGTGGAGCCTTAGAGGTTATTGTGGGTATTTCTGTGGGAATTTTAGTTTCTTGGATTGCTCAGTGGTTGAAAAAAAGAAAAAAAGACAGGAATCCTAAAAAAGCTATTTTTAATGAAGAACGTTCCAATCTAGAGCGAATTCAGCGTGAACAGACCAAGAAAAAAATAGATAATATTACTCTGTTCATAGCTGCGCTAGATAAAGAAGCGTTGAAAAGAAACTTAGAATTAACTGAAAAATTAATGAATGCCGTCCCTGAGTCTATATTCAGATCAGAAAAAGAAAATGACTAAAAACGTTTGCCTTTACTTCTTTTCATAACCACTCTTTAAGTGATTTAGAGGTTTTCGGCACCGTATAAATGAATAAATAAATAGACTAGTTATAATTTAACATAAAAAATAAGTTTTTAAAGGGCTCTACAATGACAGCGCTAAGTGAATACACATCATACGACATCGTTGCAATGTTTAATGATGACCACGCTAATGGAGACACTGGAACTGTTAACATAATTTCTTTTTACCATCCTATTATTCGAGGAAGTATTTTACCCGTCAAGCCGAAAATTTTTAAATATGGTAAGTGCTGGATCGCCAGTGGCTATCAGGAACTACTGCGGCGAATACCTAACAATTCACCCTTTATAATTAACAATGTTCAAAGGTCTGGTTTCCCCACGGGCGCAGGATTACGTTGTGATGTTTGGACAGATGGTGCTGCTGCAGAAATAACCACTGCCTTAGTGTTTGTGCCTATATTTAGTTGTGATTTACCTTCTTTAGACTATGGAGTCATTAAAAATTTTGATGTTTTTGGCTATACTACGATCATGATTCTCAACAAGGGGGTGCTCTATGGACCTTTTAATATCACAGTACTTGAAGACCAATCTTTGCAAGTTTCAACCACCTCACAGGGGATAAAATCGCCATTAGACTATGTAATGAAAGTTGGGTTTAGGAAAGTGCAAAAAACTGACGTGTTTATAAAGCCCATGGCTAATTACGGACTTCCCATTGAGGGTTTTATCACCTCTATTTCAGACTTTAAACGTGAATATTATGTTTCTTGGGCATAGGAAACCATAATAAACTGATCCTATTTTGGGATAGGATTTAACGTCTGTTTGGCCGTTTTTTGGTTCGTTAGCTATTTTAAGCTGGTTTAACGTCGTACATACTAAAAAATATGAGCTTTGGTATAAGTTGTAATTGGGCTTAAACGGATAAATGGTTTACTGCCGCGGGAAAACTGCTGTAAGGCCCAACATAGGATTCCTTTTCATAGCTAACACTGTATTCACTACCATGACTAAAGCTAAAACTCTATAATGGGTCCAGTGTTTGTAGTGTTACCCCAAACATTAAAGGAATCACCTTTATGAACTACCTAGAAAATGCGTGTCTATTGGCTGGGCGCCTATTGATCGGCGCTAGGCACTGGAAAGTTCAGTCTGGATAACAAGCGATAATATAACATTAACCTCAAGCTAGGGTTATTTGACCCCCAAGAGACCTATATGAAAGATAACTGGGCAACCATCAGCTTAGTCGTATTGGCAGCGCTAATAATGTTAATAATTTTTGGCTCGCGCTGGTATAGTGCAAAATACTCCCACGCAAAAAGCTTAGGCTTAGAACAGGGGCAGCTAATAGAGTGTGATCAAAGTCCAAACTGTGTGAGCAGTCAGACGACACAAAGCAGTAAGCGTATTGCGCCTATTAATGCCAGTGACACACCTGAATTAGCTTGGTTAATGTTGCGTGACGTGGTTGAAACCATGCCACAGGCGTTACTAATAAAAGAAAATGAGACATACAGACACTACCAGTTCACTACACCATTGATGGGGTTTATTGATGACGTTGAATTACTATTTTTCCGCACAGAGCAGTTGATTCAAGTAAAAAGTGCTTCTCGTGTCGGTAAATCTGATTTAGGGGCTAACCGCAAGCGTGTGGAGCTATTACGTGACTCTCTAAATAAGGCACTGAGTCGTAGATAAAACTGTTTAACCCGAGCCTTTATTTATTATATTCGGTGATTATCAAGCAAAATGTAATTTCTTTGCTATTTTTAAATGCATCATCAAAAAAGGGCATAGGGTTTGAGTTTGGGAACCTAACTTTGGCCCATGTTCAAGCGACAAAGGTAGAAGGTTGCAGGCAGGCCGCACCATTTACTGCTATTCTTAGGCATTCACTTTAACAAGGAGAGTTATGTTGAAAAAATTCAAAGGCTTATGTATAGCTTTGGTATTAATAGCCCCCCTAGCTAATTCCAACGGCGCCCCAAACGAAGGGGCATGTAATGAAGGATGGCATAATGGTTTTTTTGGCTGCCATAAACCTCATGGTAACCCTGGTGAGCCGTCCTGGCTGAACGCTATAGGCAACTACTTAGATTCAGCTAGCTGTGTTAATAATCCCGGCCCATTCTGCCGAACGAGGATTTCAGGCGCACTTTGTCCAGAAAATTCTGTAACTGAAACCCCAGACCGCAACGGTTTTTGCTTCTCTTACTAAATGTTTTTTATTGGTACTGTATGCTTGGGAGCCATATATTTTCGAACCTATGGCTGTGTTAGCGACCACTTAAAGTGAAACATCGCAGGTGGTTATTGCCTAAGAAATAACCTGCTATAGGTCCTTATGCCATACAGAAAGTGGGCCTAGCATAGGCTTAGTGGCAGCCCAGAGAGACAGCATTTCTAACTTTGAAATATTTATTTATATTGGTTTTAGTGTATATACAATAGTGACTAGGTACCAACTTGAATATCAAAAAAATGCAATTCATCGACTTAAATTAAGTGTTTTATCTTCATGTGTGGGAGGGTAATGATCTTGAATTCTTGTGTGTCTTTCGAAAGCCGTATTTAGCCTATATTACGTTATATTGTAACCAATTAGAGTGTCTATTAAACTGGGCACTTATAAAGTTTTGACGCTGAATGTCACCTTAGCCTTATTCACAATTTGCTTGATAGTAAAAAAAATAAGAAGGTATTGTTATGAAAAAGAAATTCAATCAACCATTAGGTGGAAACGATATGCCTCGTTTTGGCGGTATCGCTACGATGATGCGATTACCTCATGTACCCAATGCACAGGGCCTTGATGTTGCTTTTGTCGGTGTGCCCTTCGATATTGGCACATCAAATCGCTCAGGTGCAAGGTTTGGCCCACGGCAAATTCGCTGTGAATCGTGCTTAATTCGTCCCTACAATATGGCAACCCGTGCTGCGCCGTTTGATTCTTTACAAGTGGCCGATATTGGTGACGTTGCCATCAACACGTTTAACTTAGAAAAGTCGATGGTCATTATTGAGTCAGCCTACGATGACATTCTCGTACAGGATTGTAGACCACTCACTATGGGTGGTGACCATACAATTGCTCTACCCATTTTGCGCTCAATTGCGAAAAAGTATGGCCCTGTTGGGATTGTCCACGTGGACGCCCATGCCGACATTAATGACACTATGTTTGGTGAGCGTATTGCCCACGGCACACCATTTCGAAGGGCCATTGAAGAAAATTTGGTCGACCCCAAACGCATGGTGCAAATTGGCCTTCGCGCTACTGGATACGAAGCAGATGATTTTGATTGGCCCCGAGAGCAGGGTGTGCGGGTCGTTCCAGCTGAGGATTGTTGGTATCAATCACTTAAACCTTTAATGGCTGAAGTGCGTGAACAACTAGGCAAAGGGCCAGTTTATATTACCTTTGATATTGATGGACTTGATCCGGCGTATGCAGCTGGCACAGGCACGCCAGAAATTGGTGGTCTGTCAATTCACCAAGGGCTGGAGATTATTCGTGGTTGTCGTGGGCTTGATGTCGTGGGTGGAGATTTAGTTGAAGTAGCGCCAGCTTATGATACGACAGGAAATACAGCGCTGACGGCGGCTAATTTGTTGTTCGAGATGCTTTGTGTATTTCCAGGTGTAAAGTATAGAGAATAAAACTCGCTGTTATTCAGGTTACGCATGATGATTACTTTTGGCGAATGAGTAACGCTTGCTAATTGTGCCTATTCTGCGTCTTGTGCCTAGTGTGTGGGCTTGCCTGCCAGACCTTTCGTTTAGTTGTTATGGCGGTGCTTTAGGTCATAAAGCCTCAAAGCCGTTATTACATTTGGCTTTGAGGATTGGTTGTGGGCTATGCGTTAGTACTTAGGCTTATCTTCGGAATGAAGTATGCTTAGAATACCAGCTGACCTTTCTGCGTTTATTCGTGCGACGAACGCTTAAGGACAAACGCAGTCAATCCTCCAAGTACTAGCCAAAATATACTGTTGGTTACATGAGTAGCCGTAATGAATTGACTCGCTAAGCGCTGAAGCGCTTCGAGAGCGACAGCATCTGGGTGGCTAAAGCCGTGTGCTTCAGGTTGAGGTGCGCCGATTATCCATGGCAACGCAAATAGGAGCACCGCGTAAACGCGGCTAAAACCAGACATGAAAAATAGCACATAAAAACCGGCCAAAGAAGTTACAACAGACATAAGCCACCAAGATTGGCGTCCCTCCAATACGGCCGCCTCCATTCCTGGTATTTCTGGCGGTAGACCAAGACTTGGAATGAAAAAGAAGGTTAGATAGCCTGCAACTCCAGCGGCAATGCCCGTGCGTATATTAATTTTCAAATTGCGATGAGTGTTTGCCCATTTCATTGCTGCAATCAATATCAAGCCAAAGCCAAAAGCGGCTAATACATTGGACAATGTGCTATAAGCTGCTCGTTCAAACCCATCCTCTGGCCCCCATGCTTCGGCACCATGGTCATGAGCATGGCCATCAGTGGCTACTGCCACATCGGGAATTTCGTAGACTTCAGCGGCTAAGATAATAGGAGTTACTTGCCAGTTTTGCATGGCGGTTAAAACTAAGCCAGCGACAAAGGCTACGCTTAGTGCGGAAAATACTAATGATTTAAACATGTGCAGACCTCGCTGTTAATGGCACGGAAAAGCAAAAGAGTGGCGAGTGTCGTGCGCCGCGTTATGTGCTTCGTCCATCGGGGCAAAGCCAACGGCTGTAAGTATTAGAACGCCCAAAATTAGGACGCCAATATAACTTGTACCGGCTTGAGATAAGCTAGGCGCCAAGCTATTGGTTTCGATTGTATTACTTGTACTCATATAATTTCTCCACGTGCTCACCCGCACGATTAAATAGAGGGTTTAGGTAGGGGTGGGCCGGTGTCCGGACTCGTTTAGGCATGGTGCCAACTTACCGTTGCGGGGGCAGCAATGGAATTGTGCTCTGAAGAGTACACGCACCATTTTCCCGAAGTGATTTCTTTCGACGAAATCGCCCAGCGGCATAATACTAAGTAGCCTCTTGTATTGCTAGCGTTAGCTATGTAAATAGTAGTTTCGATAAGCTGTGGTGTTATTAAAGCCGACGACTTAAGCCCCTATTTTTGGTACTTTAACCATTCGCTGACGTCTACTTTAAAATGGCCATACCGCCATGGTGTGTTTAAAATAACGTGTTCTCAAGGCCTGGGAGAATTCACACTCCCAACATGAGTTAAATTAATGAAAAAGCAAGGAAGTTTTGGGGTAGGCTGCAAGTGGAGTGAACTCATTCCCAATTTTAAATCCCTATAGGCTGCTGAAAATAAAAAGGTGACATACAACACATTCTCAGTAATGTGGAACCAAGGAGGTTAACCAGCGAATTCACTTTATGACTACCAGCATATTGGACGACAGGATAGCAAACGTAAGCTTGTCCTAGGTTTTTTTTATCACCTTAGTCACCATAGTAAAAGTTGAAGTAAAAGAAGAAAAAAAGCCCAAAAGATCTGGGCATAAAAAACATAGGTGAATCAATTAAATTTAAGAATAGACTATAAATTACTTATTACGCGCACACTTTAAAATAAGTATAAATTAACTATGATTTTTTATAGAGTCTAGGGAGGAGTCTGGGTTAGCTTGCCTCAATGATTCAGCGCACTGGTCTAAATGTGCTCTGCCCTTGATAACAGTGAAAAATGGTGCGATTTTATTAACTTAGTATCAGGGGGTTAACAGGTGAGCTCACTCTATGACTATTAGCACATTGAACGACTCCTGCCATACGTAAGCTCCTTCAAACGTTTCTATTACGCCGTCACCATCATAATAAAGCGGCCACACTCTTCAATAGGCAGGGGGAAACTCACATAGAATCATTGTGCGAATGTCTGAAAGTTGGCTTTTTATTGGTGTGTTCATAGCGCCAATTTTTGGTTAATCGCCGCGTAAGTTTAGTTGATATTTCAGGATTTGCTGTCCTAACGCCACGCCCCGTCAAAAATTAGTATGACTTACTAATCAGATTAGCTAATCAAAATATCAAACATCTATCTTTTGGTGTTCAGTTTCTGAACAAGTGCCCAAAGACACTTTTTTCTATGGTTATTTAATGATGTTTTCGCATTCGACTGGAGCGTCTACAAATTCAAGAGACCTAGGTTTTTTAAAGGTATCCAGAGTTTTAATGTTCATCTATCGACGGCATAGCTGAACATTTATCTGGCTAAAATGGGGTGGAGTGGCGTCCCAGAGAGGAGTCGAACCTCCGGCCTGCCGCTTAGGAGGCGGCTGCTCTATCCAGCTGAGCTACTGGGACATTGTAGCCGAGCAGTCTAACAGCTAGCGAATTCTATGGGTACCTGCATTGTATACAAATGGTGTAAATAATGAGGTATTTATGCAACTTATATAAATGCTAAAGATTGTGCTAATGTTAATAAGAATGATTTGCATTAAGAGTAATGGTTGTTTATTATACGTGCATCACTTTCAATCAACTTTATTAGAGAAAACCTATGAATAAAACACTTCTTTCTGTAATTGTTGCCGCTAGCGTAACTTTAACTGGTCAAGCCAATGCTGGTGCCCATGCAGAGGTTTATGCAGACTTCCCTATTACAGTAAAAAACTATTCTGGTAGTGAAACCCATTCTGAGGCTTATACTGGCCAGATGGCACGCCATACTCTGCATAACTCAACTAAAAAGTTGATTAGTGGAGGTGCTAGTTTAGAGCAAACTAAAGCGTACTTTAATGGTAAAGAGCCGGGTAGAGTTATTGTCGACCCGGTTTCAAAAGATGGCTTCCCAGTGCTACAAACGCATGTAGATAAAATTTCAACAGGCAAAAATCTTTCTGGAAAAGCCTATAAGGGCTTAATTTCTGGCATGCCTGGTGGGCTCACAGGGGCTGAGTTGCTAGACCTGCTGCTAGAAAAAGCTGCAGCTACAGAAACAGGCTTTGACCCTTTAACAGGCTATGACTACACGCAGTTGGTTTCTAAGTTCACTATGGGCGCTGTGTTTTACAATCAGGCAGTAGATAACTACTTAGATGAAAAGCTAGGTGCGGATGTGAATCCAAACAACAAGGCTTACAAAGAGGGCAAGGCCTATACAGGTAAGGAGCACGTATGGGACGAAGCCTTTGGTTATTTTGGCGCCCCAGCTCACACCATGACGTTAACGGCTGCAGAAGTTTATGGTATCGCTAAGCAAAAAGCGGACAGCTTTGACAAGGCGGACTACAATAACGACGGCAAGGTGTCATTAGTTACTGAGATGGCCTATGCCCATGCATACTACGCAGCCTCGTTTGATAAGGGCGGCAAAACTAAGTACCTTCATACGATTGTTCAGGCCTTTTTAGATGGCCGTAACCTAATATCTTCTGCTAATGGTGAAGCGCTTACCGCTGGCCAACGCAGGGAATTGATGGGCTATGCAGGCATTATTAAAAGCCAATGGCAGCGTTTAATTGCCGAAGCTGTGTTTAAGTATGCAGGTTCTGTATACGGTGATATTGAAAAGCTAGAAACTATCATTGAAGCTAATGGTGATGCTGTGAAGGCTTATCGTAACTACGCCAAGCATTGGGGTGAGTTGAAAGGTTTCGCCTTAGCCTTGGAAGCCGGTGGTGTAAACCTTGGCGCAACAGGCGTTAAGCTGAATAGGTTGCTTGGGTACAGCCCAGTATTGCTAGGTAATACTCAAGTTGCCGCCCTAGTTAATGGTGAGTTTGTGCAAAGCTCGTCGGTGAGTATGGGTGAGTATCGGGTGCAGATGATTAAGTTACAAAAACTGATGATCGATGATTTTGGCGTTGAAGCTCGTAGCAAGGACGTGACGGCAAACTTAGCTCAGCTTGTAGATTCGCTGGGTGAAGCTTTGGCAGCAGAAAATGACTAACTACTGGCTTAGTCAATAGTGCAATGGTTACTTGAGTTTGCACAATCTTGGTTTTCTGAACTTACCAGTTTAGTGAGCCAAGGTAGCAAGCGCGTGTTTCTAGGTTATTTATTAAGTGCTGCTATATTGGCCATTATATGGCTAATGTGGCAGCGCAAGCTTAACTTTATGGCAGCTGTGGGCTGGTTGTTTCGGCGCGAAACTTGGTGGTCTAGGTCCAGTAAATCGGACTACCGGTTGATGCTGCTCAACCAGCCTTTAATGCTTCTGTTAAGCCCGCTCTTGCTCAGCAAGCTAGTCCTTGCTACTAGTATCTTTTACAGCCTTAGTGATTGGGTGGTGCGGCCCTTATGGTCGTCTGACATATCTGCTTTTTGGGTGTCGGTGCTGTTTACAACATGTTTATTTGTAGTGGATGATGCAAGCCGTTATTATCTACATCGACTCATGCACCGCTGGCCTGCTTTGTGGGCTTTCCATCGAGTACACCATACTGCTGAAAGCTTAACGCCGTTTACGGTTTTTCGTACGCACCCCGTTGAGGGAGTGCTGTTTGGCTTGCGGAGCGCCCTAGTGCAAGGGTTTTTAATCGGTGTCTTTGTATTTTTATTTTATGATCGAGTGACTTTACTGAGTGTATTGGGAGCCAATGTATTTACCGCTGCATTAAATCTCTTAGGGTCTAATTTACGTCATTCGCCAGTACCTATTAGCTATGGCAAAACGCTAGAGTCCTGGCTGATCTCTCCAGCGCAACACCAAATACATCACTCCCAAGCTCGCGAGCACTGGAACAAAAACTTTGGTGCATTTATTGCGGTGTGGGATCGACTGGGTAATACTTTAGAGTACGGTTCTAACACACAAGATTTAACCTATGGTCTGAGACATCAAAAACCCCAAGAGCACCAACTAGTTACCTTGTACTGGCAGCCTTTTAAACATTGCTGGCGCTGCTTGCGGCGCAACAAAATAGAACCCAATAGCGCCATGAGCGCCATAAGTGAGACACCATAAATGAGATCTTTTAATGTATTCAACAGCCTTGTAGTAACTGCTATTACTGCGAGTATTTTGGCAGTAACAAGCGCCCAAGCCAGTGGCGTGGTGAACGTTTATTCGGCCCGTAAAGAAGCCTTGATTAAACCCTTGTTAGACCAGTTTAGTGACACCACGGGCATTAAGGTCAACCTAATTACTGGCAAGGCAGATGCTTTACTAAAACGCTTGCAGGTTGAGGGTAGTGCAACACCTGCAGATTTATTCATTACTGTAGATGCTGGTCGTCTGCATCGGGCTAAAGAGGCAGGTGTGCTAAAGCCAGTATCTATGCCATTGTTGGAAGAGACCATCCCAAAAGAGCTGAGGGATGATGCGGGTTACTGGTATGGACTAACTCTCAGGGCTAGGCCTATTATCTATGCCAAAGACCGGGTCACACCCTCTGATTTGTCTACCTACGAAGCCTTAGCTGAAGCTCAATGGAGTGGCCGCTTATGTTTGCGGTCGTCACAATCAGTTTATAATCAGTCCTTGGTTGCTGCTACCATTGATGCGCTGGGCGCTTCAAATACTCAGAGCTGGATGGAAGGCATGGTTAAAAACCTTGCTAAAGCGCCGTCAGGTGGCGATACTGACCAGCTAAAAGCCTTGGCGGCAGGGGTATGTGACGTGACCATCGTCAATACTTACTATTTGGGCCGGATGATTAATAGTAGCAAACAAGCTGACCAGAATGTGGCTAGCAAGGTGGCGGTATTCTGGCCCAATCAGACTGGTTCAGGGGCATTGAGCCGCGGGGCACATTTTAATGTGAGTGGTGCAGGCTTTACTAAATATGGAAAGCACCTCAAGCAAGCTCAAGCACTGTTAGAGTATCTTGCATCTGAGTCAGCGCAGGCTTGGTATGCAGAAATTAATAACGAATACCCGGTAGTAGAGGGCGTGGAAATCTCATCGGCTCTTAAGAGCTTTGGCGCTTATAAGATGGACTCGATTGACCTAGAAATATTAGGCCAGAACAACCGGCAAGCGGCTCAATTAATGGACCGTGCTGGATGGCGATAAATAATGTGGTGGTATTCAATAGGTGGTAGACGTTAGATGATAGGTTATTGGGTTAATGTTTAAACGTCACGGATTAAGTGTGTTTGCTGTGGTAATTGCGGCATTCATATCACTGCCTGTGATTGTGATCTTAAGTTACCTATTTAAAGCTGAAGGTGTGTTGTGGCAGCATCTTCTAGATACAGTATTAAGTGATTACCTCATTAATTCTTTGCTGCTGATGTTGGGTGTTGGCACAGGGGTATTAATGCTGGGCGTGCCTACTGCCTGGTTGACTAGTATGTGCAGTTTTCCTGGGCGTCGTTGGTTAAGCTGGGCAGTATTATTACCTATGGCAATGCCAGCTTACATTATTGCCTATACCTATACAGGCTTATTAGACTTTGCAGGGCCAATACAAACCTGGATCAGAGACCTCACGGGGTTGGGCTATGGTGACTATTGGTTTTTTGAGATTCGTTCTCTTGGCGGCGCCATTGTAATGATGTCCCTCGTGCTTTATCCCTATGTTTATCTAATGGCTAGGGCTGCTTTTTTGGAGCAGTCAGTTAGCAGTATTGAAGTGGGTTGTAGCTTAGGGTATTCGCGCTGGCGTGCCATGTGGAGTTTAGCCTTGCCGATGGCTCGGCCTGCCATTATTGCGGGTTTATCTCTGGCGTTAATGGAAACTTTGGCAGACTACGGCACAGTGCAGTATTTTGGAGTCAGTACGTTCACAACAGGTATCTTCCGCACCTTTTATGGTTATGGAGACACGGCTGCTGCAGCGCAACTAGCAGCCAGTTTATTGGCTTTCGTGATGTTATTGATATTGCTTGAGCGTTATTCTAGACGACGTGCACGTTATCATTCAGCATCAGAATCTAAGGCTCGTGCAGACTTAATTCCATTAATGGGCCGTAATGCAGTTATAGCCGTTTCTGTGTGCTTGGCGCCGCTGATGTTTGGCTTTATTATTCCAGCAACTCAGTTACTATTCTGGGCGGTCTTTGAGGCAGAACCTTTAGGCTGGGAATTTGTTAGCCTAGCTTGGAATTCTTTTAGTTTGGCATTTGTGGCCGCTATCATTGCGGCGACACTGGCTATTATTTTGTCCTACGCAAGACGAAACAGACCCATTAAGCCTGTCCGTACGTTAATTGCTATGGCCGGTTTTGGCTATGCTTTGCCGGGTACTATTATTGCCATAGGTGTGTTAATTCCACTAGCCTGGTTAGACCATAGCCTTATAGCCCTTTTTGAACGTTTTGGGTGGCACAGCCCAGGTCTCATTTTATCAGGTAGTCTGGTGGCTTTGCTATTTGCATACACAGTGCGGTTCTTAGCTGTTGCGCTAGGTAGTGTTCATTCAGGTTTAGAAAAAATTAAACCTAGCCTAGACCACGCGGGTCGATCAATGGGCCATAGCCCTTGGGCCATTATAAGTAAAATTCATGTGCCTTTAATGCGCAGTTCTATACTTACCGCGGTATTAATTGTGTTTGTGGATGTGCTCAAAGAGTTACCAGCCACACTCATATTACGGCCATTTAACTTTAATACTATGGCGGTGCGGGCTTATGAGCTAGCATCAGACGAAAGGTTAGTAGATGCGGCGCCTGCTTCCATTATGATCGTACTTGTTGGGCTTATTCCCGTATTGATGTTACACGGCTCTATCGCTCATCGCAGGCCACAATAATATGAGAAATTTTAAATGACTATGTCTTTTGATAGCTCTGATCAGCATTTGCTGGTAGATAATGTAAGCATTGCCTATGGCCAACATACCATAGTGCAGGATGTAAGTTTGGCCGTAGGGGTTGGCGAAATCGGCTGTTTGTTGGGCCCTAGTGGCTGTGGTAAATCTACATTATTACGGGCTATAGCTGGTTTTGTGCCGTTGCAATCTGGCAGTATAAGTTTAGCTGGAAAAACGCTTGCCAAGGATGACTTTTGTTTGCTGGCAGAAGCTCGAGATGTGGGTATGGTGTTCCAAGATGTCGCCTTATTTCCCCATATAAACATTGCTGCTAATGTGGCCTTTGGCTTGCATCACTGGCCCAAGGCAGAGCAGGTGCAGCGCGTAGAAGAACTGTTAGATTTAGTTGGGTTAAGTGGTTATCAAGAACGATACCCACATGCCTTGTCTGGTGGCCAACAGCAACGTGTCGCTTTGGCTCGTGCTATGGCACCAAAACCAAGCTTTTTGTTATTAGATGAGCCTTTTTCTGGCCTAGATGCTATGTTGCGAGAAGAGCTGGTTCCTGAAGTTGGTGCTATTTTGCGCCAGGAAAAAATACCTGGGTTATTGGTTACCCATGATCAAACTGAAGCCTTTACTATGGCGGATCATGTGGCGGTAATGAACCATGGGCGTATTGAGCAGTGGGACACAGCCTACAATATTTACCACAAGCCAGATGGTCGATTTGTGGCTGATTTTATAGGAGAAGGAGACTTTTTGGCCTGCAATGTGAGTAGCGACACCTGTGTAGAGTCACCTATTGGCCATTTGTGTAGCGACCGGCCCCATGGTTTTTCTGCAGGCCAACAAGCTGAAGTGTTTATTCGACCTGATGACGTATTACATTTGGATGATAGCCCTATAACTGGGCGTATCCTCAGTAAGCGTTTTCGTGGTACTCATTTCTTGTATCGCGTATTAATAGCAGGTAATCAAACTTTGTTCTGTTTTGCCGACTCTCACCATAACCACGAAATTGGTGAAGAAATTGGCATTAAGCTCTCACTAGATCACTTAATGCTGTTTTAAATAAATCGCATCGACAAATCGATAGCACGACAGTCTTTAGTTAATGCGCCAATGGAAATGTAATCTACGCCCGTTTCTGCAATGGGTCGCAGGGTTTGTTCAGTGATTCCCCCAGATGCTTCCAGTTCAGCTCGTCCCGTGGCAAGTTGCACCGCTTTGCGCATGTCAGCCAAGGAAAAGTTGTCCAGCATTATGCGGTCTGCTCCCGCTTCTAATGCCTGGTTTAACTCATGCAAACTCTCTACTTCAACTTCTACTGGTTTTGTAGGTTCTTGTTTACGAGCGGTAGCAATGGCTTGGCTAATGCCTCCACAGGCAGCAATGTGGTTTTCTTTGATTAAAAAGGCATCATATAACCCTATACGATGGTTGTAACACTGACCGCAAGCAACCGCGTACTTTTGTGCCTTGCGCAGGCCTGGAATAGTTTTACGGGTGTCTAGCAGCTTTACTTGAGTGTCTGCCACCAATCCAGCATAGTAATGAGCGGTGCTAGCGGTGCCAGACAAGCATTGTAAAAAGTTAAGGGCGCAACGTTCGAAGGTTAATAGGCTGCGGGCATTGCCATGAGCTTGGAATAAAACTTGATTAGCCTGCACTTGATCGCCGTCAGCCACCATCCAATCAATTACAATAGTTGAGTCTACTTGGCGTGCTACTTCGTTAACCCAATCAACACCACAGATGGTAGCATTTTCACGGGTAATAATAGCTGCTAAAGCAATCTCAGCGGCTGGTATCAGCCGTGCCGTAATATCTCCATCACCTACATCTTCTAATAAAGCAGCGCTCACATTATTGTGCAAATCGGCCTTAAGAAAGTGGTCGTTGAGGACATTAGCTAGGGGTGTTGGCATTGGTGAGTTCCGCGCTAGAAGGGCTGTGGTTCAATGGGCGTTATGATACCACAGCGCTGCTGTGTGGTTAGAGAACAAATGATAACGTCAAAGGAATACTGATGAGTGCCATTAAGTTACCAATTAGCACAATAGAGGCGACTCTTTTTGGGTCCTGTTGGTATTGCTCCGCTACCATATAGTTTAATACTGCCGGTGGTAAGGCACCAAACACAATAAGCACGGCATATTGCTCAGGGGGCAGTTGAAGCAAAATTTGCGCTGCTATCGCCATTAAAATGCCGGATACGGGGCAAAGAATGGCGCCAACTAAGCCAACCTTCCAGTCGTCAAAAGAAATGTTGGTAAGGCGAATGCCCAAAGTAAAGAGCATTAATGGGATACAAATCTGCCCTAACATGTCGATGGGTAAGCTAACACTTGTGGGCAACTGAAGGCCGCTTAGTGCTACTGCAAAGCCAGCAATGGTGGCTATTATAACGGGTTGCTTGAGTATGCTTATTAAGCGCATCTTTGGATTGATCATAAAAATACCCAAACTAAAATGCAGGGTCATTTCTACTATAAAACAAACAACAGCAATGGCTAAAAAATCATCCCCAAAGGCTAATAAAATTAATGGGATGCCCATATTCCCCACATTATTAAACATCATGGGTGGCAAGAACGTCTTACTCGACCAAGGCGACATAGCAATAACCGGCCATAGGAGTAAGCCTGAACCGAGCACAACAATAATAGCACCAAAAGCCATAGGCCCAAGGTGGCCGATAGGTACAGACTGATCGGCCAATACTACAAATACTAGTAAAGGTACAAAGACCTCCATATTAATTTGGTTAATGAGTTTTATATCTGGCTTGCGCCAGCGGCCGTATCCAAAACCAATGGCACTGATCGCCACTAGGGGGAATACAGTAGCGAAAACCCGTTCAATAATGCTTTGATCCATAAATATCCAAACTATCCTTGTGTTTTAAGGTGGCCCAGCTATATAAGTTGGGGTGGTTACTAACGCTTACTTGTGGCCAAGGTGAATGCGCAAACATACCCACTAGATACAAGATAATGAAGGTAAAGACACCTTTATGACGCGCTATTAAACTCGTGCCTATACTATTTCTATGAGCTTACTTGTTTCAGTACGGTGGAATTCTTAATTGGCAACACGCTTTAGGGTGTTTATACAGTGTATAATTTTGTCTGGCTAATTGTTCAGACCAATATACCAGAAGAGTGCAAACACTGAAGTGTTTGACTGGGTTTTTTGACAATATCTTTTGTTATTTATCAAATTAAATATGAGATTGGCTAAATTATTATAGTGGTTAATTAGGGTAGTAAAACTTGACCAAGGCAGCACAAGCGGGTTATTTTTAAATTTTATGAAATTGGTAATACCAATAGAGAGTATTTATGGCGTATCAGCGTGTAAAACAGCCTAAAATATCAGATGTGATTATGGCTCAGTTAGAGGCGATGATTTTAGAAGGTAGCCTTAAACCGGGGCAGCAGTTGCCCCCAGAGCGAGAGTTAGCAGCTCAGTTTGAGGTTTCTCGGCCTTCTCTTAGGGAGGCGTTACAGAAACTATCGGCTAGGGGGCTTATAGTTAGTCGTCAAGGTGGTGGGTCATTTGTTTCTGAGAAAATTGGTAGCAGTATGGTGGATCCATTAACTGAACTTTTTTCTACGCATCCAGAAGCTCAAAATGACCTGCTAGAGTTTCGCCATGCCATAGAGGGTGTATCGGCTTACTATGCTGCACTGCGCTGCACAGAGGCTGATAAAAAGCGATTGCAACGATGTTATGCAGATTTGCAAGCGGCCCATGATGAGAAGCTGTTTGAGCAAGAAACTAAAGCTGATGCAGAGTTTCACTTAGCTATTGCTGAAGCGTCCCACAATGCGGTGTTATTGCACACTATGCGCTCTTTATTTACGTTACTTCATAATAATATATACGCCAATTTAGAGAGTGTTTATCCCAAGCGTGATACGCGTGAGCGTATCCACGAGCAACACCGAGTTTTATTGGATGCTATTGTCGCTGAAAACCCTGAAAAAGCTAGGAATGCTGCTCACGATCATTTAGCTTTTATAGAAGAAGCAATTATAGAGCAGGGTAAAGAATTTACTCGCCAAGAGCGCGCTATAAGGCGCTCTGGAGTATAATTTTAAAATGTAAAATATTTACTCGTGAGTCATTTTCAAGTCTTAAATTGGCATTATTTTTGTAATTATTGTAGTATTACTACATAGTATTTTATGTTGTTTAAAAGTGCAAAAATTTATGCATTTATGGATAGGAGAAAAACGTGTTGCAGTCTCATTCAGATATAGATCCAGTCGAAACACAAGAGTGGTTGGACGCATTGACATCAGTGATTAAAAACGAAGGCTCAGATCGTGCCCGATACATCTTAGGAAAACTAGGTGAGCAGGCTCGCCTACAAGGCGCTAAGTTAGAAAACACCCTTACTTCGCCTTATGTAAACAGTATTGCCCCGCAGGATGAGCAACATATGCCAGGGGATTTATTCATGGAACGGCGCATTCGTTCTTTGATTCGTTGGAACGCTATGGCTATGGTGATGCGCGCTAATGACAATAATGATGGTTTAGGTGGTCATATTGCCAGTTTCTCATCATCGGCTACGTTATACGATGTAGGTTTTAACTATTTTTTCCGCGGTAATACAGACCAGCAAGAAGGTGACTTAGTATTCTTCCAGGGTCATATTTCGCCTGGTATCTATGCCCGTTCTTATTTAGAGGGGCGCTTAACCGATGAGCAAATGGATAACTTTCGCCGTGAAGTAGATGGCAATGGCTTATCTTCCTACCCCCATCCATGGTTAATGCCAGACTATTGGCAGTTTCCGACAGTATCAATGGGCTTAGGCCCCCTGCAGGCAATTCATCAAGCCCATATTATGCGTTATCAACAACAACGTGGGTTGGTTGAAAATGGTGACCGTAAGGTATGGGCCTTTTTAGGTGATGGAGAGTGTGATGAGCCAGAATCATTAGGCTGCATCTCACTAGCTGGACGAGAAAAGTTGGATAACCTGATTTTCGTGGTTAATTGTAACTTGCAGCGTTTAGATGGCCCTGTGCGTGGTAATGGCAAAATTGTTCAAGAGCTTGAAGGTATATTTGTTGG
>Ga0209816_1000520_pt1 | contig 30659 bp, 34 predicted proteins | sample CoawatmetaG01DNA_FD_187509 | JGI IMG/M metagenome (GOLD analysis project Ga0209816, IMG submission 187509) | Marine microbial communities from the West Antarctic Peninsula - Coastal water metaG017-DNA (SPAdes) (version 2) | ecosystem: Environmental > Aquatic > Marine > Coastal ...
GTATGCAACTGGAATGGCAGATGCCATCCTTGATGGAAAGAAAATGGCGTTAGATGAAATGGCTAAAATGGTTAGAAATGAGAAGGCAGCTAAAGAAGCAGAGGCAGCAGAGGCAGCTAAAGAAGCGGAGACAGAAGTAAAAGCTGACTAAAAAACCTCAAAGTAATTAAATTTTATCATTTTACTAATTAAAAATGTGTAAGAGGAGAGTTTAGAGAATGGCTGATATTACAGCAAGAATGGTAATGGCTTTACGCGGTAAAACTGATGCGCCAATGATGGATTGTAAAAAAGCGCTAATCGAAGCAGATGGAGATGGTCAGAGAGCTGAAGAGATACTTAGGGTTCGGTTTGGTAATAAGGCATCAAAGGCAGCTAGCAGGATTGCTGCTGAAGGTGTAATTGGTTGCTTTATTAGTCAAGACAAAAAAAATGGCTCAATGATTGAAGTAAATTCAGAAACTGACTTTTGTGCTAAAAATGAAGAGTTTTTAAAGTTTGTTGATCTGCTCGCTAGTCAAATTATTGATAAAAATTTAACTAATATTGATGACTTAAATAACACTGAAGTAAATGGTAGTAAAATCGAAGACTTAAGAACTCAGTTAGTAGGTAAAATAGGTGAAAATATAACCCCCAGAAGGTTTGTGAATCTTGAATCTAAGGGGCACTTATATTCATATATTCATGGAGTTAAGTTAGGGGTAATTCTAGATATGGTTGGTGGAAGTGAGGAGTTAGGTAAAGATATCTCAATGCATATTGCTGCTACAAAGCCTAAGGCCCTTGATCAATCTGGGGTTGATAAAGAGTTACTCGAAACAGAAAGAAGGGTTGCTATTAAAAAAGCAAAAGAAGCTGGGAAGCCATCAGAAATGCTTGAGAGAATTGCTGAAGGAACGGTTAATAAATACTTAAAAGAGGTTACGCTTCTTAACCAAAAATTTGTTAAGGATGACAAGATTACAATTAACGAGCTATTAAAGAAAAATAATGCAGAAATTAATTCTTTTACTATTTATTCGGTCGGTGAAGGCATCGAGAAAAAAGAAGTTGATTTTGCAGCAGAGGTTGCTGAGGCACTGAAAGGGTAGATTAGAGTTAAAAAAGGATTGAACGACAATCCTTTTTTTTATCTAAAACAAGCTAAAATGATTAGAAAATATTTAAGTAAATTATGGCTAATTTAAAATATAAAAGAATATTACTAAAACTTTCTGGTGAGGCGTTGATGGGAAGCGATTCTTTTGGGGTAAACCCAGAGGTAATTAATAAAATTGTTGCAGAAATAAAGTCTGCAATAGACGGTGGAACTGAATTAGCTGTAGTTATTGGTGGCGGAAATATTTTCAGAGGAGTAGCTTTAGGAGCTGCTGGTATGGATAGAGCAACTGCAGACTATATGGGTATGCTTGCAACAGTAATGAACGCATTAGCGCTTCAAGATGCAATGAAGCATGGAGGAATTATTTCAAGAGTTCAGTCTGCAATAAATATCGACCAGATAGTTGAGCCATACATTCGTGCTAAGGCGATAAGATACTTAGAGGAAAAAAAAGTCGTTATTTTTGCCGCAGGAACTGGTAATCCATTTTTTACTACAGACACAGCTGCAGCACTCAGGGCCATGGAAATGAATGCAGAGATAATGATAAAAGCCACAAAAGTCGATGGAATATTCTCAGAAGACCCAGAAAAAAATAAAAATGCTAAGCTCTACGATAATATTACTTTTGACGAAGCTATTAATAAAAACTTAAAAGTAATGGATGCAACAGCTTTCACTTTATGTAGAGACCAAAAATTGCCAATAGCTGTATTTAATATATTTAAGAAAAATGCGCTACAAAATTTACTTTTAGGGAAAAAAGAAGGAACATTAGTTTCGTTAAATTAGGGAAAAAAGATGGATGAACTAACAGTTAATGCTAAAAATAAAATGCAAAAAAGTCTGGAGTCACTCCAGTCAGATCTTTCTAAGGTAAGAACTGGTAGAGCCCATGCCGGAATACTTGATCATATAACGGTAGATTATTACGGCACGCCAACTCAATTAAATCAGATAGCCATTATAAATGTAGCAGATGCTACCAGTTTAATTGTTCAGCCTTACGAAAAAAATATGAAAGCTGTGATTGAAAAAACAATACGAGACAGTGACTTGGGTTTAAATCCTGCGGCTTCTGGCGATAATATTAGAATACCTATGCCAAGTCTGACTGAAGAAAGGCGGCGAGAGTTAATAAAGATTGTCAAATCTGAAGGCGAGGGAAGTAAAGTTGCTATTCGTAATATCAGAAGAGATTGTAATGATTCACTTAAAAAGCTTACAAAAGATAAAGAAATTAGCGAGGATGAAGAGAGAAGATTGCAGGATGAAGTTCAAAAAGCGACTAATCAGTATATTATTAACATAGACAGCATGATTGTTGCTAAAGAAAAAGATTTACTTACAGTTTAATAAATAAAGAGGTATCTTCTGCTAAATATTTTTAAAAAGAAAGTACTTGACTCAAGTAAATCACCAAAACATATAGCAGTTATTATGGATGGCAATGGAAGGTGGGCAAAAAAAAGATTTTTACCTAGAATTTCTGGTCATACGAAAGGGCTTGATGCAGTTCAAAAAATTGTTGAGTATTCAATAAAATATAAAATATCAACTCTCACCCTTTATGCATTTAGTACTGAAAATTGGAATAGACCGACAAAAGAAATCGATGGCTTAATGAAGCTTTTTTCAAAAACTATTTCCAATCAATCAAAAAAAATACACGAAAATGATATTCAAATAAAGGTACTTGGAGATGTGTCTAATTTCTCAAAAGCGCTACAAAAAAAAATTGAGAGGCTTGAGGCAGAAACAGCTACTAATCGTAAGTTGAGTCTAAACATAGCTTTAAACTACGGTGGCCGATCTGATATTGTAAATGCAGTTAATAGCTTTTATAGCATTAAAGCTAATCATAATAAAAAAATTAGTGAAAAATTATTGGGTGAATTTTTATATACTGGTAAAGCAAATGAAGTTGACCTACTAATTAGAACAGGGGGACATCAAAGAGTTAGTAACTTTTTATTATGGCAAATTGCATACGCAGAACTTTTTTTTACTGATACATTGTGGCCAGATTTTAAAGAAGATGATTTTATTGGTGCACTTCGTTTCTTTCAGAAATCTGAAAGAAAATTTGGAAATCTTACTGGGGATAATTTAAATGCTTAGCCAAAGAATTGCTTCTGCAGCAGCTATGCTCTCAGTTTTTTTGGTGACTTTCTTTTTTTTAGATTCAATTTTCTTTGAGTTTTTAGTTTTTATTGTTGGCGGATTTCTATTGTTTGAGTTAAGTAGGATCTTAAAGCTAGAGGGCACTAATCTACTTTTGTTCTGGGTTATTTCAGCAACACCTATAGCGACAGATTTTATTAGGTCATTAATTTACTACTCTACTTTTCTCTCACATCCATTTTTTCAAGGCTATCTTCCACTACTAACAGATGTACGTAATTTATTTTTTTGGGTAATTCCAGTATCTCTTATTTTTTGGTTAATAATTGTTCCGCTTGATTTGTTCACAAAGAAGATATCATCAAGCTATCCGATAAATATTTTTTATGGTTTATTTTTAGTTACACCGTTACTAATAACACTTATATTTATTTTTCGTGAAAATAGAGACCTTTTATTAACTATCATTTTAATGATATGGATTGCAGATATTGGCGCATACTTCACAGGTAAAAGATTTGGATCAATAAAGCTTGTCAAAAATATAAGTCCAGGGAAAACTCTAGAAGGACTCCTTGGGGGGTTTTTATTCAACGCCTTATTTGTCATTTTTTTATATTTACTAGAATCTATTAATTTATTAGAAGGATTTGCATTAGGTTTTGTTGTTACAGCTTTAAGTTTTTATGGGGACATATATGAATCTTTTTTAAAAAGAAAGGCAGGTGTTAAAGATAGTAGTTCTATGATTCCTGGTCACGGGGGATTTTTAGATAGGCTTGATAGTTTTTGTCCAACAATCCCTCTTTTATACATATTCCTTGAAGTATCTGAATTTTTTTAAATGAAAACAATATCAATTCTTGGGTCAACTGGCAGCATTGGCTGTAGTGCACTTGAAGTAATTAGCCTTCATCCAGATAAGTTTAAAATATTTGCTTTATCTGGCTACAATAACGATGACCTACTTTACAAGCAAGCCATAGATTTTAATCCCAATTATATTGTTACTAAAAATCTAGAATCTATGCAAAAGCTATCAAAATTACTAAAAAAAAATAAATCAAAGACTGAGGTTTTATTTGGTGCAAATGGATACAAATACATTGCTGGCCATCAAAGTGTATCTACTGTTCTTGCTTCAATTACTGGTTCCTCTGGATTAGCCTCAACTATGGAAGCTGCAGAGAAGGGCAAGCAAATTCTTTTAGCTAATAAAGAATCTATGGTTATGGCAGGAAAGCTTCTTACTGATACTTGCCTAAAAAACGGAGGTCAAATCATTCCTGTTGATAGTGAGCATAATGCAATTTTTCAAGTTATTCATAATCAAAGAAATTTAAAAGAAGTTAAAAGTTTATTTTTAACTGCATCAGGAGGCCCTTTTAGAAAACATTCTCTTGAAAGCTTAAGGCACGTAACTGTTGAAGATGCATTAAAGCACCCAAATTGGACCATGGGAAGGAAAGTTACCATTGATTCAGCAACAATGATGAACAAAGGTCTTGAGGTGATTGAAGCTGCATTTTTATTTAAATTAAGGGTTCAAAAAATTAAGGTCTTGATCCATCCTCAAAGTGTAATTCATTCCTTAGTTGAATTTTCTGACGGAAGTACATTAACTCAGTTAGGTAATCCTGATATGAGGGTGCCGATTTCTTATGCACTAGGTTATCCAGCAAGAATTAAATCTGGAGTGAAAGGCATTGACCTAACCGAGACTCATGACCTGCAGTTTGAAAAACCAGATTTAAAAAAGTTTAAGTGTCTGAGTCTATCCTATCAGTGCTTAAGGGAGGGTGGTGATTACTCAGTAGTATTAAATGCAGCTAACGAGGTTGCAGTCGAAGAATTCTTAGCTAAACGCATATCTTTTATTCAGATACCAGATTTAATTGAAACAGTGTTAGATAAACATCAGGCATCCGATGCGGAATCAATGGGTAGCATTCTTCAAGTTGATAAAAGAGCAAGGGCTGTCACAAGATCTTTGCTAAAGGACTTTAAAGTTGTTTGATTTTTTAATTTTTATAATAACAATCTCAATAATTGTTTTTGTCCACGAGTCTGGTCATTTTATGGCGGCAAGATTTTTTGATGTAAAAGTTGATGATTTTGCTATCGGTTTTGGTAAAAAACTATTCGTTAAAAAGTTTGGCCCTACTGAATTTAGTATTAGAGCAATACCATTAGGTGGCTTTGTTCGGTTCACACAATCTCAAAAATCTAATGATCTATTTTTATTTGAGAATCAGTCTTTATACAAAAAGTTTATAATTGTTGCAGCTGGCCCATTAATAAATTTTGTTTTTGCATTTATACTTCTTATTTTTATAAGCTCGGGTGTTCAGTCAAAAATAGCTCCAGTTGTAACAGACTTTGGTAGCAAAATTATTTCTGAAAAATTTGAAATAAAAATAAATGATCTCATCCTCAGTGTTAATGGGAATAAAATAAATTCGGTTAGTGACTTTAATAAAAATTTAAATTTAGCGGACAATAAGAACATAGTGTTTGAGGTATTAAGGGGAGCTGAAAAATTGATAATAACAAAAGATAGTATTTTACAAAATAATATTTATTTTTTCCCTTCTCAACGAGAATCTGTCTTAATATCCAAGGTTCTTGTTGATTCCATTGCATCTAAAAGCGGACTTAGGGACGGGGATTTGGTTATAACTGCTGATGGGTTAGAGATATACAGTATTAGAGACTTTATTTCTGTGATAAGTGAAAATCCAAATAGAAAGCTAGAGGTACTTGTGCTTAGGGACGGTGAATCTATGGCTATCAATGTTACACCAGAAGCAAGTAAGGGGAGCTATCTAAGGGATGGTTTTATTGGGGTTGAGCTTTCTTCACAACTATATTCTCAAAAAAATAAATATATAAAATACTTTAAAAACAGTACTTTAGAAACTTTAAGTGATTCATTTTATAGATTTAAAACCATTATTTATAAAATTAGTAAAGCTATAATTGATATCTTTACTGGGGAGTTTGATTTTAAAATGCTATCAGGACCCATTACAATCGCTCAATATTCTGCAGACTCTATTTTACAAGGAATTTTGCCCTATATGTTTATGCTTGTATTATTAAATATAAATGTTGGCCTAATTAATCTTCTCCCAATTCCTACTTTAGATGGCGGTCATTTACTTCAATATTTAATTGAATTTATTATTAGAAAGCCAATACAATCTCAAATAATTATTGTTTCTCAAAGACTTGGAGTGATATTTTTACTGTTGATTATGACAATTGCGGTATATAATGACGTTTTTAAATTACTAACATTTTAATGAAAAATTTATTTTTAATCTTTTTTTTACTTCTTTTCAGTTTTTCTGTTTTTTCAGTAGATCAAGCTCGCGTTGAAGATATCAAAATTGAAGGTCTCCAAAGAGTTGACCCAGGTTTAGTTTTTGATAACATTCCTTTTGAAGTTAATGACGTTATTTCTGAAATAAATTTTTCCCAATCAATTAAGCTTCTTTACCGTACCGGACAATTTAAAAATATCACAATTGAACTAGAAGGTAAGGATGTTATTGTTGCGGTGAGTGAAAAGCCAATTATTTCAGAGATCATTTTTCACGGCGCAGAAACATTTCAACCAGACAGACTTTTAGAAGGGATCTCTTCATTAAATGTTGCAGCTGGATTGGTGTTTGACGAACCTAATTTAAGTAAGGTTGAGAAAGAACTTTCTAATCAATACTTAGGTAAAGGTAAATACTCAGTCAGCATTAAATCTGTAGTGACTCCGCTCCAAAGAAATCGAGTTAAAGTTGATATTTACGTTGATGAAGGCTCCAACTCTAGAATTAAAGAAATTAAAATTATTGGAGCAGTTAAATACGACCAAAATGACCTCCTCGATCAAATGTCTCTCAAGACAACCAATGGTTTATCTTGGTGGTATAAGGACGACAGGTACTCAAAGCAAATCTTAACTGGTGATTTAGAGTCAATACGTTCTTTTTATATGAATCGAGGTTATCTCGATTTTGAAATTCAAAATACTACAGTAAGTATTTCGGAATCAAAAAAAGACGTTTTCATAGCAGTTATTGTTAACGAAGGTAACAAATATAAATTTGGCGATATAACAGTTAGTGGGAATTTTTATCCATTAAGTGAGGAGGATATCCTTCAGGAGATTAAAACTGTTTCAGGAGAAATATTTAAAAGAAGTGACATTTCAACATCAACAGAAGGAATCAATAGTAAGTTAGGGTCTTTCGGGTACGCTTTTTCAAACGTTAATCCGATTCCAAATGTGGATAAGGAAAATCTAATTGTTTCGTTCGATTACTTTGTCGAGCCAGGACAAAAGGTTTATGTGAGAAGAATAAACTTTATTGGTAATGAGAAAACAAAAGATATGGTTATGAGGCGTGAAATGAGGCAAATCGAAGCCTCTTGGTATGCTAAAGATAAGATTGATATTTCGAAGTTTAGGTTAACAAGAACGCAGTATTTTGATGCTGTTGATATCCAAACTGCTTCTGTTCCAGGAACTTCTGATCAAGTTGACCTTAATGTTAATGTTGTCGAAAGAAATACAGGGTCAGTAAAAGTTGGTGCAGGAATGAGTTCAAGTGAAGGCGTGGTAGGCTCTTTCAGCGTATCTCAATCAAACTTTCTTGGAACTGGGAATACTGTTTCAGTTTCAATGAGCACTGGAAGCATAAATAAAGTTTATAGCTTAAATTACACCGACCCGTATTTTACTCCAGATGGTATTTCAAGAACTTTAAGTGTGTACAGTCGTGAAGTAAATACGGATAAATTGTCAACTGGGGCGTACGATTCTAAAGCAATTGGTGCGGGTATTGGTTTTGGTTTACCATTAAACGAGATTGATACTGTAAACATAGGTTTTAATGTTGATATGACAGATATTAGCTTAAAAGCTTCATCACCAACTAGGTATAAAAATTACTGCACATCTGTTTCTGGTGGCTCCACGTCAGGTTGCAGTGCAGATGAAATGACTTTTTCGATTGGTTATACATCTGACACAAGAAATAATGTAATTAATCCAACAGAGGGGTACAGGTGGTCTGCATCATCTGATATTTCCCTTCCTGCTCTTGATATGCAGTACTATAAATTTGAATTAAGTGGCGCTTATTTCCAGCCGATAAGTGATAAACTTACTCTACTTACTAGGGCAGATATTGGTTATGCTGATGAGTACGGTGATGACCCTTACCCATTTTTCAAAAATTATTATGTTGGTGGTTCCAGTTCTGTCAGGGGATATAAGCAGTCCTCGATCGGTAAGAAATTTTATGACACTGCTGCTAAAGACTGGGTATCTCATGGAGGAACAACTAAATTAGTTATAAGTTCTGAGGTACTATTTCCGGTCCCCGGCCTTAAGAATAATGAAAGTATTAGGTTGGGAGCATTTTTTGATGGTGGTGGTGTATGGGATCAAAGCGAGGATATTAATTTTGAGGAAATGAGATTTTCAGCTGGTTTGAGTGCTTTATGGCTTTCTCCTTTTGGCCCTCTTAATATATCTTTGGGTATCCCACTTAATAGTGACTCAAAAGATAAAGATGAAACCTTTCAATTTGGAATGGGTACAAACTTTTAAATTTAATAAGGAAGCATGATGAAAAATATTTTAGCGACAGTCTTATTTTTAACAATGTTAGTTCCGGCGTTTACTTATGCTGAAATTAAGATTGGTTACGTTCAGGTTGAAAAAGTCCTCAAACAGGCACCACAAACAGCTGCAAGTAATAAAAAACTTGAGAAGGAGTTTAAAGGCCGCTCGGAAAAACTAAAAAAAGAGATCAAAGGTGTTCAGACTAAAGAGAAGAGCTATAAAAAAAATAGCGTGACAATGTCAAAAGTTGAGCGTGAGTCTGCGGTAAAAAAAATTCAAAACGCGAAGTTAGATATTCAAAGGATGGAGAGAGCACTTCGCGAAGATATTGACTTAAGGAGGCGTGAAGAGATTAGTAAATTGCAGGTAAGAATTAATAAAGCCGTAGAAGCGGTTGCAAAAAAAGAATCTTACGACTTAATTCTTTATCAAAGCGTAGCTTACGCCAATAAAAATGTTGATATAACAGACATTATAATTAAGGCACTTGGCCCGAAAAAATAAGATTAGTTAAAATAAGGGTTTTTAATGGTTACTGAAGTAAGTTGTTCAGATATTGCGTTAATGATTAATGGCAGGTCTTCAAATCCTGAGGTTACTGTTAATAATATCTCTTCACTAGAATCAGCAAACAATAATTCCATTTCATTTTTATCAGATAAGGCATATATTCCTGCCTTAAGAAAAACATCGGCCAAAGTTATCCTCTTGAAAGATTGTGATATTCAATATTGGTCTGGTGAATATATTACTGTTAAAGATCCGTACTTAGCATTTGCAAAAGTTGCTCAGTTTTTTAATAAGGATAAAAAGAAATTACATTACAATATTCATAAGACAGCTGTATTCGGCGAGAACCTAAAAATTGATTCACAAGTAAAGGTTGGAGCATTTAGTTCTTTCGGAGACAATGTAGTAATTAAGGAAAAAGTAATTATCGGAAGTAATGTCTCTATTTCAAATAATGTTGCTATCGGTAAGAATACTATTATTCATTCAAATGTTAGCATTAGCGATGATGTCATAATTGGAGATAATTGTGAAATTTTTTCAGGCTCAGTTATTGGCTCAGATGGCTTTGGTTACGCATCAGATAAAAGTCATTGGGTTAAGATACCTCAAACAGGTTCTGTTTTAATTGAAGATAATGTAGATATTGGAGCTAACACTACAATTGATAGAGGTGCAATTGATAACACGATTATTGAATCAGGCGTTAAGATAGATAACTTGGTGCATATTGGACATAACTGTTTAATTGGAAGTAATAGTATTATTTCTGGTATGGCAGGCTTTGCGGGAAGCGTTAAAGTTGGTAAGAACTGTATGGTTGGTGGCGGGGCAAGACTAGCACCAAATATTAAGATTGCAGACAATGTAATAATTAGCCCTGCAACAATAATTACAAAATCATTACTTAAGCCTGGTAAACGGTATACTGGATTTTTACCTTTTAAAGAGCATAAGGACTTTTTAAGGTTTGCGGTAAAATTAAGGAAAGATAAAAATGACTAAAAGTGGCGCAATGAATATTAATGAGGTGTTAGAGCATCTACCGCATAGGTACCCATTCGTACTTATTGACAGAGTTGAGTCAATGGAAATCGGAAAAAAAATAACTGCAATCAAGAATGTCACTGTAAATGAACCATTCTTTCCTGGTCACTTTCCTCACTATCCAGTTATGCCTGGAGTTTTAGTTGTTGAGGCTATGGCTCAAGCAGCAGCCATTCTTTCATTCAAAACAATGGGTGAAAAACCAAGTGATAAGTCTGTTTACTACTTCGTTGGAATTGATAGTGCTCGTTTTAAAAAACCCGTAATTCCTGGTGATCAAATAATTCTAAATGTTTCTATAGTAAGGATACTTAAAGGTATTTGGAAGTATGCAGGGGTGGCAACAGTTAATAACGAGATTGTAGCCGAAGCCAACTTGATGTGTATTTTAAAAGATATTAAATAAATATAAGCTTATGTCACATAAAGAAAATATACATTCAACTGCAATAATCCACCCCAAAGCAAAAATACATGAGACAGTAATAATTGGACCTTACAGCTGTGTTGGCGAGAATGTTTCTATTGGCGAGGGAACTAAAATCGGAAACCATGTAAATATCACTGGAAATACTAAAATTGGCTTAAATAATAAAATTTTTCACTCATCATCTTTGGGCGAGTCACCCCAAGATATGAAGTATGCTGATGAGCCAACCAACTTAATAATTGGCGATAATAATACCATTAGAGAGTTCTGCACATTTAATGTTGGGACTATCCAGGATCAAGGCGTTACTAAGATTGGCAATAGAAATTGGTTTATGGCTTACGTTCATGTCGCACATGATTGTAAGGTTGGAAATAATAACATTTTTGCAAACAATGCTGGTCTTGCAGGGCATGTAACAATTCATGATTTTATAATGCTTGGTGCTTTTACCGCAGTCCATCAATTTTGTAAGATTGGTTCTCATTCAATCACAATGGGGGGCACATTACTTACACAAGACATTCCTCCGTTTGTTAGAGCTGTTCATCGAGGGGGTGCAACAGTCAAACCAAATGGTATTAATTCTGAGGGATTAAAAAGAAGAGATTTTTCTGCTGAAAAAATTTCAGTTATAAAGAAAGCTTATAAAATTATCTACAGAAATAATAATACAATCGAAGAGGCAAAAGTTGAGCTTTCTCATTTAGCAAAAGAAGACCCAGAAATTAATTTATTCATCGAACTTATAGATAAATCTTCTAGAGGTTTGATTAGGTAACTTGATAAAAATTGCTATTTTAGCAGGTGAGCCATCCGGTGATTTGATAGCAAGTCAATTGATGAAACATATAAACTCCCGTATCAATAATGTTAAATTCATAGGTGTAGGTGGCCCACTAATGAAAAAACAAGGTTTAAATTCATTTTTTGATTACTCGCACCTCAGTATAAGAGGGTACTTCGAGGTAATAAAACACATTCCAAAATTACTCTTTTTAAGACATAGCGTAACCAAGTATTTAAAAGAAGAAAAACCCAGCATTTTTATTGGTGTAGATGCTCCAGATTTTAATCTATATGTTGAGAAAAAATTAAAGGGGTATGGTATTCCAACGTTTCACTACATCGCCCCTTCTGTTTGGGCTTGGAGGGCAAACCGTATAAATGAAATAACTAAGTGCATTAATCATTTGTTTGCTATTTTTCCAAATGAACCAAAACTTTTTAATGTCACCAATAGTGTTTGCAGCTACGTAGGCCATCCTCTTGCAACTACCATTCCACTTAGGCCAAATAAAAATGTGTCTCGAACTAAGTTAAAGCTGAAGTCAGAATCCAGAGTCATAGCTTTACTTCCAGGAAGCAGAATAGGAGAATTAAAATGGCATATGTCACTAATGCTTAAAACTGCTTTATTATTAAATAATCATCGTAAAGATTTAGTTTTTTTGATTCCTATTAATAATAAACGAAATTTAGATTTTGCAATTAAATGCCTTAGTTCGATACCAGTTAGTAATTTAAAATTAATCATTGGTCATTCTGGCGATGTAATAAATAGCTCAGACTTTGTGATTGCTGCATCAGGAACAGCAACTCTTGAATCTGCTTTATACAAAAAACCAATGATCATTACATATAAAAGCTCCGCTTTATCTTATTTGGGCTGGAAGTTTTTGCGATTAATCCCTTATATTGGTCTCCCAAATATAATGCTAAAAAAAGAGGCTGTTCCTGAAATCCTTCAAAATAGAGCAACACCAGAAATATTGGCAAAAAAAACTATTGAAATATTATCTGATAGGAATTATCTAAATAAATTAAAACAAGATTACCTTATTCTGCATAAACGCTTGAAAAGAGACACCTCAAAATTAATTTTCAAGAGAATTAGAAAGCATCTTAAGTGACTTTAATTTGTGGCATTGATGAAGCGGGACGGGGTCCTCTCTGCGGCCCCGTATTTGCATCTGCAGTTATATTCAACTCTTTTTTGAATATAGATAATCTTAATGATTCAAAAAAAATATCAAAAAAAAATAGGATTATTTTATATGAAGATATCAAAAGCAAGTCAATTGATTATAGTTTCTCATATGCAACTGTCAAAGAGATTGATGAAATCAATATTTTACAAGCATCTTTGTTGGCAATGAAGAGAGCTTTCGATTTATTAAGTGCTAAACCTGACTATATTTTTGTAGATGGCATCTACTGTCCGAATATCAAAGGCATCCCTATGGAATCGATTATCCGTGGAGACTCAATTGTACCAGCTATTTCTGCCGCTTCTATTGTTGCTAAAGTTGAGCGAGATAAGCATATGATAGTGCTAGGTGATAAGTACCCACAATATAACCTTGAAAAACATAAGGGCTATCCAACAAAAGAGCACCTAAGGTTATTGGAGTTACATGGTGTAAATGAAATCTATCGGCAATCTTTTTCGCCTGTAAGAAAATTAATTAACAAGAAAAATACATAATTGTTTATTTAGATCGGGAAGGTCTCTTTTTCTCCACTTGCCAATAGTTTCACTTATAATTTTTTCATTATCAGAGGTTAAATTGATTGCTAAGCAAAGTTTAACCTCATCATTTAATTTTCTTGTAAGCTCAACTAAAAGCTGATTATTTCTATATGGAGTTTCGATAAATATTTGTGTTTCGCGTTCTGCTTTGATAATTTTTTCAATGTCGTTAATAAACTTATTTCTTTCGCTTTCTTTTATTGGGATATATCCATGAAACTTAAAATTTTGTCCGTTAAACCCTGACGCTATGAGACCTAATAGAATTGATGACGGGCCGATTAGTGGACTTATTCTTATGTCAAGCTCATGAGCTCTTTGAACGACTATAGAGCCCGGATCTGCAATACATGGATTTCCAGAATCAGATAATAATCCAATATCCTCTCCTTTTAAAATAGGCTCAAAATATTGATCGATATTTTCTAGTGTATTTTTTTTGTTATGTAAAGTTAACTTTATTTCTTGTATTTTTGTTTTTAAATTAAGCAGCTTAAGTGAAGCCCTAGCTACCTTTTCATTCTCTACAATAAAATTTTTTATATGACGTATTTCTTTTTTTTCATTCTCAATTAAGAATTCTTTTTTATTCTCTTGCTCAAGGGAAGAGGGTATGAGAAATAATGAGCCTTGTTTTTTTTTATTAATCATTCGGGTAAATTTTGCAAGATGCTAACATTTTACAAAGAGAGATTAATGGCAGCCCTATAATTGAAGTTGGGTCAGTACTATTAATTTCACTAAGTAAGCTAATTCCTAGGCCTTCTGATCTAATCCCGCCAACACAGTTCAATGCGTTTTCTTTTTTTAAATAGGATTCAATGTTTTTATCAGTAAGCTCTCGGTACTTGACATTAAATTCAACAACATCTTCAAGGCAAATATTTTTCTTGGCATGATACAAGCATAATGCACTGTAGAAATTTACTTTATTACCACTTAAAACTTTAAGTTGATTGGTTGCTGATAAAATATTTCTCGATTTCTCGATATGTTTTTTTTTAAATATTGCAGTTTGGTCGCAGCCAATAATGTATGTATTTGGATGTTCTTTTGAGATACTAATTGCTTTTTGTTTTGCTAATCTTTTCGCAGCATCATAGCCATTTTCATTACTTAATTTAGATTCATCAATATTGGGTGATATGGTTTCAAATTTAATTTGCAGTCTTTCAAGTAATTCTTTTCTGTATGGGGATGAGGAAGCGAGAATGATAGCGGTCATTTTTCTACTAAACTCATGTAGATTGGATCTCTAACAAAGTCTCATTTGGCGAAACATTATCTCCCTTTGCCACATGAACCGCCATAACAATTCCACTTTTAGGTGCTTGAATCTCATTTTCCATCTTCATTGCTTCAATAACAACGACGCTATCACCTGCATCAACTGAGTCCCCGACCTTAACTTTAACCTCGATTATTGTTCCAGGCATTGCAGTAGTTATGCATCCTTCGTGACTTGGTTGGTGTTTAGATGAAGAATTTTTGGTTGCCTCATCCTTTCCTTTGCTTTCTCCTTGAGGCGTATTATTTACTAAAATTTCATCAAGAGTTTCTACTAAAACTTCTTCAGAGATTCCGTCAACAGAAACATAGAAAGGCCTTTCTGTTTCTCCGGCATGACCAGAACCCGTAAGCTTAATATGATAAGACTCTCCATGAAGAGTGATATTAAACTCTGATGGAGCATAGTGGTTACCAGTGGCCTCAGAAGATGCTGGATCCATTAACTCTTCAGGTACCAAGGTGCCAGCATTCCTTTCCTGAAGGAAAATTGTTGCAATATCGGGGAACATTGCATATGTTAGTATATCTTCTTCTGATTTTGCAAAATCTGCGGATTTTGTTTTTAAATTTGTTAGCTCAGGCTTTAGGTTGTCTGCTGGCCTACATGATATTGTTTTTTTTTCTCCAATCGATAGTCTCTTAACCTCTTCACTCCACTTCCCAGGTGCTTTCCCATACTCGCCTAGAAAATAGTTTTTTACTTCATTAGTAATTGTTTTATATCTTTCACCCGTAATGACATTAAGTGCTGCCTGTGTCCCAACAATCTGTGACGTAGGGGTTACTAGCGGAGGGTATCCTAGGTCCTTCCTCACCTCGGGGATTTCTAATAGAACCTGATCCATCTTGTCAAGAGCGCCCTGATCTTTTAATTGATTTGATAAGTTTGATATCATTCCTCCAGGTACTTGATTTATAAGAACTTTAGGATCTTGCCCTGTGAACTTAGATTCAAATTGCCAGTATTTTTTTCTTACCTCCTTAAGGTGACTAGTAATTTCATCCATTTTAGAGAAATTAATATCTGTTTTATAACCAAGGTCATCTAATGCAACAATAATTGATTCTGTTGTTGGGTGACTAGCACCCTCTGAAAAACTGGAATTACATGTATCAATCATTGTTGCGCCATTTTCAACAGCAGTTATTAAGTTAATACTAGCTAAACCAGATGTTGAATGGCAGTGCATATGGATTGGTAAATTAGTATTTTTTACCAAACTCGATACTAAATCTTTTGTGACCTTTGGTGTTAAAAGACCAGCCATGTCTTTTATTGCAATACTGTCACTGCCAAGCTCTTCAATTTTTTTTGCTAGGTCAACAAAGTATTCAATATTGTGAACAGGAGATGTTGTGTAGCTAATTGTCCCTTCAGCATGTTTCTTATATTTTTTAACAGCTTTAATTGAGACTTCAATATTCCTTAAATCATTAAGTGCATCAAACACTCGAAAGACATCAACGCCATTATCCGCAGATTTTTTAACGAACATATCAACAACATCATCTGAGTAATGACGATATCCAAGTAAGTTTTGTCCTCTTAAAAGCATTTGAATTCGACTGTTAGGGAGGGCCTTTCTAAGCTGCTTAAGCCTTTCCCATGGATCTTCTTTTAGATACCTAACGCAGGCATCGAAGGTTGCTCCACCCCAAGCCTCAATTGACCAAAAATTCGCGTCATCAAGTTGAGGACAAATGGGAAGCATATCTTCTGTTCTAAGTCTTGTCGCAATATGACATTGATGTCCATCTCTGAGAGCAAGCTCAGTTATATTTATCTTTTTCATTCTATGTATTGGTTCCTTATATTCCTTCATGCGCGGCTATTGCCGCTCCAATTGCCGCAGCAATAGTTGCTGGTGGAAGCTCATCCTCATAGTCAGTTAACTCTGGGTGGGTATCCACAAAACTGGTATTAAATTTAGCTTCAATAAATTCCTGATTCTTTAGAATTTCTAAATAATAAGGTATTGTAGTTTTAACGCCAAACACTCCAATATCCCCTAGTGCTCTTTGTCCTCTACTTATAGCATCATTCCAATTTAATGCCCAAATAGTTAACTTAGCGCACATTGAGTCGTAGTATGGCGGTATTACGTATCCGGTATAAATAGATGCATCCGTTCTAACACCAGGACCACCAGCAGCATAATACCTTGTTATCTTACCAAATGACGGTAAAAAGTCTTCTTTTGGATCTTCTGCATTAACTCTAAATTCTATAGCGTAGCCTCTGTAAGATATTTCATCTTGTTTGTATCTTAGAGGTACTCCACTTGCGATTCGGATTTGTTCTTGGACAATATCAACCCCTGTAATAGTTTCAGTTATTGTGTGTTCCACCTGTAGTCTAGTATTCATTTCCATGAAGTAAAAGTTATCATCGCTATCAAGAAGAAATTCTACAGTCCCGGCATTTTCGTAGCCAACAAATTTAGATGCCTTAACTGCTAGATGCCCTATGTAATTTCTTTGATCTTCGCTTAATTGCGGGGAAGGGGCTATTTCGATTAATTTTTGATTCCGCCTTTGTATTGAGCAATCCCTCTCGTATAGATGTATAGCATTATTGTGCTGATCAGCTAAAATCTGAACTTCAATATGTTTAGGGGAAACAATACATTTTTCAATAAATACCTCAGGGCTTCCAAAAGCTTTTGTAGCCTCAGATATCACTCTGTCATAATTTGTATTCATCTCTTTTTCATTATCACAGCGTCGTATACCTCTTCCACCACCACCATTTGTTGCTTTTAACATTACTGGGTAACCAATTTCTTTAGCAACCTTTAATGCTTCCTCTAGGTCCTTAATATTCCCCTCACTACCTGGTATTACTGGAACCTTTGCTTCCATCATAGCTCTACGTGCTTGAATTTTATCACCCATTTTTCTGATTAACTCTGTACTTGGACCAATGAAAGTTACGTTACGTCTGCTACATATTGATGCTAACTCAGGATTTTCTGATAAAAAACCGTAGCCTGGATGAATTGCGTCGCACCTGGAGGTAACAGCAATATTTACTAATTTATGCACATTTAAATACCCAGAGAGTGGGTCAGATCCTATAAAATAAGATTCGTCTGCTTTTTTAACATGCAATGCATCACGGTCTGCTTCTGAATAAACAGCAACACTAGTAATCCCCATTTCTTTGCAGGCCCGAATAATTCTGACTGCTATTTCCCCTCGGTTTGCGATTAAAATTTTGGATATCAAGATCTATAACCTCTTATTATAATTTTTGAATTAAAAAATAGATTGGCTGCGCTATATTGTAATTATATCATGTGTTATTTTTTAAAATTCAAACTATATTAAAACTTTATATATAATTATAGATAAATGAAAAATACATTAAACAATATCCTTCTAACTGATTTATTCTATAAAAGTACATCAATTTGTGATAGAATTTTGCTTTCAAATTTCAAGAGATTGATTGAAAATACAGAGAAATCTGAGGAGTTAGTTACTATTTCTATATCTGGATACTTGGAAGATGAAAAAAAAATTATTAAGCTAAAGCTTGACTCAAATGTACCAATTATTTGTGTTAAATGTTTGGAGATTTTTAATTTCAAGCTAAAAGTTGATAAGACTTATATAACAAATGATTCAAGCGATGAGCATCTTGAAAAAAAAATAGATGAAGTAGTGGAGATTGATGATAATTTTAAGTTGTTAGATTTTATTGAAGATGAATTAATATTATCTATTCCTTTTTCACCAAAACATGGATACAAGTGTTGTTAATTTTTTCATATACGGCTTTCGCTGTTATCATTAAAATTAAGAATTAAATAAGGAGTTTTTATGGCTGTTCAAAAAAGTAAAAAATCACCATCGAGAAGAAATATGCGTCGCTCTCATGATAGCTTATCTAACCCAGCTTTAGCAATTGAAAAAACTACAGGTGAAGTGCATTTAAGGCATCATGTAAGTGCTTCTGGTTTTTACAAAGGTAAAAAAGTTATCGCTACAAAAGGGGAGTAAGTACTTTTAGTATCCCAATCATGCAATATACTATTGCCGTAGATGCAATGGGCGGTGACTTTGGTCCAAAAGTTACAGTACCTGCTTCCTTACAAATTCTTACGAAGCATCCAAATATATCAATTAAGCTAGTAGGTAATCAAGAAAAAATTCTTAAAATACTAGACGCATATGGTGTTAAGAACCATGAGAGATTAACTGTTTTTGGAAGTACTCAGGTTGTGATGATGGATGAGTCACCACAGAGTGCGCTTAAAAATAAAAAAGATTCCTCAATGAGGGTAAGTATAAATTTAGTAAAGACTAAAGACGCAGATGCTTGTGTTAGCGCAGGTAATACAGGTGCTTTAATGGCAACCTCCCGTTTTGTTCTTAAAACCCTCCCAGGAATCGATAGACCGGCTATTGCTAGTAGCTTACCTAGTTTAAAAGGCTCGTCTTGTGTGCTTGATTTAGGAGCAAATGCTGACTGTACTCCGGAGCAATTACTACAATTTGCTATAATGGGAGCTATGCTTACAAAGGTGTTGACTAAGAAAAGTAACCCAACTGTTGGATTGTTAAGTAATGGAAGTGAGGAGATTAAGGGTAATAATAACGTTAAGAGTGCAGCCATTCTTTTAAGAAATAGTCATTTGAATTTTTATGGCAATGTTGAGGGGGACGATATCTTTAAGGGAACGACTGACGTTGTTGTATGCGATGGGTTTGTTGGAAATATTTCACTTAAAACTGCTGAAGGAGTGTCGCAAATGATGCGCATTTTTTTGACACGGGAATTCAAAAAAAATTGGTTAACAAAAATTATAGCCTTGATAGCACTTCCGGTTCTCAAAAGCTTTAAAAGAACTCTTGACCCTAGGCGCTATAATGGAGCATCATTTTTAGGGCTCAACGGCATTGTTATTAAGAGTCACGGGGGTGCAGATGTTTATGCTTTCCGTCATGCACTGGAAACTGCTATAGAAGAGTTAGAGAATGATGTAATTTCGTCAATAAGAGATCAATTAAATATTGAAGCTACTGGAGATTAAATAATTTAATGACTTTTTCTAAAATAATTGGTGTTGGTAGTTACTTACCTAAAAACTTATTAACAAATAAAGATCTTGAAGAATCTCTGGATACTACTGATGAGTGGATTACTTCAAGAACAGGTATTAAGCAGAGGCACATAGTTTCTAAGAATGAAGCTACTAGTGACTTAGCCTTAGAGGCATCATTAAAAGCAATTAGCGCTTCAGGTATAGACAAGAACGACATTGATTTAATTATTGTTGCCACCACAACGCCTGACAAAGTATTTCCTAGTACAGCTTGTATTCTTCAAGCAAAGTTAAAAATAAACGAATGCCCCGCATTTGATATTCAGGCAGTATGTAGTGGCTTTATATATGCCTTATCTATCGCAGACAATTTTATAAAAACTAATTCTGCTAAAAAAATTCTGGTTGTTGGTGCGGATTCAATGTCAAAAATTACAGATTATAAGGATAGGAGTAATGCAATTTTATGGGGCGATGGTGCTGGTGCAGTTATTTTGTCAGCCTCGGATAATTTAGGAATTTTATCTACACATATACATTCAGATGGTAAGTTTGAAAATTTACTGCATGTTCCAAAAAAGAATGATCCATCATTGATAGACACTATCGAAATGCAAGGTAGTCAAGTTTTTAAGATGGCAGTAAATACTTTGGATAAAATAGTTGACGAGACTTTGTTGGCTAATAACTTGCACAAAAAAGATATTGATTGGCTTGTTCCTCATCAAGCTAACATTAGAATATTAGAGGCAACAGCAAGAAAATTAGATATGGATATGTCTAAAGTTATAGTTACAATCGACAGGCATGGAAATACTTCTGCGGCGTCAATTCCTTTAGCTCTTGATCAAGGCGTCAAAGAAAATAAAATAAAACCAGGAAACCTTATTTTAATGGAAGCTTTTGGCGGCGGCTTTACTTGGGGCTCGGCACTGATTCGTTTTTAATATGAAAAAATTTATACTTACATTCCCAGGTCAAGGATCTCAATCAATTGGTATGATGAAAGGACTTGCAGAGCAAGTTGTTATCAAGGATACATTTACTGAGGCATCAAACATATTGGGCGTTGATTTTTTGGAAATGATTACCTCTGAAAACAACCAAATCAATAAAACTATTAACACTCAGCCCCTTATGCTGACAGTTGGTATTGCAACCTGGAGGTATCTGTTAAGCATAGGTATTAGCCTTCCTGCTTTCTCAGCTGGACATAGCTTAGGGGAATTTACGGCTTTAGTTGCTGGAGAATCATTGTCTTTTAGAGATGGCTTAAATCTTGTTCTAAAACGTGCAGAGTTGATGCAAGACGCTGTTCCAGAAAATGAAGGAGCAATGGCTGCTATTTTAGGGCTTGATGATGATGCCGTGATAGACGTTTGCCTAAAAAATAGTAATAATCAAACATTGGAGGCTGTCAACTTCAATTCCCCGGGACAAGTTGTAGTTGCAGGGACTAAAGCAGTAGTTGAGGCATCACTTAATCATTTTAAAGATGCTGGGGCAAAAAGAGCTATTATAGTTCCTGTAAGCGTACCTTCTCATTGCTCATTAATGAAGCCAGCTTCGATTAAATTTAAAGAATATTTAAAAAGTGTTGTATTTAAACTACCTAACTTCCCAGTAATTCAAAATTATCAGGCCGTCTCATACAATGAAACAGAATTGATAAAAGATGCTCTCGTTTTACAAATGTTCAACCCAGTAAGATGGACTGAAACTATTAAAAATCTATCAAGAAAAGAGGTTGGTATATTTGTTGAATCGGCACCAGGTAAAATATTAACCGGGTTAAATAAAAGAATAAATAGGGATGCTATTCATACATCGATTGATTCAGTTGAATCTGCTAATCAATTTTTATTACAAATTAAATAAATAGGAAAAAATTTATGAGCGCATCACTTGAAAATAAAATAGCTTTAGTTACAGGAGCTAGCAGGGGTATAGGAGCAGAAATAGCTATAAACTTAGCTAAAAAAGGAGCTTTAGTTATTGGGACAGCTACTTCCTCTAAAGGTACTGAATTCATCAAGCAGGCTTTTGAGGTAAACAAACTAACAGGCTTTGGCCTTGAATTAAATGTAAATAATAACGACTCAATTTCTCAACTAATATCTACTATTAATGATAAGCATGGCGAAATTAATATTCTTGTTAACAATGCAGGTATTACAAAAGATACTTTATTAATGAGAATGAAAGATGAGGACTGGGATCAAGTCATTGATACTAATTTAAAGTCTATATATAAGCTTAGTAAGTCGGTTATTAAAAGTATGATAAAAAGCAGGCATGGACGTATTATTAATATTTCTTCAGTTGTAGGGCATATGGGTAATGCTGGCCAAACTAATTATGCGGCTACAAAAGCAGGTATATCTGGATTTTCTAAGTCATTAGCACAGGAAATTGGAAATAGGGGGGTCACAGTTAACTGTGTAGCACCTGGTTTTATTGATACAGATATGACTAAATCTCTAACAGAAGAGCAAAAAAAACAGCTGTTACAACGTATTCCATTATCTAGACTTGGCAACCCTATTGATGTAGCTAATGCGGTCACTTTTCTTGCTTCTGAGGATGCAAGTTACATAACTGGCGAAACAATCCATGTAAATGGTGGAATGTTAATGATTTAATTTATATTAAAATCAATAAGTTATAAAGTTTTTACAATTAAATAGTAAATTTTTTATAAAAAGTAGCTTTGATTTGATAAAATGTCGCAACGCAATTATTTGTTTTTATTTTATAAGGGGTAAATCGATGTCTGATATCGAAAAAAGAGTTAAACATATTGTTTCTGAACAACTAGGAACAGATGAGGCAAGCTTAAAAAATGAATCATCTTTTATTGATGATTTAGGTGCGGATTCACTTGATACTGTAGAGCTTGTTATGGCGTTAGAGGAAGAGTTTGATACAGAGATTCCTGATGACCAAGCTGAAAAAATAACAACAGTTCAGCAAGCAATTGACTATATTAATAAAAATCTTAAATAAACTTACAAGGGCCTAATTTTATAAATAAAATTAGGTTCATCCATGAATAAAAGAAGAGTTGTTGTAACAGGCCTTGGTTTAGTTACCCCCGTGGGAATTGGTGTTACTGAGTCTTGGAAAAATATCGTTGCTGGTGTTTCAGGCATATCAAATATCACTAAGTTTGATGCATCAAATTTCCCGTCAAACCTGGCTGGTGAAGTTAAAAACTTTGAGCCCACTAATTACCTAAACCCAAAAGATGCAAGAAGGATGGATACATTTATTCAATATGGTTTAACTGCAGGTATTGAGGCAATTAAGGATTCTGGTATTGAGGTGAATGAAAATAATTCAGAAAGAATTGGTGTTTCAATTGGGTCTGGAATTGGGGGTATTAATCTAATTGAGAAAACTAGCGATATATTCGATAATGGTGGTGTGAGAAAGGTTTCTCCCTTTTTTGTGCCAGGAACTATCATTAATATGATTTCAGGAAACCTATCAATTATGTTTGGCTTAAAAGGACCTAATATATCGATTGTTACCGCTTGCACAACGGGAACGCATTCAATTGGTGACGCTGGCCGAATAATTGAGTATGGAGACGCAGATGTTATGATTGCCGGGGGTTCGGAGGCAGCTATTACTGAATTAACTGTCGCTGGGTTTTCTTCTGCTAAAGCGCTATCAAATAGAAACGAAGATCCTAAAACAGCATCAAGGCCGTGGGATATCGATAGAGATGGTTTTGTTATTGGTGAGGGTGCTGGAGTTATGGTTCTTGAGGAATATGAGCACGCCAAAAAAAGAAATGCAAAGATTTATTGTGAGTTATCTGGGTACGGTATGAGTGCCGACGCTTATCATATAACTGCCCCATCAACTGACGGTCCAAAAAGATCAATGTTAAATGCAATTAAAAATGCTGGTTTAAATTCAAGTGAAATTAATTTTATTAATGCTCATGGAACATCTACACCCTTAGGTGATTTGAACGAAACTAATGCAATTAAAGATGTATTTAAATCTCACTCAAAGGAAATGATTGTTAATTCAACCAAGTCAATGACTGGTCATTTATTAGGAGGTGCTGGCGGCATAGAGTCTGTGTTTACAGCTCTATCAATTAAACATCAAATTTCACCCCCAACAATTAATATTTTTAATCAAGATCCTGCTTGCGACTTAGATTTTTGTGCAAACGAAGCTAGAGATTTAAAAATTGATGCTGCGCTTAAGAATAATTTTGGTTTCGGTGGAACAAATGGTAGTTTAGTCTTTACTAAAATATAGACATCACTAATGATTTGACTAAAAATTTTTTAATAAATGGTAGCAGCGAAAAAGGCTTAAATCCTTTTGATAGAGGTCTTGCCTATGGAGACGGTGTTTTTAGAACCTTCCTTGTAAAAAATGGGTGCCCATTACTTTGGATGCATCATTTTTCAAAATTATCCCATGATCTAAATACAATTAATATCCCCTCACCAAAAGAAAACTTACTTTTGAAGGATATTTCTCTTTTATTTCCTTCGAGTGGATCTTTCGTTGGAAAAATAATAATTACGCGAGGTGTTTCGGAGAGGGGGTACTCATATCCCGATAATATTAAGCCAAGCCGCATTCTACTAAAGTCTAAATATAATAGAATTCCTAAAACACTATATGAAACTGGAGTTACCCTGGAAGTATGTAATACTCGAGTAAGCAATGATCATGATATAAACGGCATAAAGCACTTAAGTAGGTTTGACAATGTCAAAGCCAAATTAGAATTGTCTTTATCTGCATTCGATGGAATTATGTTGGATCAGGAAGGGTTAATTAACGAATGTATAACAAGCAGTATATTTTGTCGTTATGGAGATATTTTGATTACCAGTAATCATTCGAGGGGCGGAGTTTATGGTGCTACAAAAGCAATTGTTGCTTCTAAAGTTAAACAGTTGGGCTTAAAAATGAAGTATTTAAATTTATCATTAAAGGAACTTAAAAAAGCGGATGAGATTGTAATAACTAATTCATTGTTTGGGGCATTACAAGTGACTAAAATCAATAATAGTAGTTGGAAGGTTTTTGACCTATCAAAAAAAATAAATTGTCTATTTAATGAAGAAAATTAAATTCATATCTAATTTAATCTCTTTTACTAAAGACTCAAAGGAATCTATTTTCTTTGGACTAGTAGTGTTTATTTGGTTTCTGAGTTATCCGTTTTTACCGTTAAATATTTCAGAAGAAAATGCAAGTTTTGAAATAGAGAATGGAAGCAATATAACCGAGATTACCCAGCAACTAATTGAGATGGATATCTTAAAAGACTCATTCCGCTTTAGATTACTTTCTTTCATTTACGGTAAATCTGAGAGCTTAAAGAGAGGGCAGTACCAAGTTAGAAAGTCTATTACCCCTATTGAGTTAATTGACACTCTCTCTGATGGAAAGGAAGTGATGCACTCTATAACCTTTATAGAAGGGCAAACTTTAAAAAAAATTATAAGCACCATTAGAGATAATAAATTTTTAAAAAAAACTATAAAAATTTACGATGGAAAGACTATTCTTAAGCTAACTAATTCAGAGGCTAAGTATGCAGAAGGCCTATTATTTCCTGAAAGTTATTTTTTTTACAAAAACACTAGTGACGTTGAGATAATAAGAAATGCTTTTAACACTATGAATACAAGGTTGGATCGGGCCTGGGATAAGAGGGCCCCTGGATTACCTTATAGTAATAAATACGAAGCACTTATTGTGGCTTCAATTATCGAAAAAGAACTTGGAAAGAGATCAGAGGCAAGAATGATTGCCGGCGTTTTTGTTAACCGATTAAAAATTAACATGAAACTTCAAAGTGATCCAACTGTTATTTATGGCATGGGCGATAAATTTAAAGGAAATTTGAGGCGGGTTGATTTAAAAAAAGATACCCCTTTCAACACATACACTCGCCTTGGTTACCCACAATCTCCAATATGCTCACCAGGCATGGATGCTATCGAGGCAGCATTAAACCCTATCTCAACTAAAGCCCTTTATTTTGTTGCCAAGGGCGATCGAACTCATTACTTTTCAAGTACTTTGAAGCAGCATAATAGGGCTGTTAGGAAATATCAAATTGGCAAATAAAGGACAATTTATAACACTAGAAGGAGTCGATGGAGCTGGAAAAAGCACTCATATAAAATTTATAAAAAATTATTTTATACAAAATAATATAAAATTTTTGATGACTCGAGAACCAGGAGGAACACCACTAGGAGAAAAGTTGCGTGAACTATTGCTTCATGATGATATGCATCCTGAAGCAGAAACATTATTAATGTTCGCTGCTAGGAGTGAACATATTCATAAAATTATTAAGCCAAATTTAAATAATAATATTTGTGTTGTAAGCGATCGGTTTACTGACGCTACCTACGCCTATCAATGTGGAGGAAAATTTGTTAGCACAGATAAAGTAACTTTGCTTAAGGACTGGACACACAAAGACCTATCTCCTGATTTAACTCTACTATTCGATTTACCAACTGAAATTAGTATTGAGCGCTTAAATAAATCAGGTAACCTTGATAAATTTGAGAGGCAAGAAAAAAAAATTCATGACAGCATCAGGGCAACTTATTTAGATATTGCAAGGAAACAAAAAAAAAGGTTTAGGGTTCTTGATAGCTCTCAATCAATTGAAATTATTCAACAAAAAATTAGTTTGATATTAGATAAATTCTTCCTATGACAATATACCCTTGGCAAAAAAATAACTGGAAAAGTTTGTTGCTTAATCTTGATAATCTTGCTCAAGCTTACATTTTTTATGGGCCAACTGGAATAGGTATCAACCAGTTTGTTAGAACCCTTTCTTTTTCTTTGCTTTGTAAAAACTTAACGGACCAAAAATTACCATGTGGTAAATGTGAAGATTGTGAGTGGACAAAAACAAAGCATCCAGACTTAATAACGATAGATCCACTTTCATCTGAAGATAAAGTAAAGCAAATTGCTGTTGATGATATACGGGGTATTAAAGATTTTTTAACCTTATCATCACATCAACCTAATGGGAAAAAAGTAGTAGTGATTTATGATGCTCAAAGATTTAATTCATCATCCACCAATGCTCTGCTAAAGTTTTTGGAGGAGCCACCAGAAGACACCCATATCTTATTAACTTGTAATTCTCTTTCGAATTTGGCTGCAACCATTAATAGCCGTTGCCAACTAATTAAAATGAATAAACCAAGTTACAAAGAAGCTGAAATTTTTTTAAAAGAAACAGGTAATTTAGATTTATTAAATCGTCTCCCTTTTTTCAATAACTCGCCTATACAGACTGTTGACGAGAAAGACTCAAGTGATCTTATTAATACTATTATCTCGGAACTTAAATCAGGAAAAGATATTTCTTTAATGAGTATTGAATCTTCCTGGCTAGTAAATGGCATTAGTTGGGTTATTGACTTATTGCAGAAGTGGACTTATGAAATAATAATTTACAAACTAACAAAAAATAATAATTTTTTCCCCAATAATGCACACTCAATAAAAAAACTTGCAATTGATGCAGATTTATTTAAATTATTCAAATATGTTGATACACTTAATCAGGTTAAACTAGAAAGCTCAAGACCGACTAATAAAGACTTGAGCTTTGATTTACTCTTACTTGAATATAAAAAAATTTTTAATTGACGCCTATGTATATTGACTCGCATTGCCATATAAGTTTTCCAGAGCTTCGACAAAAAATAGATGAGGTGATGCACAACATGGACTCTAGTAAAGTGACCCACGCTCTTTGCGTAAGCGTTACACTTGATAACTTTGAAGAAGTTCTTGCTATGGCAAATAAATACAATCACATTTTTGCTTCAGTCGGTGTTCATCCTGATTATGAAGATATTGTTGAGCCAGATGTCGACTTATTAGTTAAGCATTCACATAATGACAAGGTCGTAGCAATTGGGGAAACAGGTTTAGACTACTTTAGGCTCACAGGAGATCTAACTTGGCAAAGAAATCGATTTAGAACCCACATAAGGGCAGCTATTAAGTCAAAACTACCTCTCATTATTCACACCAGAAACGCACAAAAAGATACAATTAGTATAATGCAAGAGGAGCGTGCATCCGATGCAAGAGGTGTAATGCACTGCTTTACTGAAACATATGATATGGCTAAACAAGCAATTGATCAGGGCTTCTATATATCTTTTTCAGGAATAATTACCTTTAAAAATGCAGAGGCCATAAGGGAGACGGTTAAAAAAATTCCATTAGAAAGTATTTTAATTGAAACTGATTCTCCATATTTAGCTCCAGTGCCTAATAGAGGGAAGCTTAATGAGCCAGCTAACGTAACATACGTTGCAGAAAAAATTGCTGAAATTAAAAATTTATCAATCGAAGAGGTAGCGGATGTAACAACTAGAAATTTTTTTACATTGTTTGATAAATGCCAAATCAAATAACTTTACTTGGGGTGGGCTCAAGCTCTGGAACACCTGTTGTCGGCTGTCATTGCTCTACCTGTGAATCTACCGATCCAAAAAATAAAAGGACAAGATGTTCTAGCCTCATCACATTGTCAAATGGTAAAAATATTCTTATTGATGCAAGCCCTGATTTAAGGGAGCAGTCATTAAGAGAAGGTTTGAAGTCAATTGATGCCGTATTATTTACCCATTCTCATGCTGACCATTGTCACGGTATTGATGACTTAAGGGCTTTTTGTCAAATCAATCAGAAGCAAATACCTATTTTTTCTAATAAATTTGCGATGGACCAAATGGTAAATAAATTTGAATACGCGATGATCGAGCCTAAAAATTACTGGGAAACCCCCGTACTTAAGCCAAATATTATTGAAGAGCCGTTTGAGATTTATGGTGAAACTATAATTCCAATTCCAGTCAATCATGGTCGCTGGCCTATAAATGGTTACAGGGTTGGGGCTCTTGCATACATAACAGATGTTTCTGAGGTTCCTGAAAGCTCAATGGAACTTCTTGGTGGTTTAGATGTTCTACTTCTTGATTGCTTAAGAAATGAGCCACACTTTAGTCACCTCTGCTACAGTGAAAGTATTAGTATTGCTCAAAAGATTAATGCAAAAGAAACATACTTGATTCACATGACACATGAACTCGAATATAATTCGTTAAATAAAACTCTCCCTGAGGGCATTTATGTTGGGTATGATGGTTTAAAATTGCAAGCTAATTAATAAGAAGGAAATATAATGTTTCAAAAACTTAAAGTACTATTTGTTTTAATTGCTTTTTTTGGCGCTACCTTTAATTTAAGCGCAGAACCAAAAAGAGTTTTTACTGAAGACGAGTTTATTAAAATCTTCAGCGGTAAGCCAAAATCAAGAATTACCAAGTATTTAGGTGTACCTGACTCCACTGATATTGCCATTAAGCCTAAGGGCGCATCATCTGTTATGGGAATTCCTGGAAAAGAGAAGAAATCAAGCAAAAAAGATAAAATTGAAATGTGGTATTACGGAAATATTGTTGAGTATTCACCTAAAAAAACTTACACTAAAGTTGAGCTTACTCTAGTAAATGATCGTTGTGTAAATATTGCTTTTTTTAATCAATAGTTAATTGAAGAATAAAAAAAACCACCGTTTCGGTGGTTTTTTTTAATTAATGTTTCTTTGGTATTAACCAAGCATACCTGCAACTTTTTCAGAAATCAATCCAGCAACAGAGCCCAGAATGAATGAAATAGATGTAGTAATCATTGGATTACTAACTGCAACAGATGAAATTGAATACATATCAGCTGAGTTAGTTAAAAGCATAAACCCAAATGTAGCCGCGTAACCAAATACATTAGCTGGAATATCGCTAAATTTTGGTACAGCAGTTAACCCCCAAACTGTGATACCTACTGCAACAGGCCAAGCAAAATCTCCAAGCATACCTATGTAGGTATAAAGTAGAACTGCTATTCCTGCTAAAACCGCACCAAAAATTGTAGCTGATATAGTTTTTTTAAGTGCGTCTTTGCCAACGGTAAAATAAGCACCCCAAGCAATAAATCCTGCCCAAACCTGAACATAATCTCCAAGAACAAAAACTGCAATATACGTCCAAACTAAAGCGCAAATACCTAAACTTAATCCTAAAGCATTTTTCATTTCAACTCCTCCTGTTTAATAAAAAAATATTACCTTAAAGATATCTTTAAATTTCTTTCAAACAAATCTAAAGATATCTACAAAATGACATATGCAGTATCCATTGTCAAATTTAATGCTGACTGGGCTTTACTTCTCTCAACTTGTTTATATTTCTTTAAGGGTTTAAGGTGTAAAGAAGTTATATTGAATTTTTTAAAGTCTTAATTGAAGTAAAGCTCTTTTTATAGGAGGTTTATAAGAATGGATGATGTAAAAATAAACTCAAAGTCTCAATTCTTTCATGGGGGCTGCCCTCATGATTGCCCTGATACTTGTTCAATGGTTTACGAGGTTAGTGATGGCAAGCTCAAGGGAGTAAAAGGAAATCCAGATCACCCTATGACTAGGGGAGGCCTATGTGTTAAGTTAAAAGACTACGAAAAACGACATTATCATCCTGATAGAGTTATTTATCCACAAAAAAGAGTTGGGCCTAAGGGCACAAAGCAATTTGAAAGAATAAGTTGGGACGAAGCTTTTGGTACCATAACTTCAAGGTGGAAGGAAATTATTGATAAGCATGGGCCGCAAGCAATTATGCCAAATAGTTACTTGGGTAACCAGGGACTGGTTCATGGTTTGAACGGAGGCGATGCTTTTTTTGCGAGATTGGGTGCAACAGTTACTGAAAGAACTTTCTGTGGTGAGGGCTCAGCTACAGCCTGGCTATTAACTGTTGGCCCTACAGCAGGTGTAGATCCGGAAAGCTTTATACATTCAAAATATATTATTATTTGGGCATGTAATTCAGTCAGTACTAATC
>Ga0209816_1000530_pt1 | contig 30367 bp, 35 predicted proteins | sample CoawatmetaG01DNA_FD_187509 | JGI IMG/M metagenome (GOLD analysis project Ga0209816, IMG submission 187509) | Marine microbial communities from the West Antarctic Peninsula - Coastal water metaG017-DNA (SPAdes) (version 2) | ecosystem: Environmental > Aquatic > Marine > Coastal ...
GTCGGGCTACGCCCGCCCTACGCCGCAACCAGCGCGAACAGTGCGCCCATCATACCCGTCACGCTGCTCGACAAAGGGGGTCCCTTTTGCACGCCGATAGGGGGTCCTTTTTGGACGCCGATTGACAGGCGGTGCGATCCAACAGGCCATGCCGGAGCGCCGCGGGGCAGCCCCGGTGCGCGCGATCAGGGGGCGAGCAGGTTGGCGACGGCGGCGACGTCGGCGGCATTGGCGCCCGTGGCGGTCGCATCTGTGGTGGTCGCAGGGGTGGCGGCGCCGTTGCCGGCGGGCGCCGATCCGGCGACGTCATAGGCGAACCACAGGACGCCGCCCGCCCAGAGCAGCGCCGCCCAGCGGCTGCGAAAGAGGCGCGGGTTGGGGAGCATCGCGGCAGTCTGGCCCGGCCCGCCTTGCCGGATGGTTGCGGGGGAGGGTTAATCACCGCCCCTTGACGACGGACAGGCGTCGTGATGTTCTACCATCACATCAATAAGGAGACGTCAGGATGCCACGCAAGCGTGCCTTCTCCGCCCCGGCCGGCCCCGCCTTCGACGCGCCGCTGTCCGACCTCAACATCACGCCGCTGATCGACGTGATGCTGGTGTTGCTGGTGATGATGATCCTGACGTTGCCGACGGTGCTGCACAAAGTGCCGATCGACCTGCCGCAGGGCAAGGCACCGCCGTCCGAAACGGTGACGCACCCGCTGGTGCTCGCGCGCGACGGCACGGTGACGCTGGATGGCGTGGGCCTGAGCGACGCCGGCATGCCCGCGCGGTTCAAGGCGCTGGACGCCGACCCCAAGGCGCTGCTGGTGATGCGCACCGACCCGGAGGCGCGCTACGCCCGGTTCGATGCGGTGCTGGCCGAGGTGAAGCGCGCCGGGATCACGCGGCTGGGGTTCGCGGGGAATGAGGCGATGGTGGAGTGAGGATTACTTTGAAACTAAAACCTAGTTAAGTTTTAGTCGAGGCTGCACACTCGCATGGACACTCATGTTTGGCTGACCTTTCTTGGGAGTCGGTTCGGCTAGAGATGCCAGTTCTATAACGAACCGATTGCGGTCGTCGCGGCTTTCCCAATTGATCAGCGTTGCGCCCTGGTGTTCAGCCGCTTCAAGTGACGGGGCAATAATGGATTCCATGCCTGAGCTTGCCTTGTAAACAAGCTTTGGCTTGGTGTTATCCTCGCCGAACGTCATGCGAGCCTGTTCAAATACAAGTGCAGATATTGCGATATTGGCGATCGTGCGACGAACCGAACTGTCTTCGGCTGAGGCGTCCGCAGTCTGAATAACGTGCATTGCGCCATTTTTCAGGATTAAATCTGCTGATAGCCCTTCCGCTACTTTGTGATTCTCAACAATCCGATGTGTTTCCAAACCCTCACCCTTTTTGGCAAGGACACGTTCAGATTTAAATGCGGATTTAACCTCCAGCAAAAGCTTAGTAGGCCGACGGCGCACTGCGCGAGGCGGTGCCTTTTCCGGCTCGACTAGCTTTTCTAGTAGCTTGCTTATATTTGCGTTATAAGAAGCTTCGTCGTTAGAATAGAATTCCCCTAGCGATGAGAAAGCTATGGGCGTTGCATTTGACATAAAGGCAATGCGATCGATTGCATTCGCGCTCACATTCTCGCGAGCAAAATCATCAATAACGGCTAGATCGTTTAGCGTCTCACGAACGGCGTCAAGGTCTACCGCCCCGGAAATGGCGCGAAGCTTATCAAGGCTCTTGGGCGCGCGTACATCCAGCTTATTGTCTTTGAGGATTACAATCGCGAGGTTCAGGCGCTCGTTGCGCACTTCGTCCGCGGGAAATTGTGCAACTGCGAATTTATAGCAGTGACTCATCGCCTAGCCCCGACCGTAAGGCCGCAAGCCGACTCGCAATCTGGTGTTTTGACCAAAGCTCACAGATGCTCTCTTTCTGTTCGGCGCTCATCCAGTCATCCGGCATTAGGCTCAGAAAACGGGTGATCGTCTCTGCCGGAATTGCCGCAAGTCGGTCGATCATTTCGATCGCCGCTTTCGGAAAAAAGCCGTGCCGAAGCCGTAGGAACTTACCTATGCGGACTGTGGGGTCGCTGGCAACCGGGAACTTGATAGCCGCCAGCCCTTCTAAGCTACATGAGGCAAAATCGAAAACGCATAGCCGTCTCGTAAAGCCCTCATTTTGCAGCAGAAAATTCTGGATGCTTCGGTCCCAGTTTCCGGCGAAAAGGTCAAAGGCATATAACTGCGAAAGGTATGCGCCCGGCCAGCTTGAAGGCTGGCCAAGTTCCCCCCGCTGGGGGGTCATCAAGAGGTTGTGGAGTTCCATCGCCGATGCCGGGGATGCAATTTGGCGCGAGCCGAAGAAGGAGGTGTTTGCGTCCCTTCGTTCGACGATAGCGCACTCTGGTGTGGCAAAGCCGACATGATGAGCAAGGTGCGTGAAGAACCATTCAGTGGCTCGAATTTGTCGGCCGCTGTGATCCCCTTTGCAGTAGTATGTCCCGCCCCGGTCTCCCTCACAGTGAAATAGTATATCTGCCCCATTTGGGGGAGCTGGATAGATCGTGCTCGCGCGAACAGGAAAAAGGCTTGGTTCGGCCGACATGAATGGGGGCACGATCCTACCATCGCTCTTGATAAGCAAGTCCTCAGGTCGGGATCCCCTAAATGTCGGCATTCCCTTTACTCCGCCGCAACCCCAGCGCGCGAGAACATGTCGCCGCCGTCAAGCAGTCCTAGGTCCTCGTTCGCGGGCTTGACCGCCTTGGCCTTCTGGCGCTTGTCGAAGCTGTCCCAGACGTCGTTCCACTGGCCCTTGGTCGCGGCCTTCGAATATTCGGTCGCGCGGGTTTCGAAGAAGTTGGCGTGCTCGACGCCGTTGAGCAGCGGGGCGAGCCAGGGCAGGGGGTGTTCGTCGATCATGTAGATCGGCTTCAGGCCGAGCTGGCCCAGGCGCCAGTCCGCGATGTAGCGGATGTACTTCTTGATCTCCTTGGGCGTCATGCCGTTGACCGGGCCCATTTCGAACGCGAGGTCGATGAAATTGTCCTCGAGCCGGATCGTGGTCTGGCAGACGTCGGCGATATCGTCCTTCACCGCCTTGGTCAGGCACTGACGTTCCTTCACGAAGGTGTGGAACATCTTGATGATGCCTTCGCAGTGCAGCGATTCGTCGCGCACCGACCAGCTGACGATCTGGCCCATGCCCTTCATCTTGTTGAAGCGCGGGAAGTTCATCAGCATCGCGAAGCTGGCGAACAGCTGCACGCCTTCGGTGAAGCCGCCGAACATGGCGAGCGTGCGGGCGATATCCTCGTCGCTGTCGACGCCGAAGTTCTGCATGTAATCATGCTTTTCCTTCATCTCGGCATATTCGAGGAAGGCGCCATATTCGCTCTCGGGCATGCCGATCGTGTCGAGCAGGTGGCTGTAGGCGGCGATGTGGACCGTCTCCATGTTGCTGAACGCGGTCAGCATCATCTTGATCTCGGTCGGCTTGAACACGCGGCCGTATTTCTCGTGGTAGCAATCCTGCACCTCGACGTCCGCCTGCGTGAAGAAGCGGAAGATCTGCGTCAGCAGGTTGCGCTCGTGGTCGGTCAGCTTCTGCGCCCAGTCGCGGCAATCCTCGCCCAGCGGCACCTCTTCGGGGAGCCAGTGGAGCTGCTGCTGACGCTTCCAGAATTCGAACGCCCAGGGGTATTCGAACGGCTTGTACTGCTTGGAGGCTTGGAGGAGGGACATGGGGTTACTCCGGGATAAGCTTGGAAGAATAACTGGCCAGGGTCATCGCGCCGACGAGGATCGCGACGATGCCGAGGCCGCGGATCGTGCGGGGTACGGTGATGGGGATCACGCCGTGGCCGACGAATCGGTTCGGGTGGCGCGCCCAGCGATAGCCGAGAACGATTAGCCATGCACCGAACGCGACGCGAATCCACGGTTCGATCGCAGCGATCATGGCTGCGCGCTCCACTGCCACATCGCATAGGCCGAAAAGCCGAGGACGATGCCGCCGGCGACCATCATGATGCCGGCCATGCGATAGACGTAGACGCGCGCCGGGCCCTGGGGGCTGCGCAACTGGAGCAGCAGCCACAGGCCGGCGAGGCCCAGCACCGCGGCGACGGCGAACATGATGAGGCTCTCGCGCGGCATCAGTGCTGCGCCTCCGATGCATCCATTTGGAACACGGGTCGTTTCATCGCCGAACCCAAGCCAGGAGACGCATGATGCACGATCACAGCAACATCAAGGAACATATGAAGGTCATCGGCGCGGACGGCGTCCACGTCGGCACCGTCGACCATGTCGAGGGCGAGCGCATCAAGCTGACCAAGACCGACAGCCCCAGCACCGAAGACGGGCAGGGCGCCAAGCACCATTACCTGCCGGCCGGCCTGGTCGCCGAGATCGAAGGCGACACGGTCCGCCTGTCGGCCACCGCGCAGAACGCCCAGGACATGTTCGAAGAGGCGTGAGCCATGATCCCCTCTCCCCTTGTGGGAGAGGGAGGGGCCCGCAGCCGCAGGCTGCGGGAGGGTGAGGGGGCTGTCCATCACGGGCAGCCCTTTTGCTTAGTCGCGACAACCGCAGCGATCGCGGTCATGACGCCTTCGAGGTTCCCCATCACATCGGCATTGGCGAAGCGGATCACGTCATAGCCTTCGTTCTTGAGGAAGCGGGTGCGGGCGGCGTCGCGTTTGACTTTGGCGGCATGGTCGTCGCCGTCGACTTCGACGATCAGTCGTACAGCGTGCGCGCAGAAATCGGCATGATACGGGCCGAACGGAACCTGACGGCGGAACTTTGCCTTGGGCAGAGCCTCGCGCAAGGCCCGCCAGAGGCGGCGTTCGGGTTCGCCGGCTTCCTGACGGAGCGTGCGCGAGCGGGCTACGGTCGAGGCCGGCAACTGCTGCCGCTTGGTCAGGCCGTCCGCATTCCCCCTCACCCTTCCCACGGCCTGCGGCCGCGGGCCCCTTCCCTCTCCCACAAGGGGAGAGGGAGGGAGCGCCGAGGGCGCGGAAGGGCGAGGGGGTTGCGGCATGCCGTGACCTTCAAGTCAGGCGATCAGCGGACTCCCACACCTCACTGACACGCCAGGCATTCGTCATAGTCCGTCGTCTCGCCGATCTCGAACTTCGGCGCGGCGATGGTGTTGTCCGCTTCCACGCCGCCCGATCCGGCGAAGCCCGCGCGCTGCACGCTCTTCGAGCGCAGGTAATAGAGCGACTTGATGCCGAGCTCCCAGGCGCGGAAGTGGAGCATCAGGAGGTCCCACTTCTCGACGTCCGCCGGGATGAACAGGTTCAGCGACTGCGCCTGGTCGATGTACGGCGTGCGGTCGCCGGCGAGTTCGAGCAGCCAGCGCTGGTCGATTTCGAAGCTGGTCTTGTAGCAATCCTTCTCTTCCACCGACAGGAAGTCGAGGTGCTGGACCGAGCCGCCGTGTTCGAGGATCGAATTCCACACCGCGTCGCTGTTCTTGGATTTCTCTTTGAGCAGCTTTTCCAGATACGGGTTCTTGACCGAGAAGCTGCCAGACAGCGTCTTGTGCGTGTAGATGTTCGCCGGGATCGGCTCGATGCAGGCGCTGGTGCCGCCGCAGATGATGCTGATCGACGCGGTCGGCGCAATCGCCATCTTGCAGCTGAACCGCTCCATCACGCCAACGTCGGCGGCGTCGGGGCAAGGGCCCCGCTCGGCGGCGAGCGTCATCGACGCCTGGTTCACCTGCGCGCTGATGTGCTTGAAGATGCGCAAGTTCCAGCTCTTCGCCATCGCGCCTTCGAACGGCAGGCCGCGCGCCTGGAGGAAGGAGTGAAAGCCCATGACGCCGAGGCCGACCGAGCGTTCGCGCGCGGCGCTGTAGGCGGCGCGTTCCATGCCCGGTTCGTGGCGGTCGATATAATCCTGCAGCACGTTGTCGAGGAAGCGCATCACGTCTTCGATGAAGACCTTGTCGTCCTTCCACTCGTCCCACGTTTCGAGGTTGAGCGACGACAGGCAGCAGACCGCGGTGCGATCGTTGCCGAGATGGTCGCGGCCGGTCGGCAGCGTGATTTCCGAGCACAGGTTCGACGTCGAGACCTTCAGCCCCAGGTCGCGGTGATGCTTGGGCATCGCCTTGTTCACGTGATCGGCGAAGACGATGTACGGCTCACCCGTCTGCAGGCGGGTTTCGACGAGCTTCTGGAACAGCGAGCGCGCGTCGAGCGTCGCGCGGACGGTGCCGTCCTTGGGGCTGAGCAAATTCCATTCGCGGCCGTCGCGCACCGCTTCCATGAAGGCGTCGGTCAGCAGCACGCCGTGGTGCAGGTTCAGCGCCTTGCGGTTGAAGTCGCCGCTGGGTTTGCGGATTTCGAGGAATTCCTCGATCTCCGGGTGGCTGACGTCGAGGTAGCAGGCGGCCGAACCGCGGCGCAGCGACCCTTGCGAAATCGCGAGCGTCAGGCTGTCCATCACGCGGACGAAGGGGATGATGCCGCTGGTCTTGCCGTTGAGGCCGACGGGTTCGCCGATGCCGCGCACGCTGCCCCAATAGGTGCCGATGCCGCCGCCGCGCGAGGCGAGCCAGACGTTCTCGTTCCAGGTGTCGACGATGCCGTTCAGGCTGTCGGGCACCGAATTGAGGTAGCAGCTGATTGGCAGGCCGCGCCCCGTGCCGCCGTTCGACAGCACCGGCGTTGCGGGCATGAACCACAAGCGGCTGATGTAATCGTACAGGCGCTGCGCATGCGCGGCATCGTCGGCATAGGCCGAGGCGACGCGGACGAAGAGGTCCTGATAGCTTTCGCCCGGCAACAGGTAGCGATCGTTTAGCGTTTCCTTGCCGAAATCGGTCAGCAGCGCATCGCGGCTATGATCGACCTCGACGGGATAGGGGCGGGCGTGGATCGCCTTGCTGCCGCCATTCGCCTCTGCGGCGGGCGCCTCGGCGGCGACGGTGGCGTCGATCGTATCGGTCATGGCCTCACCCTGCGTGTCCCTGAAATCCATCGATTACCGTCCCTTGTTCCATACATGTTCGACTCGGGGCGACATGCACAGCATATCACCCGGGCGCCCCGATGGTGAGAACAAAAAGGGGTCGCGGTTCACGGCCGCGTTGTGCCCCATGGCGAATCCGGCACGGGATGCCGCCATCGATCTCTACCAGCGATTGGGTTCACCCCCGAACGCAACCCCCACAAATTGTGGCAAAGCGTCGCCGCGGGCAAGAGGCTTAATGACGCGGCAGCCGTGTGGTTCCGGTGCGGACGGGGCGCGGCGGGTCGGTCGAGGGGCCGCGACGCGTGGACTTCCGCGGCTTCCGGAAAGTGCAAGCGGCGAGTGGCGCGATGAAAATTTTTTTAGCGACCGAAGAGGCCAATTCGGACGCGATTCAACCCATGTCGTCCCGTCCGCCAAACATGAACGAAAGTTTCGTTGCGGCGGCCCGGGATACCGTCGAAGCCGCGGCGATGCGCCGTCGTTCGTCCCTCGCCCTCGTCCTCTCCGCCCTGACGCTCGCCGGCTGTGCGCCGCGACCGGTGGCGGGGGTCGATATGCTGACCATGCTGGCCAAGGCGCGGGCGCACCAGACCCCGGCGCAGCAGCGCGCGGCGATGGTCGCCGACATCCGTGCCGATATTCGCAGCAACGATCCGGCGGCGGACACGCCGGCCCTGGCGCGCGCGCTGGCGGCGATCGGCACGATCCCGCGCGAGGACTTCGTCGACGCCAGGGGACGCGCGGCGGCCTATGTCGACCTGCCGCAGGACATCGGCCACGGCCAGACGATTTCCGATCCCTATGTCGTCGCGGTGATGACCGCGGCGCTGGACCTGCCCGCGGATCGTAGCGCCCATGTGCTCGATATCGGCACGGGATCGGGCTATCAGGCGGCGGTGCTCGCGACGGTCGCGGCGCGCGTCGCCTCGGTCGAGATCGTCGCGCCGCTCGCCCGCACGGCGGCCGCGCGGCTGCGCCGGATGGGCTATGCGACCGTCACCGTGCGGGCGGGCGACGGCTTCCTCGGCTGGCCGGAGCGGGCGCCCTTCGACGGGATCGTCGTCGCCGCCAGCGCCACCGCGGTGCCGCAACCGCTGGTCGACCAGCTGAAGGTCGGCGGCCGCATCGTCATGCCCATCGGCCCGTCCGACACGAGCACCCAATTGCTGCGCATGACCAAGCGCGCCGACGGTACGCTGGATCGATGCACGCTCGGCCCGGCGCTGTTCGTCCCCTTCACCGGCGGCCGCGTTCCCCCGTTCGCGCCGCGCGCACTGACCGACCGGTCGATCCCTCTTTGCTTCCGCGCGCCGATTGTGGGGGTGGTTTGAGGGGGCGGGGCGTCGTCTGTTTGCGCTGACCCCGCTGTCCGTCAAATGACAGTTGCGACCTTATCGCCGCAAGCCGTTGGCGCGGTAGAAGGCGGTTAGCATCGCGGTGGACGCGATCTGTATCTTGGGCAGGGCGATGCCGTCCAACAGGGTGCGGTAGCGGGTCCGGTTGGCTCGGGTGGCGATGGCGATGTGCCGGATCATATCCCATTTCACGCTATCGCGACCGCCTTCCAGCCCGCCGCGGCGGTCGCGCTCGAACCAGCAACGTCGGATGTATCGATACAGGCTGGTCGTCGTCGGAACGTCGAGCAGGATGAGGCCGGTCGTCCGCTGCAGGCGTTGCGGGAGCAGCCGCGAGTAATTGCCGTCCACCACCCAGCGGTCGCCGGCGATCGCGGCATCATGGAGCGCCGCGAACTCGGCTGGCGGTCGTGGCACCCAGTCGGTGTGCGGGAGATGGTGGAGCTGATCGAGGTGGACCACCTGCAAGCCCCGGGCCTTCGCGATCGCCTGCGCCAGCGTCGACTTGCCGCTGTTCGACGGCCCCATGATGCAGATGCGTGTGCCCAGCTCGGTCAGCGTCATGGCGCGGCATAGCTCCTCGCGGGATGTACTATGCCTGCGGGTGGGGCTTCACAACGGATGGTGGAGGGGGATCGAGACTTAACGTTCCGCGCCGTTGATGCTGCCTGGCACGCCATCATGCGCCCGCACCGCGGTGCCGATGCGCTGGTCGATGCAGGCGAGCAGGACGGTGCTGGTCCGCGGCCGCTGTGCGACGCAGGTGCGGGCGGCGGGACAGGCCAGCGCGTCGATGAGCGCGTCGCCGCTGGAGACGGTGATGCGGCAGGCCTTCAGCACGCCGCCGTCGAGGTCGAGCGAGAGGCGCAGGCGCGAGAGGTGGCGGCCGGTGACTTCTATGTCGGGTTGCGGCGGCGCGGCGGGCCCGATGGGCGCGGTGGCGAGCTGGGCGAGGAGGAGGGCGAGCAGCACCGGCGCGTCCGTGTCAGCGGCGACCCTTTAGCGCGCGCATCGCGCGGACCGAGCTGTCGACGGCGGGGGGCGCTACCGGCGCCGGCGTGGGCAGCGGGCTGTTCCAGGGGCGCTCGCGGAACCACTTGGTGACGATGTACTTGGTGCCGGCGATCACCGGCTTGCCCTGATGGACCGTGTAAGGGTTGGGCTTGCCTTCGGCGTCGATGTTGTTCCAGCACAACATGGTGCCCATTTCGGGCACGAAATCGTGGTCGAGATGGTGGAAATAGGTCTCGCCGCCTGCCTCTGGCTCGTTGAGGTAGATCATCGCGGTCCACGTGCGCTGCCCGCAGCGCCGCAGGTGCGAGGTGTCTTCGGGATCGGTCGATTTGAAATAATCGGCGTGGCTGCGGAATTCCTGACCGACGGCATAGCGTTGACCCTGCACGCTTTCGCCGAACTGCGGACCGACGCCGAGAAACAGCGAGATGCGCAGGTCGAGCAACTGGATGAGCGGCTCGTCGACATCGAACGCGCAGGTTTCGCTGGTGCGCATCTGCGACACGCCATCGGCGACGCGCGACCGCTGGCGGTTGGCATCGATCATCGTACACATCAGCGCGCATTCGTCGGCATTGAGGAATCCGCGCGCCATGACGAGATCGATGTAGGGATTGTGCAGTTCGACCCCGCCCGCAAAGCGCATGGCGTGGATGGCGGCTTCGTCGAGACCGAGCGTGGTGATGTCGATCGGCGCGTGCATGCTCATCGAGGGCGGTTCCTGCCACCCGCTCGGCGGAATGCCGGCGGGTGCGAACCGGGTTAGCGGGTGATGGTAAATGCGTGTTTAACGCCGGGATGGCGTGAGGGCGGCGGCGCTTGGAGCACTGTGGCGCGCGGCCGGGGTGACGTCGGATCAGCCGTGACGCAGGCGGTTCTGTAGAGTGCTGAGCCGGTCGAGGTCGATGCGTTCGTTAAAAGCGATGCCGGCGCGGCCGTCATGCGCCCAGGCGATGCGCGCGGCGACCATCATGTCCTCCGCCACCTCGAGCATCACATCGACGCCCACCGCCTCGCCATCGATGTTGATGCCGTCGATCAGCGCGCCGCTGCTCGACATGTTGCGGATGCGCACGTCGCCCTGCTTGCGGCCGATCTCGATCCGGGCGGAGCGCAGCATGCGCGTGCGCGGCGCCCGGCTGATGCGGTGGCCGACGGGGTGGGCGGGTGCGGCTTCACCAAGCTGCGCCATGACGTCGGCGGCGGGCACGCCGCGGCCATAGACATAGCCCTGGATGTGGCTGCAGCCGAGATCGCGGACCAAGTCGATCTCGTCTTGGATCTCGACGCCCTCCGCGGTCGTCTCCATGCCCAACGTCTCGGCAAGCGAGACGATCGCGCGGATGATCGCGGCGTTGCGGTTGCCCGGCGCGGCGGCGCCGCGCACGAAGCTCTGGTCGATCTTGATCTTGTCGAACGGCGCGGTGCGCAGATAGCCGAGGCTGGAATAGCCGGTGCCGAAATCGTCCAGCGCTAGGCGGACGCCGATCGCCTTCAGCGCCTTGAACATCGCATCGGTCGAGCCCGAGCCGGCGAGGAAGACGCCTTCGGTGATCTCCAATTCCAGGCGGCGCGCGGGCAGGCCGCTATGTGCGAGCGCGGAGGTGACGAGCGCGGGGAAGGCGGGGTTGGCGAACTGGATCGGCGAGACGTTGACCGCGACGCGCACGTCCCCCGGCCAGCGCGCGGCATCGGCGCAGGCGGTGCGCAGCACCCATTCGCCCAGCGGCTCGATCAGTCCGCATTCCTCGGCAACCGGGATGAAATCGGCCGGCGAGATCGGCCCGCGTACCGGATGGTGCCAACGGATCAACGCTTCATAGCCGACGATCTTCGCGTCCTTGGTCGACACGACGGGCTGATAGTGGAGGACGAAGCCGCCCTCGGTCAGCGCGAGGCGCATGTCGTCTTCGAGCGCCTTGCGGCTCTTCGCCCCGGCCAGCATGTCGTCGGAATAGAAACGGTGGACGCCGCGCCCGTCCGCCTTGGCGGCATAGAGCGCGAGGTCGGCGTTGCGGATCAGCGCCTCGGCATCCTTGCCGTCCTGGGGCGCGATCGCGATGCCGATCGAACAGCCGATCGTCACCGACGTGGCGGCGACGAAATAGGGCTGCGACAGGCCGGCGATCAGATCGCGGGCGAGAAGCGCGAGCGCGTCGCCGCGGTCGTTGCCGGGCAGCAGGACTTGGAATTCGTCGCCGCCGAGGCGCCCGACGAGGCCGGCATCGCCGACGATCCGTTGCAGGCGCTGTGCGACCTGTTTCAACAGCTCGTCGCCCGCCTGATGGCCTAAGGTGTCGTTCACCGCCTTGAACCGGTCGAGGTCCATCAGGAACAGCGCGGCGGGGCTGTGCGTGATCGCCTGCTGCTGCAGCGTCTTGTCGAGGCTGTGGCGCATGCGCTGGCGGTTGGCGAGACCGGTCAGGCTGTCGAACAGGGCGAGGCGCGTGATTTCGGCATCCGACCGCCGCTTTTCGGTCAGGTCGCTACCCGAGCCGATGAAGCCGCCGAAGCGGCCGAGATCGTCGATCATCGGCCGGCCGGACATCGACCACCAGCGTTCGGCAACCTCCGGCGCGTCGCCCGCGCCGCAGATCATGTAATCGGCAAAGGCGGTACGCGACGACAGATGGAAGGCGAGCGTGCGCTCGGTCCCGATCGCGGCGCCGTCCATGCGGAAGACGTCGGTGAGGAACTGGCCGATTGGATGCGGCTGGCCGTTCTGGACCAGATCGTCGGCGACCTTGCGCGACAGATAGGTCAGCCGGCCCTGCCGGTCGCTTTCCCAGAACCAGCCGGTGCCGTGATCTTCGAATTCGGCGATCATCTTGAGCGCGAGGCGGCCGTTGCCGCTGTCGATCATATGATCATAAGCGGTGCGCGCGTCGATCCGGGCGAGGCGGACGATCACGAAGCCGAAGGCGATGACGAAGGGGAGCGCGGCGAGCGTGGCGAGGATATGACCCGCCGCCGCCGGCATCAGCGAGAAACCGACCGCCAGCGACAGCGTGGCGATGCGGATCGGCTGGAGCGCGAGGGCGACCAGCGCGATCGTCGCCGCGATGCTGACCCAGCAGACGATGGCGAACGACCCGTGCGGTAGATCGGCGGCGAGTACGGCCAGCGCGCCACCGATGGAGAGCGCGGCGACCCCGGTGACGCGCACGCGCTGGAACACCGGCCAGCGATCGCTATGCTGCCCGAACGCGGCGAACCACAGCACGCTGGCGCTTGCGATCATCAGCAGGATGGCGATGACGAAGGGCAGGGAGAGGCCCGTCGCATGGGCACCGACGCCCAGCAGCACGGACATTGCGGCGAGCGACGCGCAGGCCAGCGGCCACAGCGTCGCGACCATGCCGAGCCGCTGCCCGAGCGACACGACGACATAGTCCGGGCTGTCGTAGCGCACGCCCAGAATCGTCATCGCCGACGCGTCCGGTCCCCGCATATCGAGAGGTTGAGGTCGGGTCATGCGATTCATGGCACCGGAATACCCCCGCGATCCTTGATAAATCCCTGCAAAGGGGGCCGAAACGGCTGCATCGCAGCGATGCTTGGCGGGCGCGCAGCCGGGGGGTAAAGGCTATTTCCCGAAGGAGCTTTCGCCTGTGACCAGCCTGCCCGTGACCATCCGCGCCGCCGACCTGATCGACAGCGTCGCCGACGCCCTGCAATTCATCAGTTACTATCACCCGATGGATTACATCCGCGCCCTGGGCGAGGCCTATGAGGCCGAACAGAGCCCGGCCGCCAAGGATGCGATCGCGCAGATCCTGACCAACAGCCGTATGTGCGCGGAGGGGCATCGCCCGATCTGCCAGGACACGGGCATCGTCAACGTGTTCGTGAAGTGGGGCATGGACTGCCGGCTGGACGACAACAGCCGATCGATGCAGGAGGTGATCGACGAGGGCGTGCGCCGCGCCTACCTCCACCCGGAGAACAAGCTGCGCGCCTCGGTGCTGGCCGATCCGGCGTTCACGCGTCGCAACACGCGCGACAACACGCCGTGCGTGCTGCATGTCGAGATGGTGCCGGGTGCGACCGTCTCGGTCGATGTCGCGGCGAAGGGCGGCGGCAGCGAAAACAAGTCGAAGTTCAAGATGATGAACCCCAGCGATTCGATCGTCGACTGGGTGATCGAGATGCTGCCGCAGATGGGCGCGGGCTGGTGCCCGCCGGGCATGCTGGGCATCGGCATCGGCGGCACCGCGGAGCATTGCGTGCTGCTCGCCAAGCAGGCGCTGATGGAGCCGATCGACATGGGGCCGCTGAAGGCGCGCGGGCCGAAGAACGATATCGAGGCGCTGCGCATCGAGATTTTCGACAAGGTCAATGCGCTGGGCATCGGCGCGCAGGGGCTGGGCGGCCTCTCCACGATCCTCGACGTCAAGATCAAGGACGCGCCGTGCCATGCGGCGGGCAAGCCGGTGGCGATGATCCCCAATTGCGCCGCGACCCGCCATGCGCATTTCACGCTCAATGGCAGCGGCCCGGCTTATCTGGAGGCGCCGAAGCTCAGCGAATGGCCCGACGTCAACTGGACGCCCGACAAGGCCGCGATCCGCGTCGATCTCGACACGCTGACGCCGGAGGTGGTGCAGTCGTGGAAGCAGGGCGACCGGTTGCTGCTCAACGGCAAGATGCTGACCGGGCGGGACGCGGCGCACAAGCGCATCGCCGACATGCTGGCGAAGGGCGAGGAGCTGCCGGTCGAGTTCAGGGGCCGGGTGATCTATTATGTCGGTCCGGTCGATCCGGTCGGTGAAGAGGTGGTCGGTCCCGCCGGCCCCACCACCGCCACCCGCATGGACAAGTTCATGCGCATGATGCTGGATCAGGGCCTGCTCGCCTGCGTCGGCAAGGCAGAGCGCGGCCCCGCCGCGACCGACGCGATCCGCGAGGCGAAGAGCGCCTATCTGATGGCGGTCGGTGGCGCGGCCTATCTGGTGGCGCGTGCGATCAAGGGCAGCAAGGTCGTCGGGTTCGAGGACCTGGGGATGGAAGCGATCTACGAATTCGAGGTCAGCGACTTCCCCGTCACCGTCGCGGTGGATAGCGAGGGCAACAACGTCCACCAGCTCGCGCCGCTGGTGTGGCGCGACAAGATCGCGAAGGAAGGGTTGTTGCAGCCGGCGTGATGCTGGTGGCCATGTCCGTCATCCCAGCGCAGGCTGGGATCTTCCGGTGAGAGCTCGCGACAAGAACCGGCAGAGGCCACAGCCTGCAATGGGGCGACGCCGGGGACTTCGGGGCGCGGGGTAAGGCCTCACCCCGCCTGATCGTCGTCCTGCTGCCAGCGGACCGCCCAGCTCGCCTGGGCGGCGGGGGTGGCGTTGAGGATGGTGAAGAGCAGGAACAGCGTCTGTGCCGCGCCCTGCATCAGCGCAGGCTTGGGCCAGTCGAGCGCGAGGCCGGCCATCAGCGCGAACAGCGCGAGCATCGTCGTGATCGCGAAGACGGCGAAGGTCGACAGATAGGCGCGGGCGCGGACCGCGCGGTCCCATTCGTCGGCCTTCTCGACGCCGCCATAGGGTTTGAGTGGGCCGACGATCTTGACGACCATGGCGAGCATGAAGCCCAGCATTTCGATGCCATAACCGGCGAGCGCGAGCGGCGTCTGCATGCCGCGGCTGAGCGACAGGGCGATGCCGGCGAAGGCCAGGGCCAGCGCGATCGTCGCGGGCCAGCGCAAGGGACGACGGCGGGGCGGGTGCTGCGACAGCGCCGGAATGCCGGTCCAGCCGACGAGCGCGTCGAGGCGCTGAAGGGGTGTCTTGTCGGTCACAGCGGCTCATCCTCCGGGTCGGGCATCGGCACCATGAATTCGGCGAAGAGGACGGGGAGCGTCAGCATGGTCATCACCGTGGCATAGCCGATCGCGCCCCATTGGCTGGTGGTCGCCGGCATCGGCCAGTCGAGGCGGCTGGCGAGCATCAGCCAGACGAACAGCATGCTGACGACGAGGATGTCGATCAGATAGGCGCGGCGCATCGCGTCCGACAGCGCGGTACGTTCGAACTCGTCGAAGGTCGCAAATCCGGCCGGACTCAGCCACGCCTCGCGCGTGAAAGGGGACTGGAGCGAGGTGATGAACAGCAGCATGCTCATCGGCATGACGTTCGGCAGCGTGGAGCCGCGATCATAGGCGCCGACCATCGCGAAGACGGGAATCGTGAGAACGAAGAGGAGGCCAGCGCTCATGCCCCAGCGAACCCAGTATCGACGCGGACGCTGCTTGATCTCGTTCGCCTGCCATTTGCGGATGTCGTAGCCGTCGCGGTAGCTCATGCGGCGTCCTCGGAAACGGGAAAAGGGATCGCCCATTCGGCGAACAGGGTCGGCAGGTTGGAGGCGGTGGCGACAAGCGCAAGGCCCCAGACCGCCCAGTCGCCCCAGCGGTGCGGCATCGGCCAGCCATAGGACGTGGCGAGTGCGCACCAGCCGAGCGCACCGGCGCCGAGCAATGTGACGACCCAATAGGCGCGCTGTGTCGCGCGCATCAGGGCGGCACGTTCGAACTCGTCGTACGAGTCTTGCATCCAGCCTCCCTTGGCGAAGGGTGAGCGGCCCGAGCCCATGTTCATGATGCCGATGACGACGAACCATCCGATTGGCAGGCCGGTTCTTTGGTCGCCCGGCACCCAGAACTGGACGAGAGCTAGGCCAAGGCTGACGACCACGGCGGCCATCAGCCACCATCGCAAAGAACGACGCCGATAGGGCCGGCCACCGGCAAACTCCGGCGGCATCTCCCCGGGTGCATAGCGCCCGGTCCAGCGGCGGCTGTCATAGCCCATCAGGCGTCTCCGGCCCGGCGCAGCGCGTCGGTGAGCGAGGGGAAGGGGGCGAGCGAGAAGATCAGGTCCACGGGGACGTCGAAATAGGCGGCGATCTTCAGGCCCAATTCCAGACTGGGGTTGTAATCGCCGCGTTCGAGATAGCCGATCGTCTGCGGATTGACGCCGACCGCCTCCGCCAGCTCGCGCCGCGACACGTTGCGGTCGTTCCGGAACAAGGCGATGCGGTTGTGCATGCGTCCATTCTGCATGATCTGTTGTGTTTACACAACGATTCGTTTTGGCTTCAAGAAGGGGGCTTGGCGGCCTCCCGCATTTACCCGCCAGAAACCGAGACGGCTTAGTATTTGATTCGACGCGAAATATGTGGGGATGGCTCATGTTGAGCAGGAGGACTTTGTCCGCCGAGCATGACGAGCTGCGCGAGCTGACTGCAGCGCTGCTGGCCTGTGTGGCGGCGCCGCAGCCCGATTTGACGACATTGGGGAAGGCGCGGTGGCTGCTGACCCGCAAGCTGCTGGCGCATCTCGCGAAGGAGGATGCGTTGCTCTATCCTCGGCTGTGCGCGAGCCCCGATCCGCGGGTGGCGGCCGTCGCAACCCGCTTCGCCGCCGAGATGGGGTCGCTCGCCGACCGCTACCGCGCTTATGTCGCGGCCTGGCCGGCGGAGCGGATCGCGGACGACTGGATTGCCTTCGGGGCCGCCACGCGGCAGATCCTGCAGCTGCTGCTGCGTCGGATCGAGGGGGAAGAGACAATGCTCTACACGCTGATCGAGGAGACCCCGTCGCGGCGGACAGCGGCGTGACGGCGCCGACGATCCGCCCGGCAAGCCCCGACGACGTGGCGGGCGTCGTCGCGATGCTCGCGCCCGTGATTGCCCTGGGCGAGGCCTATGCCCTGCCGCGCGACATGACGTCGGCGGCCATCGCGGACCATTGGTTCGCGGCGGCGCATCAGGTGTTCGTGGCCGAGCGCGATGGCGTGCTGCTGGGCAGTTATTACATACAAGCCAATCAGGCGGGCGGCGGCGCGCATGTCGCCAATGCGGGCTATGTCACGGCCGAAGCGGCGCGCGGGCAGGGCGTCGCGCGGGCGATGGCGGAACATTCGTTCGACGCGGCGCGGGCAGCGGGCTTTCGCGCGATGCAGTTCAATTTCGTGCTTGCCAGCAACACGGTGGCGGCGAAGCTGTGGCAGGCGCTGGGCTTTGCGATCGTCGGGCGGGTGCCGGAGGCGTTCGACCATCCGCGGCTGGGCCCGGTCGATGCCTTGGTGATGCACCGCTTCCTGTAGCCCGAAATGAGAAGAGGGTGCCGGGCGCCTCGCGGCGACCCGACACCCCCCAAACATGGTCAGCGGCCGGAGAGCTCCAGCCCGGGAGACCATGAGGCCTCTTCAACCCATGACGACATCGTTGATTGGGGGAGGATACCCCCCGGTGCCGCCGTATCGGGTGTTAGAAGCCAGTCCCCCGAACGAACTGAACCGACCCCACTGCTGAACCATGAGACATCGGATCACCTCCTTTCGCTTGTGATAGCCATGTGCCGGGGACCCCCGCCACACCGGCAATGTGCGCATCGCCGCGGCCACATGCAAGACTTGTAATGTAACGCGTTTTGCACGAGCATCGCGCCCCTTGGCCCCGGGCCTTTGGGCTAGCGCCGGCAATCCTCGGTCACGCGCTCGATCTCCGCCCAGGCGGGCAGGACCAACGTGCCGCTGCCGGGCTGCTCCACTACGAACCGTCCGCGGCTGAAGCCCATCGCGTCGAGCAGGCTGTCGTTGGGCGCGAGCGTGGTCGCGACATATGGCGGCGTGCCGCCGGTCGGGCGCATCGCCAGTGCGCGGGTGGTGCTGGTGGTGCGGATCGTCAGCGGCGCGAGCACGCTGCCGGCGCGCGACAGGAAGATCTGACGGCCCGACAGGTCGCAGCGCAGCGTCACCACCGCGTCGCTGCCCGCCATCCCGAACAGCGCCAGGCTGCCGCGTGCATCGCGGCGATAGGTCCAGGTGCCCGGCGTCAGCGGCCAGTCGCGCCAGTCGCTGCCGCGCGGCGCTGCGACTGGTGCAGGCTGCGGGCGAACCGGAGCAGGCGTCGGCGTGGCCGGCGGCGCGATCGGCTGGGGCACGCAGGCACCGAGTGCGGCGAGCAGGGCGATGGCGAGACCCGGGGCAGGATTGAAGGCGAGACGGCGCATGGGCGGGGCTTATGGGCGAAGCGGCAGGCGCGCTCAAGGCGCGTGAACATGGAACCGGCGCGGCCACAAGGCGGTTCACCCGGCACGAAACAGGAGCTTTTCGATGTCCACCGACACGCAGACCGCCACCACCCAGCTGCTCGCGCAGGCCAATATCGCCCATTCGCTGAAGGTCGAAAGCCGCGACGGGGACCAGGTGGGCGCGGTCTATGCGCTGATGGTCCACAAGGGATCGGGCCGCACGACGCACGCCGTGCTGAGCCTCGGCGGATTCCTGGGGATGGGCAAGAGCTTCTACCCGGTGCCGTTCGGCCTGTTGCAGTTCGATCCCGTCCGCGACCTGTACGTCATCACCATCGATCGCCGTATCCTGGAAGGCGGCCCGAGCTGGGCGAACAACGCCCCCGTGTTCGATCAGGCCTATGCCGATCGCGTCGCGAGCTACTACGGCGTCGGCAGCGAGAATTTGGCGGCGGGTTAAGCGGCGCGCGGCACGATCCGGTCGAGCGCGTCGTTTAGGGCGCGCTTGGCCTCGACGATTTCATACCGATCCTGCAGGCGCAGGAAAAAGCCGTCCGAGAGGCCGAAATAGCGGGCGAGGCGAAGGTCGAGCTCGGCGTCGATCGCGCGGCGTCCTTCGACGACATCCAACACGCGATCGCTGTCGACATCGATCGCCCGAGCGAGCTGGTCAATGCTCAACTCTTCTGGTTCCAGAAATTCGCTGACCAGCAGCTGGCCGGCATGCTCGTTCTCCAGCCAGTCCGCATCAGTGATAGTCGGTGATCTCGACGTCATGTGCGTCTCCGTCCTTCCACACGAAGCATATCCGCCATTGCATGTTGATGGCAATCGCATGCTGTCCCGCGCGGTCGTCCTTCAGGGGATGCAGGCGGTTGCTTTTCATTGCGGCCAATTCTTCGAGACTAAGCGCGGCGTCTAACAGCGTCAGTCGCCGCACGGCTCGTTGCTGAATATCCGGGGGCAATCGGCGGCTGCGGTCGCGGTTCCATATGCGTTCGGTTTCGGGGTCGGCGAAGCTACGGATCATGGCATCGTCCTTTCCCCTGATCCGTAGCTGCAGTAGCTGAGGCAGTTAACTCCCTGCCCTTGTAGAATGCAATTCTACAAGACTACCGCCCCCGTCGGCCTCCCATCCGCATCTTCTGTTCCTTCCCATAGCGCGTCTTGCGCGTTCCCGGTTTGCCTTCGTTGCTGCGGCCCATGATCGGGGCCTTTTGCTCGTGTACGGGCAGGCCGAGTTCTTCGTTTTCGAGCTGGCGGATTTCGTCGCGGAGGCGGCCGGCAGTTTCGAATTCGAGGTCGGCGGCGGCCTTGCGCATCTGCTTTTCGAGGTCTTCGATATAGGCGCGCAGGTTGTGGCCGACCATGTGGGGGCGGTCTTCGTCGATGGGGACGGTGACCTGATCGCCCTGGCTGACGTGCGCGATGATGTCGCCGATATTGCGGCGGATCGTCGTCGGCGTGATGCCGTGTTCGGCGTTATACGCTTCCTGCTTTTCGCGACGGCGCTGCGTCTCGTTCATCGCCCGCTCCATCGAGCCGGTGATGCGGTCGGCGTAGAGGATCACGCGGCCATCGACGTTGCGCGCGGCGCGGCCGATGGTCTGGATCAGCGAGGTTTCGGAGCGCAGGAAACCTTCCTTGTCGGCGTCGAGAATTGCGACCAGCCCGCATTCGGGAATGTCGAGGCCTTCGCGCAGCAGGTTGATGCCGATGAGGACGTCGTAGACGCCCAGCCGCAGGTCACGGATCAGCTCGATACGCTCCAGCGTCTCGACGTCGGAGTGCATGTAGCGGACCTTGATCCCCGCTTCGTGCATATATTCGGTCAGGTCCTCGGACATGCGCTTGGTGAGCGTCGTCACCAACGTGCGATAGCCCTTGGCGGTGGTCGCCTTGCACTCCTGGATCAGGTCCTGCACCTGTTCCTCGACCGGGCGGATTTCGACGGGCGGGTCGATCAGGCCGGTGGGGCGAATCACCTGCTCGGCGAAGACGCCGCCGGTCTGCTCCATCTCCCAATTGCCCGGCGTCGCCGAGACGCTGACCGTCTGCGGGCGCATCGCGTCCCATTCGTTGAAGCGGAGTGGCCGGTTGTCGATGCACGACGGCAGGCGGAAGCCATATTCGGCGAGCGTGATTTTCCGTCGATGGTCGCCGCGCGCCATCGCGCCGATCTGCGGCACGGTCTGGTGGCTTTCGTCGACGAATAGCACGGCATTTTCGGGGAGATATTCGAACAGGGTGGGGGGCGGCTCGCCGGGCAGGCGACCGGTGAGGAAGCGGCTGTAATTCTCGATGCCCGCGCAGCTGCCGGTCGCCGCGATCATTTCGAGATCGAAGTTGGTGCGCTGTTCGAGGCGCTGAGCCTCGAGCAATTTGCCTTCCGCGATCAGCTCCTTCAGCCGTTCGGACAGCTCGTGCTTGATCGCCTCGCCCGCCTGCTTGAGCGTCGGGCCAGGGGTGACATAGTGGCTGTTGGCATAGACGCGCACGCTGTTGAGCGAGGCGACTTTCTTGCCCGTCAGCGGATCGAATTCGGTGATCTCTTCGATGTCGTCGCCGAAGAAGCTGATCCGCCACGCACTGTCTTCATAATGCGACGGAAAGATTTCGAGCGTGTCGCCCTTCACGCGGAAGTTGCCGCGCTGGAAGGCGGCGTCGTTGCGCTTGTATTGCAACGCGACGAGCTTGCGCACGATCTCACGCTGGTCCACCGTCGTGCCCTTTTTCAGGTCGAAGATCATCGCCGAATAGGTTTCGACCGAGCCGATACCGTACAGGCACGACACCGAGGCGACGATGATGACGTCGTCGCGTTCGAGCAGCGAACGCGTCGCCGAATGGCGCATGCGGTCGATCGATTCGTTAGTCGACGACTCTTTCTCGATATAGGTGTCCGACCGGGGCACGTACGCCTCGGGCTGGTAGTAATCGTAATAGCTGACGAAATATTCGACGGCGTTATCGGGGAAGAAGCTCTTGAACTCGCCGTAGAGCTGCGCCGCGAGGATCTTGTTGGGCGCGAGTATCAGCGCCGGCCGCTGCAATTCCTCGATCACCTTCGCCATGGTGAAGGTCTTGCCCGAGCCGGTGACGCCGAGCAGCACCTGGTCCTTCTCACCCGCGCGCGCGGTCGCGGTCAGCTCGGCGATCGCGGTCGGCTGATCGCCGGATGGCTGATATTCGCTGACCAGCTTGAACGGGCGGCCGCCCTCCACCTTGTCGGGGCGCGCGGGGCGGTGGGGGATGAAGCTCTGGCCGGTTTCCGGCTCGTCGAGGGTGGTGCGAATCTGGATGACCATATCGGGAACGGATATGGGGTGGGGGGCAAGGCTCGGCAATGTCCGGACGGGGCCCCGACAAGCTTTGCTTCGGTTGACCGTGGGGCGCGTGCTTCATATTGCGAACGCTTCTCGAACAACCCGAAGTCCTGCCCGCGATGACCGATACCCGCACGCCGAAGACGATCCCCGAAACCAAGGCGTTCGCCAACGTCAAGGTGCTGTGGGTGCGCCACTGGAACGACCGGCTGTTCAGCTTCGCGGTCGAGCGCCCGGCCAGCTTCCGCTTCCGCTCGGGCGAGTTCGTGATGATCGGCCTGCCCGGTGACGGCGAGGGCGCCAAGCCGATCATGCGCGCCTATTCGATCGCCAGCCCGCATTATGCCGAGGAATTGGAGTTCCTGTCGATCAAGGTCGAGGACGGGCCGCTGACGTCGAAGCTGCAGCTGATCGAGGCGGGCGACGAAGTGTATATGGGGAAGAAGCCGACGGGGACGCTCGTCACCGACGCGCTGATCGGCGGCAAGCGATTGTTCTTCTTCTCGACCGGCACGGGCCTTGCGCCGTTCCTCAGCCTGGCACGCGATCCCGACGTGTACAGCATGTTCGACCAGGTGATCCTGGTCCATTCGGTGCGGCAGGTCAGCGACCTGGCCTATCACGACGAATTGGAGGCGCGCCTTGCCGACGATCCATTGGTGTCGGAGGAAGCGGCGACGCAGTTCCACTATATCCCGACGGTGACGCGCGAGCCGTTCCGTACGACGGGGCGCATCGGCGACCTGATCGAGAGCGCGGCGCTATTCGGCGACCCGGTGCAGGGCGCGAAGAAGCTCGATCCCGAAACCGACCGCATCATGCTGTGCGGGTCGATGGCGATGATCCGCGAAACGGCGGCGATGCTGGACGGCATCGGCTTCGAAGAAGGCTCGAACGCCAAGGCCGGGACGTATGTGATCGAGCGCGCGTTCGTCGACTGATCCCTGGCGCCCTGCCGGCCCGAGCCGGCGGGGCGCGCAGGCTGGCGGCTCAGCCGCCCTGGAGCAGCTTGCCGATCGTCATCGCCTGTTCGGCCCCGGTCTTCGGCACGATCTCTCCCTCGCGGTCGGCGATCGCGTCCCACGCATCGGCGACGCCTTCGGGTGAGAGCGCCTCGCCGGTCAGCAGCGTACCGGGCGTCAGCGTGACATAGGAAGCTTGGAAGACGCCGGCGCCGGCGCCGAGGATGACGTTGCTCGGCGCGTTCTCGCTGACCAGATACAGCGCGCCGGGCGCGACCTTTTCGGGAGCGAAGGCTTCGAAGGCGGCGGCGGGGAACAGATCCTCGGTCATGCGCGTGCCGGCGGTCGGGGCAATGGTGTTGACGCGGATGTCGTTCTTCGCGCCCTCGATCCCCAATGTCTTGGCGAGGCCGGCGAGGCCTAGCTTGGCGGCGCCGTAATTGGCCTGGCCGAAATTGCCGAAGAGGCCGCTGGACGACGAGGTCATCAGCACGCGACCGTAATTCTGCTCGCGGAACGTCTCCCAGCACGCCTTGGTGGCGAAGGCCGAGCCCAGCAGGTGGACGCGGACCACGAATTCGAAATCGGCGGGCTCCATCTTCGCGAAGGTCTTGTCGCGCAGGACGCCGGCGTTGTTGATGAGGACGTGGACGCCGCCCCAAGCCTCTTTGGCGCGGGCGACCATCTCGACCATCTGATCGTATTCGGCGACGTTGCCGCCGTTCGACATCGCCTCGCCGCCAGCAGCGCGGATTTCCTCGACCACGGCGAGCGCCGCGTCGGAATGGCCCGTGCCGTCGCGGGCGCCGCCGAGATCGTTGACGACGACCTTGGCGCCACGCCTGGCGAGTTCGAGGGCGTAATGGCGACCGAGGCCGCCGCCGGCTCCGGTGACGATAGCGACGCGATCATCGAAGCGGATCGGACTGGACATGGAAAAGGCGCTCCTTCCACGATGGAATGAAGCGCCTTCCATACCGGACCTTCGAACGGGCGCAACACAGGATGTCGCGCCCGCCGATGGTCAGCCTTGCTTAGCGACGCGCGCGGCGCTTCGCCTTGTGCGGGGCCTGGCTCGCCTGCATGCAGCCGTCATACTGACCCTTCTTGCAGATCGGGTAGCTTTCCTTCGCCGGGGGCGGCGGGAAGGCCTGATCCGGGGTCGGCGCCTGACGGAAGACCGGGGGCAGGGTCGAACCCGGCGTACCGCCGGTCACGGCCGGGCCGGTCGGCGCATAGCCGCCGGCGGGCGAGCCGGTGGTCTCGGCGGGGGGCATGCTCGCCTGCGGTGCCGGGGCGGCGGGCGGCGGCGGCGGGGTCTGCGCGTCGGCGGGCGCCGCGGCGGGATCGGCCGGAGCCGGGGTCATCGTCTGGTCGGCGGGCGCGGGGGCCGGCGTGGTCTGCGCCATCACCGGCGCTGCGATCATCGCCGTGGCGGCGAGCAGAATGAGCTTCATCGCGGGAATCTCCTTTGAAACCTCATGCGCCGACAGGTGTCAGCACCGAGGCCCAACGTCTCATCGCAAACTTTTCTCCTTCGTTTCGCCGCCGATTCGATTCTTTGCGATTAAGTCCCTGAATCGAGGGAATAACCCGCAGAGCGCACGGTGCGGATCAGATCGGGCCGGTCGCCGATGTTGATCGCTTTGCGCAGGCGGCGGATGTGGACGTCGACCGTCCGGCTCTCGATATCGCTGTCGTGGCCCCATACCGCGTCGAGCAGGCGTTCGCGGCTGAACACCCAACCGGGGTGTTCCAGGAAATGCTTGAGCAGGCGGAATTCGGTAGGCCCCAGCGGCACGACCTCGCCGCCGCGACGGACCTTATGGCCGACCGTGTCCATCTCGATGTCGTCATAGGTCAGCGCTTCGCCGGCCAGCGCCGGGCGGACGCGGCGCAGCACCGCGCTGACGCGGGCCACGAGTTCGCGGGGCGAGAAGGGCTTGGTGACATAATCGTCGGCGCCGGTCTCCAGACCGCGGATGCGATCCTCTTCCTCGCCGCGCGCGGTCAGCATGATGATCGGCACGTTCTGCGTTTCGGTCATGCGGCGCAGGCGGCGGCAGACCTCGATCCCCGACAGCCCTTCGACCATCCAGTCGAGCAGCACGATGTCGGGCGTCTTCTCCTTGGCGAGCAGTAACGCCTCCTCGCCATCGGGAGTATGGGCGACGTCGAAATCCTCACGCTTGAAGTGATAGATGAGCAATTCGGCGAGAGCGGCATCGTCCTCGACGAGCAGCATGGATGCGCGTGCCATCAGAATATGTCCTCGTGCGTAGCGCCGTCGCGGTCGCGATCGGCCATCTGGGTTCCGGTTGCGGCGAAATAGACCATCTCGGCGACGTTGGTGGCGTGATCGCCGACGCGCTCCAGGTTCTTGGCGACGAACAGCAAATGGGCGACCTGGCTGATCGTGCGCGGGTTCTCGACCATGTAGGTGACGAGCGTGCGGAAGATGCTGTCGTAGAAATCGTCGAGCGCGGCGTCGCTTTCGACGACGCGGATCGCGGCTTCCGGATCACGCGCCGCGAAAGCGTCGAGCGCGGCGCGGACCATGTCGCTCGCCATGCGCGCCATCGAGGGGAGCAGTGACAAAGGTTCGATGCGGTGGCTGCCGCCATCGGCATCGATCATCGGCACGCGCTTGGCGATGTTCTTGGCGTAATCGCCGATGCGTTCGACGACGGCGGCGATCTTGAGCGCCGCCACCACCTCGCGCAGATCGACCGCCATCGGCGCACGCAGCGCGATGATGCGGACCGCGAGCCGCTCCACCTCCGCCTCGATCGCATCGATCGCCTTGTCGTCGGCGCGCACGCGCGCGGCGAGTTCGGGATCGGGGCGGGCGAGCGCCTGCATGGCGAGTGCGATGGCATCCTCGGCAAGCCCGCCCATCTGCGAGATCATGCCGCGCAGCTGGCCGATATCGGCGTCGAATGCCTTGACCGTGTGATCCACCATTAGCCGTACCGTCCGGTGATATAGTCGCGGGTCCGTTCCTCCCGCGGGTTGGTGAAGATGTCGCTGGTCGCGCCGCATTCGACCAGCTGGCCGAGGTGGAAGAAGGCGGTGCGTTGGGAGACGCGCGCGGCCTGCTGCATGTTGTGCGTGACGATGACGATGGCGTAGCGACCGCGCAGTTCGTGGATCAGCTCCTCGATGCGCGCGGTGGCGATGGGATCGAGCGCGCTGCACGGTTCGTCCATCAGGATGACTTCGGGTTCCACCGCGATGGCGCGGGCGATGCACAGCCGCTGCTGCTGGCCCCCCGATAAGGCCGTGCCGCTGTCGGACAGGCGATCTTTCACCTCGTCCCACAAACCGGCGCGCAGCAGCGATTCCTCGACCAGATCGTCCAGGTCGGCGCGGGCTGTCGCCAGGCCATGGATGCGCGGGCCGTAGGCGACGTTTTCGTAGATCGATTTGGGGAAGGGGTTCGGCTTCTGGAACACCATGCCGACCCGCGCGCGCAGCTGCACGACGTCCATGTCGGGGGCGTAGATATCCTCGCCGTCGAGCAGGATCTGGCCCGTGACGCGCGCGCTCGCGACGGTGTCGTTCATGCGGTTGAGCGTGCGCAGGAAGGTCGACTTGCCGCAGCCCGACGGGCCGATGAAGGCGACGATATTGTCCGAATCGACGTCGATCGAGACGTGGTCGATCGCTTGCGTGTCGCCATAGCGGACGCTGACATCGCGAGCGGAAATCTTGGGGGTCACCAGCGGGTCTCGAAACGGTTGCGGAGGTAGATGGCGAGGCCGTTCATCGCGAGCAGGAAGACGAGCAACACGATGATCGCGGCGCTGGTCTTTTCGACGAAGCCGCGGTCGACCTCATCCGACCAGAGGAAGATCTGCACGGGCAGGACGGTGGCGGGATCGGTCAGGCGCGAGGGCGGCGCGGCGATGAAGGCGCGCATGCCGATCATCAGCAGCGGTGCGGTTTCGCCCAGCGCGCGGGCCATGCCGATGATCGTGCCGGTCAGGATACCGGGCAGCGCGAGGGGGAGGACATGGTCGAACACCACCTGCACCGGCGAGGCACCGATCGCGAGCGCGGCGTCGCGGATCGACGGCGGCACCGCCTTGATCGCATTGCGGCCGGCGATGACGATGACCGGCATGGTCATCAGCGCCAGCGTCAGCCCGCCGACCAGCGGCGCCGAGCGCGGCAGGTGGAAGGTGTTGAGGAAGACCGCGAGGCCGAGCAGCCCGAAGATGATCGAGGGCACGGCGGCGAGATTGTTGATCGATACCTCGATCAGGTCGGTCCAGCGGTTCCGCGGCGCATATTCCTCGAGGTAGAGCGCAGACAGCACGCCGATCGGGAAGGCGAGGCCCAGCGTCACCGCCATGGTGAGCAGCGATCCCTTGAGCGCGCCCCAGATGCCGACGCGCACCGGGTCGGTCGCATCGGCGCCGGCGAGGAAGCGCATGTCCCACCCTTCGGACAGCACGCCGCGCGCCTGTAGGCGGGCGACGACCGCCTCGGCCCTGCGCGTGCCGTCATGCTTGGCGGCGACGTCGATCTCGGTCGCGGTGGGGAGGGCGAATGTGGTGCGCGTGGCGAGCAGTGCGGGGTCGCGCTTGATCGCGTCGCGCACGGTGAGCCAGGCGGCGTCGGACAACAGCTCCGGCCCGCGCGGACCATAGGCACGGATCGCCGCGGCATCGACCACCTGTTCGAGCCCCGCATCGGCGAGCGCAAGATTGGCGCCGCGGCCCTTCAGCTGTGCCGACGCGATCGGCAGGTGCGCGGCGGCGAGATCGACCGGCAGCGCGATGCGGGTTTGGCGGAAGCCGCTCGCCCCCTGCCAGATCATCGTCGCGAGCAGGAAGGCGAGGAACCCCGCCGATAGCCAGACCGCGGCAAGGCCGAGCCGGCGAAAGCGACGTTCCGCGGCATAGCGACGCTGCGTCCGCCGCTTCACCGCGGCGGGATCGCGGAGGGGGCGGGGATCAGTCATAGGCCTCCCGATACCGCTTCACGACGGTCAGCGCGACGACGTTGAGCGCCAGCGTGATGACGAACAGGGTAAGGCCGAGCGCGAAGGCGGCGAGCGTCTTGGCGCTGTCGAACTCCGCCTCGCCGGTCAACAGGTCGACGATCTGCTTCGTGACGGTGGTGGTGCTGGCGAAGGGGTTGGCGGTGAGCGTCGCGACGCCGCTCGCCGCCATGACGACGATCATCGTCTCGCCGATCGCGCGGGAAACGGCGAGCAGGATACCGCCGACGACGCCGGGCAGGGCCGCGGGCAGGATCACCTTGCGGATCGTTTCCGATTGCGTGGCGCCCATCGCCAGACTGCCGTCGCGCATCGCGGCGGGGACGGCCGCGATCGAATCGTCGGCCATCGACGAGACGAAGGGGATGATCATGATCCCCATCACCACGCCCGCCGCCAGCGCGCTTTCGGACGAGGCGTTCGCAATGCCGAGCGCAAGGCCCAGCTGGCGGACCGCGGGCGCGACGGTGAGCGCGGCGAAATAGCCGTAGACGACGGTGGGGACGCCTGCGAGCATCTCCAGCACCGGCTTCATCCAGCGGCGCGTCGCGGCATGCGCATATTGGGTGAGGTAGATCGCGCTCATTAAGCCGAAGGGGACGGCGACCGCCATCGCGATCACCGCGCCGATGAAGAACGTGCCCCAGAACAGCGGCACCGCGCCCAGGCTGGCGCCGGGATCGTCGGGGAGGATGACCTGCGGGCTCCAATGCGTGCCGAACAGGAACTGGCCGATCGGCACGATGCCGAAGAAGCGCCCGGATTCGTACAGCAGCGACGCGACGATGCCGACCGTGGTGAGGATCGCGATGAGCGACGCGCACAGCAGCAGCAGCATGACGACGCGCTCCACCTGCGTGCGTGCGGCGAAATCGGGGCGGACGCGTGTGAAGGCGAGCGCGCCGCCGCCGATCGCGAGGCACAAGGCCAGCGCGGTGGCGATCCAGTCGTAGCGCGCCTGCGCGGCGGCATAGGCGGGGGCGAGGCGGACCGAGAGCGCGTGGAACGGTACATGGCTGCGCCCGCTTGCCAGAGCGCGTGCTTCCGACAGGATCGAGGCGCGCTCGAAGCCCGGCGGGGGCAGCGTCGCGGCGGCGGGGGTGGCGATCACCGCATCGGTGACGAGCGCGGGCGAGGTGAGGCTCCATGCTGCGAGGAACAGGAGCGGCGGCACCAAGGCGGCAAGCGCGACGAAATAGCCGTAATGGACGGGCAGAGCGGTGAAGCGCGCGACCCCCGGCTTGCGGAACGTCGCCGCCCGCATCCGCGCGGCGAGCCAGCCGATCAGCGCGAGGCCGAAGACGACGATGACGAGGGCGAGGCCGCTCATGCTGCGGCTCGCGTGGAGCTTGGGACGCCGGCCACACGCACTCCGTCACCCCGGAGTTGGTCCGGGGTCCACCGGGCCGCGGGGGCAGCGCCGGAGCCTCCAGCCCGCCCCCTCGCCGCAAAGTGGACCCCGGACCAAGTTCGGGGTGACGGAGTGAGGTTGGCGGCCGTCACGACGGCAAATCCGCCGGGTTCAGCGGCGTCTCGTTCGCGATCACCGCCGCCGACGCCGCACGCACCGCAGCGGGCGCCGCGATCAGGCCGCGGCGGACGAGCGGGCCGCCCGGTCCCCAAGCCGCGGCATACAGGCGCAGGAAGGTGTCGAGGCCGGGGATGGCGCGCAGATGCCCCTTCTTGACGTAGAGGTACAGCGGGCGCGACCCCGGATAGCGGCCGTCGGCGATCGCCGCATAGGTCGGCAGCACGCCGTTGATCGCGACGCCGTTCACCGTATCGGCATTGTGTTCGAGATAGCTGTAACCGAACACGCCGATCGCATCGGGGTTGGCGCTCAATTTCTGGACGATCAGATTGTCGTTCTCGCCCGCATCGACATAGGCGCCGTCCTCGCGAACCCGCGTGCAGAGTGCGCGATGCGCGTCGGGCTTGGTCCGCGCCAGCAGGCGCGCCTGCGGATCGATCGCGTCGCAGCCGCGCGTCAGGATCAGTTCGGCGAGCGCATCGCGCGTGCCGCTGGTCGCGGGCGGGCCATAGACCTGGATCGGCGTCGCGGGCAGCGCCGGGTTCACGTCGCGCCACGTCTTCGCGCGATTGGGCTTGCCGAAGGGCGTCGCGGCGAGCGCGCGATACAAATCGGCGGGGGTCAGGCGCATGCCGGGCCCGTTCTTCGCCTCGGCAAAGGCGATGCCGTCGATGCCGATCTGGATTTCGAGCACCGGCCCGACGCCGTGCGCCTCGCAGGCGGCATATTCGCTGCGCTTCATCCGGCGCGAGGCATCCTCGATATCGGGGTGTCCCGCACCGATGCCAGCACAGAACAGCTTCATGCCGGCGCCCGTGCCGGTCGATTCGATCACCGGCGAGCGTGCGTCGGGATTGTCCGCCACGAACGCCTCGGCCACCGCGGTGGTGAAGGGATAGACGGTGGACGAGCCGACGACGGCGATCTGATCGCGCGCGCCGCTGCCGCCGCCATTCGCCTGATCCTTGCACCCTGCAAGGCAGAGCGCCAGCGTCAGCAGAGAGCCGGCCAGCAAGCGGCCGGAAGGAAGACAGCGCATCGGATCCCCGCGGGCGACTCGCGCGTCGCCCAACCCGCCTCTGTGACGGTTTTGTTGCCTTTTGATGACATGGGTGGCGGGTGGGGCGGCGGGTGCGGCCGTCAGGGCACTTTTAA
>Ga0209816_1000531_pt1 | contig 30360 bp, 33 predicted proteins | sample CoawatmetaG01DNA_FD_187509 | JGI IMG/M metagenome (GOLD analysis project Ga0209816, IMG submission 187509) | Marine microbial communities from the West Antarctic Peninsula - Coastal water metaG017-DNA (SPAdes) (version 2) | ecosystem: Environmental > Aquatic > Marine > Coastal ...
TAAATTACCTAAGTTAGTAAGTGTGCCAGTACCTGTAACATCACCAGTAAAGGTAAGGGTTGGATCATTAACATTAAAGTCAAAGTTTTCGTTACTAGCATCCCAAGTTACGTTAATACCCGATTCAGCATTACTTGTGATTAATTCCTTTGCATTATAGAATGTTACTATATCTGTTGTATGAGAACCACCAGCATCATTAAGTCCTTTTAACTGCCATCCTCTCGCGAGTTTAGTTGCATTTGTACCATCTGTATGATTTTCATCCCATTGTATATTAACAGTAGATTTGTTTGCTTGAGTTACGTGTTCTCTGTTAACACGGAAACCCATTGCAGTCTCTACATTACCATCCACTTCTAGGAATGATGTACCGAATCTGTTAACATTAGAAGCACTACCAGGTAATAACAATGTTGCACTACTTATGTCTAGTGTAGTACCACTATTAAATGTAAATGTATTAGCATTACTGCCGCCATCCTTAAATGTTACATCACCTGTAAGTCCTAATTTAGAAATAAACTCTTGCTGTGTACCTGATGATAGATAAACTTTCTCTGATTCCAATTCCCTGACTGCAGCAGATATGTTAGTGGCCGCAAGTCCTGTCATTGAACCGTCACCAATTTCTCCGTGTAATTGTACAATAGCTCCGGATAGAGTGTCAGTAGAACCAATTGATGCAATAGATGAATTACCTGCAAATGCAGATAGAGTGTTAATCGCTGTAGTATGATCTGTTACAGTGTATGTGTAATCACTCGGTAGATTATCAACTAGTGTTGAAGAACCCATTTCTATATGTAATTGGTTAAGGCCACCAGTGATAGTAGATGAAACTGTATTAACAACTGGAGTTCCAGATGAATACGCTCCTACATAATCCTGAATAGCATCTACAGCATATGTGATTGTAGCATTTACACCACTTCCTGCAAGATATGAAGTTGCACCGATCTCTGCATCAATAGCATTAAGACCATCTGTAAGATTACTTAAACCAGCTGCAGGAGTTCCTGTACCAGTAATAGATGCTGTACCCATCTCATCATGTAATTCGTTAAGAGCAAGTTTTACGTTATTTCTATTAGAGAATTTAGTATTTAGTTGTCCAACGTTAACGATACCATCGACGGTTAAAGATCCATCAATCTGTGTATTACCACTATCGGCCGTGACGTTAAACTTAGAAGCACCGACCTCAAAATTACCATCAACATCCAGAGTTCCAGAGAATGTACCATTTGCTCCGGCACCTGTTAACATTGTAGTAGAACCAGATTGAATAACTAAATTATTTCCGGTCCCCCATGCAAGATTAGCGTATTGAGTTCCACCATCCTTTAGTCTTATATCTCCACCATCAGCATCTAAAATAATGTCTGCAGATGAATCAATTGTAAATTCACCTGATGTTACTGAAAACGCGGTTGAACCAGAACTAATCTCATGCGTAGATGCATCAAAGACTGCTTCGATTTCATTAATCGCGGCACTAATGTTGGTAGCTGCGGTTGTAAGATTCTCTGTGATACCTACATCGTCTTGTAATTCATTAATAGAATCTACTAGACTAGGAGAGAATACTTTAATGTTATCATTAGCAGCTGCAGGAGTATTTAATACGATTATGTTACCGATGGTAATATCTTTAAGTTCTGCAGCACCATGGTTAGCGCCAGTAATTGTGCTAGCGGATCCGTCAACTTTGATTGCATTACTAGCATTGAAGGAGCCTGATATAGTTTTTAATCTTAATTTTGTGGAAGATGCATCTAGTATAGTACCACTAAATGTAGCATTGGCTAAATTACTTCCTTGATATGCTGTAGTACCTTCAATAAAGTTTGTTAGTGTAGGAGTGTTAAGTAAAGGAATGAGTGCAGCATAATTTGCAACGTGGAAACCAGCAGCTTCTAAATTCTGTAAAACTTCGGTGCCATTCTTATATACTCTTACAACACCTGTATTAAATGATTCAGCTATAATTCTTACAATACTGGCATGAGCAATAGCGTCTGAACCAATAGTAAGATTTTGGGATGTACTGAATGTGCCCGATGAATTCTTAACTAGGATTCTAGCAGTACTAGAAGAAACAATAGTTGCAGAGTAACCACCACTTTGAGAAACAGTACCGCCTGCAACAAATCCTGTGATTGAAGGCGAACCCGTAAGTATGATATAACCACCAGTATTATCAATAGTCTCTTCAGTCTTAATGTTGAACTTTTGAATTTTAGAGTTATCATCACTACCTGAGAAGAACAACTCTCCAGCACTAACGCTATTATAGTTGTATACTTTATCGGTAAGAGACACATTAAACAGTTCATTATCGCCTAAGTGAAGGGATATATCATTAGTCTTTTGTCTTAGTACCTCTAAGGTATCTGTTGTAAATACTCTAGTTTCTTTATTAGCCATTATTTGCTACCTAATTTTTTTATCAATGATTGTAATTCTGCAATATCATTTTTCATCTGTTGTAGTTCGTTGTCCTTAGATTTCAGCTGAGCTATTTGTTGTCTTCTGGTCTGTATTGCATTACTATTAGTATTTATAACTGCTTGAGAAGTGGTATCCTTTATTAAGTCAGGATTATCTTTTATTTTTTTAGTACTGGGCATATTATTTCCTATGTAGAAGCAATGGCTCTAAAATCTTTTACTAGAGGTACTGTAGCACTGTTACTTGATCTCATTACAATCTTAAACTGCATGGTACCAAAACTACCTGTTGGGTCAATAGAGTATTCTATATCTTTAAATACTGAGGGGTTATCATTAATAGCAATTGGAACTGTAGGAACGGCTGCCGTCCATGCTACGGTTTCAATATCTATACTTGAACCACCTTCTACTACTCTCCAATATAAATCTACGTTAGCAGCTCGGGGTCTATTCACTCCAATAAATACATCAATCTTATCGGCTTCTTCAGCAAGTTCTATTTTCTTAGTCAGATATCTTGCTAACTGATTACCACCAGTAGCGCCTAATTCATTACCAACTGTGTTATCTATAATCCTATTCTGAACGGCTATTAAACTAGTTCCATCCATATCAATGACAGGAGTTAAATTGTCGACAGTAGTAGCAAAAGAACATTTTAGATTAAAAGTCTTGGTACTACTATTAGCATCTGATGCAATTGAAGCTGGACTTGCGAATGTAATGTTCTGATTAGGTAGTATTTCACCTTCAGGTATTAGAACTTCTGTTGGAGTATACGGAGTCATGAAGTATCTAATAGATGTACCTGCTACAGACATAGATGTAATATTAGCACGTACTAAATCCATTTGTCTATTTTCAGTAGCATATACTACAGCACCACCACCAGAACCTGTAGCCGAAGCTGTGTCCGAGGCACCTGCAGTAATCTCATAAGTATCGTGTGTTCTAGTACTGAGTACAATAGTCCTACTACCATTTATATTTGCAGCGGCTATACCGTTCATGGCTGCTGCTCCAGCAATAACAACTATTGGATTACTACTTTTGTGCATTCCATGATTCTTATGGAATACTTTAATAACGGCAGAACCACTAGTAGTAGCCATTGGGTTAAGAGGTAGTAATCTAGCAGGAATACTGTCGTGTACTAAATTAAGGTCTCCAGTGCCGGGTAGTGCAGCTGCTCCACTAAGTGCATTTTTAAATACACATCGGTTTATTTCAAACTTTAAGTCTCTGCTTTGCTCTGGAGTCCAGGTAGAAGCATTTGATGAAGTAAAGAATACACCGCCATGTGGCTGCTTAGTAATTCTATTGTTTACATTAGTGACATCTAATCCACCCATCTCTGCAACCCAAGCCTCATAATCATCTGACATGGCCATGAGTACAATAGCATATGACACGTCTTGTGATAAGTAAATTGGATAATCAAATGTCACTGTAGTTGCGGCAGAACCATCAGCACTGATATTAACAGGCCCTTGTTCACCTGAAGTAGCTACTGGATAAACTTTAATATCTGCACCTGGGATAATTCTTTGAGTAGGTGTTCCATTTTCCATGGTTCTAATACTTACTCTTAGAGGTATTGCAGCATCCTTAGACTTCATATAAATTTTAATTGATTTAACAAAAACTCCACCCTTATCGGTGATTAATATACTTTGTGCAAGAGGATCTACCCATGTAGTTGTTTCTGTGGTAGTAGTATCCGATTGAACTCTACTATCATTCAATTCAGAAGTTACAAACTTAGGAGTCTTGGTTGAAATAACAGTTGCCTGGCTTATTTCAATTAGTCCCGATGCCTGAAATTGTGCTTCAGCAGAAGTTTTAGATGAATCAGCATTAGTAGCCGAGTCTGTTAGTTTAAAGGTTCTTGTGCCAGTCTTAAATTTCAGTGCAGCATTTCTTGGTATAATAAATGAACCTGATACTCTACCAGCACCGTCAGTCACTAGAGTTGAGTTTCCATCCGGATGAGTTGTTGCTGTCTCATAGGTTCTCATACCTGTAGTATCAGAGAATTCTTGGAAAGCCTCAGACTTACAGTAAGAAGCTACACTAGTATTATTAAAGAATGGATATACTTTAGTATTAGGTTTTAGTAATGAAGCTTTAAAGTAAACCTTTCTTGATCTCATAAATGGAACAAAGTTCACTTCTACTACTTTAGCACCTAGGTCTTTTAAAACAATGTCTGAACCAACAGTAGTAGTTAATCCTACTCTTGACTGATTTTCTGTAACGGTTGTAGCAGTTGTAGTTGTAGTAGCAGCTTGGAAGCCAAAGCCTCGTAATCCCAGTTGTCTGCCACCAGTAAATCCACCTTCTCCGCCTATCCATAAGTCTTGCATACCACCCAGACCACCGGTAGTAGTAACATCAACATCGGTTCCAGTCCAGTTTGTTTCCCACTCATTCCATACGGTTCCTAGAATACCACTTTCATCTGCCATGGCAAGGAATTGGTCGTAAGCACCTTCATCATTTACAACAACGTCAGGTCTTACATCAGTCTCTTTCCATTCATCTTTATCGGGAGACAATATAACATCGCCAGTCCAATTAAACACGTTATATGGATTTACATTAACTGCAATAGATGCAAATGGTTGACTTGTGTGCACAACCGAAGTATGTGGTAGTACCATTACTGAACTGTGTTTAACTACAGTACCGGAGTCTGAAGCTTTACGTATCAAGTTCACCGAAGTACTATTATATTTGGATCTTAGTGTACCAGGAGTCTTGTCTATTGAATTTTGATAATCTGGACTTCCACTATTACCTACGTTGTGTCCTCTAAATCCGTCTACTACAAAACCATTCTTTGTTCTACTAAAGTTATTAGTATCAAACAGTTGAGTGTTAGCAGCTTGTTGTTCTAGTAATGAAAGAGCAGTATAGTATTCTAAATTCTTAACTCTCTTATCAATCTTTCCGATATCCGACATAGAATATCTTTTATTGTCAATAAGTTTAGGAACAACATCTTGTACACCAAAGACATATGGCTTTAATCTTAGGTCATATAGACCCATAGAATCTTCTGGAGTTAAAGGTGCTTTAGGATTTTCAGATGGTACACCCTTCGCGACTTTCATCTCACCTTCTTTGGTTATGAACAATTTATCAATTCTAGCCATGTGATAGCTAACAAACATATTCATCGCATGTGAAGGATCTGGTGAACTACTTAGAGAAGCTCCTGAAGATGTAAAGTTTGCCCCTGCGTCATCTTTTCTAGGTCTAAAGTCTATACAATCTCTTAATTCAACTGCACCTTGAGCAGAGCTAAATAATGGTATAGTGTTATAGTCAGAAGTTGGATATGAATCGACAGAGAAGTAATCACCAGCACCGTGTGTATAATAATCAAACACGATAGTAAGAGAACCCGTAACCGGAGAAGACCCAGGGGTTCTAGCAATTTTACCTATATCGTAGAAGTTGTCTCTTTGTCCGTTATCAAGCGTGAATCTTTCTGTTACATTAGTTGATGTTGCATCTACTACAGATACAATTCTAATAACATCTGCTTTACCTAGTGAGTATGTACCATCGGCACTGGCCGCAGTAGTCACACTTGTATTGTTCTGTCTTAATTTTTCTTTCTGTGTTTTATCTCCGCCATCTACTTCTACATCTGCAAGAATTCTTACTTTAGTGTTATCGTCAGCTGTGACATTAAAGGTTAATGTTGTAACTCCATCACTTGGAGCACCAACTATTGTGGAATATGCATTACTATTAATTGCTACTGTACCCGCAGAAATCATAGTTGCAGTATTGACATTTGTAAAGTGGCCTTGGCCAGAAGGAACACTGATTGAACACTGATTAGAAGTAACTATTGCCGAAAAATCTTTCTTGACTGTGTATTCTGTAGTGCTTTCGCCATTATTATTAAACAGTGACTTAACAGCACGATATGGGAGTTTAAATACCAACCCATTATTACCAAGGTCATATCTGAGGCCGGTACTATCTGCAACGTTTGCTACAAAGTGAATACCATTGGTCGCGATCTGTCGCAAACTTTGTACCGAAGAGAAATTACCTGTAGTCATAGTAATGTCAAATAGGTGTAATCGTATTTCGGTACCAATCTTTTCCATAGCTCTTGCTCGAGCAGTACCTACTACTGACCCACTTTGGTCATCAGCAGCATACAGATCAATAGTAGCGAAGTTAGATAAATCAGGTGCACCTTTAATACTACCGACAGTTAATCTGATATAGTTACCTACAGGAGTTGCGACATTAGCATTATTATCAGTATTAATTGAATCTGAAGCCGATCGAGGCTTATCAATTATGATGTAATTAGTAGCAATGTTTTCATTTCTAAAACCTTGAACATAAGCTACGCCGGGTTCAACACCAATAGCAAGTTTAGTCTCAACACCTCCGGCTCCAGAGGCAACATATCCGTTATTAGTACCATCGTCTAAATGTTCTCTAATGTCTAACTGGAATGGTTTAACTGAGTAGTTACCAGATTCTTCATATGTTCTTCTAGCAAGTCTCTTGGATAATTCAGTAGTTGCACTAACAGATATATCCGTAGTATCGGTTGTAGTAACACCATTTACAATTCTTAATAGAGTCACATAGTTTGCATTAGTGCTGTTAAGATCTGTTAGTGATTCTTTGATTAGAGTAGTTGATATTTTATATCTTGTTGCACCAGGCGCTGCCTCGTTTGGAGTTCCCTGTGCATTATCTTTAAGACTATTATCTGTATCTGTATCAACGATAGCTTCGTTAACAAGAAGACCAACAACGTATGATGGAGTATTTGTATATTTGTCTAAGATAAGTGTCGCAGCTGGAACGTAAATAAATGTACCAGATATAAAGTAAACACCCTCTTCAATATTTGCACTAGAACCAAGACCTGTAGGAGTTCCTGAAGATTGAACTTGACCGTAATAAGTAGTAGCACCACTTGAGGAAAATTCTTCTCCTGCCGCAAAGGCAGTTACATTTCTATTAGCACCAGCAGTAGTATTATATTTAATATATAGCGTATTGGGCTGATCAGCAGCACCAGTTGAAGCAACTACAGCAAGAACCTTAGCCGTAATATTAGTACCAGAGTTATTACTACCAGTAATAGTAGTTCCGACAAACGATGAAAGATAACCATCACTATTTAAAGTACCTTGTGTGCTATGCACAAAAGAAGAATCAATTTTAATAAAATCGTATTCAACATTTACGGTAACTTTACCACCAACTACCCTCGAACCATGTTTAAAGGCATACTGGCCAAACCTATCAAGCTGTGCCTGAAAAGTTGTCTGCATCTGAGTAAGCTCACGGGCCTGAACTGCATAGCCCGGCCTGTACAGAATTCTATGATAATTCTTTGTCTCATCAAAATCATCGTAATATGGCGTGACGCCAGTAAGCTCGGGTCTGTGGATTGTAGTTGTGCTCATAGGTTCCTTTCTCTTTTATTTAATATACTATGTATATTAGAATTCAATGATAACTTTAATGTCTTCGATCTGTGTAGCGGTTCTATTAATAGGGTTTCTATTTTCTAAGAACATAATATCCCCTGTACCTGGATGTACTTCTGGAGATAATAGTGCAGAAGCTCCCTTCAATACAACACTAGTTGAACTAGTTTGACCTACAACAGCCTCACTATTTTGGAATAATTTATAACCAGTCTTAGAATTTTGATGATAATAAATTTTACCAGTAGCAGTGTCATTCTCAACAACATATGCCTGAGCGCCAGATGTTCCACCGACGATTAATTCATCCACTAAGTAACTTGTAGTAGCCGCTGCAAAGTCTAATGCCTTTAGAGCTTTAAGACTAGCTGCAGTTGCGATAGCGCCTGGGCCATAGACTTTAGGATTTCTAACAATAGTAACCTGTCTGAAATCATTACCTACTGTAAGATCACCACCTTCGTTACCGGTAAGTTGACTATTTAATCCTATGAAGAATGCACCAAGTTCTTTAATTGGTTGCACTCCGTGTCCAGTTTCTGGAGCAATAACAGCTCTAGCAGCTGCATCACCTGCACTGAAAGTAATATCAGCAACAGTGTAGTTAGTACCCTTATCGGTAATTGTAATACCGGTAATAGAAGTACCAGACCTAACTGCTGTAGCAGTAGCACCAGTACCGTCTCCGGTAATAACTACTGTTGGAGTAGTTGAATAACTACCAGCCGCAGTGACTTCTGCTCTCTCAATACCTGCAGCAGTAGCCGAAGATAATGAGGCCTTTTGGTTAAGATATTGTGCATAGTCGGCTTCAGAAAGTGCAGCCTCGGCAAGAGCATCAGTAGCATAGGCAAGGGAAACAGTCTTGACTGGCATATATGAAGTAGTTAAGAATTTCTCTGCATCAGCAACTGAAATTGTAAACATATACTTCCAAATGTATCCATCAGATTCAGTAGTTGGAGCAGTAAGTGTTTGTGTCGGTTGAATAGTAGATACCGAACCACCTGCTTTAATACACTTATAACACTTAAATTCTGATGTTAAAATATAGAATTTCTTATCGAAGATAGAACCATCATCTGAATCCCAAGCGTGATAACTCACATCTGACGCCCAAGTATATCTTGGAATGACATGAGACACATCTGCAGTTCCGATTAATTTCATACCTATCATATTCTGAGAGGCCTCCCCTAATGCGTCTAACGCATCAACTGGAGTAAAGGGTGTGGTATCAGTTGTATCTGATGTGGTTAAAGACCATACATCAGCTTTTCCGATTCCTACATATACACTAGTTGCGGCATCAGCTACATCTTCTTTAAAATTCTCGGCGTTTATTACCCTAAAATTTGATGTTACTATAGCAGTCATTTTGTTGTTTCCTATTAATTAGTATGAATAAAAGAATTCACATTACTATTATTTATAATGGTTGTATCAGTACTATTTATCTGAACACTACTTAATGTTTTCAAAGTTTCATTATATCCATAGCGTTTAGCACTGTTTAGGTAAGTATTACCCTTTCGATTAAAGTAGTTATTTTGTGGTTGGGTCTTAGACCTATCCGATAAGTGATTAAGTAGAAGAATAAGAATTGGTTCAATATTCTTTGCCCTAATTTCGTTATTAGCGTTAGAGTCAATTCGTACATTAGGATTCCTTGTGTAACCAGAACCCGCAGTAGTAATATTATAACCATTAATTTCTTTGTCACTATTTAATGTGAATGTTGCTACAGCTTGTACATTAGAACTAAGAAGAACACCAGCTGCATCTTTAGCAGTAGGTTCTGCTATTACAATAGTAGGTACACTAGCATAATTTTTATCAGCGGCACCTGCAATATCAATAGCTGCCAAAGATCCTGAATTAGAATTAGCGGCTACGAATCCGAACACTTGTGCAAAATTACTACCACCACTAGTAATAGTAATATTATCTACATCCAATCTTCCCTGGGCATCGATGCCTATTGAAATATTAGGGGTCCCTATCGTTTGACCTGAGATAGCAACACCATTAAATGTTATTGCTGGAGCAGATGAATAACCAAAACCTGGATCACTTATTTCAAGTCCAGTAATGATTCCATCAGTCTTCGCTGGGGTAAACGTTGCAGTCTGGCCTGTAAATGAGTGAGAAGTTCCCGAACCAACACCTGCGATGTTTATAACAGCACCGCCTTGAGTAGCGGATAGTGTAACCTCATTGGAAGTATTTGTTTTTATAAATACTGTTCCACCACTTGTCAAGCCGCTTATTGAAGTACCACCACCTGAACTATAAACTACTTGAGAATTTACAGGTAATGCTGCAGCTTGTGCAGAAGTCAACTTAATAGTATTATCTGTTATGTTAACAATACCAGTTCCAGCAACCTCATCATCACTTCCATCAAATACTATAGCTGCTGGTGCCGCGGCTACCATAGCAGGTGTATTATAATCTTTACCACCACTAGTAATACTAATACCAGTCACAGCACCTGCTGCTACAGTTGGGACAAATGTACCTGCAGTAAATCCTGAAGGTGTTCCAGTATCAGAAGAAGTTATAGTCGGTGCAGTTAGGTAACCACTACCACCTTGGATAACAGATACCGATGTTACAACACCATTAGTAATTTTAGAAATAGGAACACTAATTGTACCACTTCTGTGTATTTTAGATTGTATTGAAGGTAAAAATACTGAAGCAAAGGCTTCTACTAGCAATGGTAAATCTTCAATACCAATTGCACCTGGCTGCCTTTCTGGCATAGCAGATAATACTTTACGGAATAAAGTATCGCCTTCGGTTACATCTTCACCAAGAATAGCCTTACTTAATTCTATAATAATAAGAATTTCACCAAAGAATTTAAATCCAGCAGGGTGTACTAATCTATTAAATACATTTTCCCAAGTGGATACATTCTGGCCTGTTCTAATAAGATATGAGAATTTCTGATACCTTAAAGAATCTTGTATCTTAATAACATTAGATAGTTGACCTTTATTGTCCAGATACTGACCACCTCTAGGCAGTGCAGCATTAACGTCCCAATTACCTGAAGATGGAATTAAAGTTTTATCCCATGGATACTGTACTTCCACTTCATCATCGAATAGTAGTCTAAAGAACACTTCAATAGAATCTGCTGAACCACGAATTTTATAGTAGTCAACAATATTCTTATACAGGTTTCTTTTGTTAACGGTAATGTTTCTTGGTATTACTGATGCAATTTCTTTCTGCATTAACTCCAAGAATTGAGCTGAATTATTATCAATATCCATTGCCCGTTCAATGTTATTAAGTACATGAGAAGGACCTGGGCCGACCCAATGTTTAATAGGAGTATTTAATTTTGCAGTAGAAGCGTTATGTGCAGCTAGGCCAAGAACCTGAAAGGTCTTACCAATCTCTGATGTTTCTAATGCAAGAGAACCTGGTAGTTCATTACCATTAGATATGTTGACATTTACATCGTTTAGTGATATAGTAGTAACAGTACCTGCGGCATTTGTCACAGTCATTGTAGAATCTGCACCCTGCTCATCTGTAAAGAAGGCATCATTTTCATTCTTAGGATCTGATATTCTAAATACTGCTTTACCGTCTAGTACAACATCTTGGAAGTTTTCATTCTCTGCATAAATAAACTCATCTAAATTCATAAATGTGTAGTATGCTTCTAACAGCTGTTTTATACCGGCAGAGTTCTCTAAAATTTCTGAAGGTATTAGTGAGTCTACTCTGAGTTTTTCTTTACTCTTACGAGTAGAGGACGCAGTAGACTCTATATATCCAGGAGAGGATATATCGTTAGAATAAAAAGATGAATTCTTTACGGTCATTATCTTAATCTCGATGGAGTAGTGTAATTAATAGTTCCTGTAGAGCCTGATACTGCGATGGTGTCAACGGCCGGAGTAACCTTAACTCTTAGTGAATCGATTGCAATCAACTGGTCTCTCTTAGGAGCTAAGTCCAAAGAATTTGGCGTTACAGTAATACGAATAGTATCAGTATTATATGCAGTAAAGTTATTAAGTGTGATTATACCCTTATCTGGATTTATTGTACCTGCACCATTTATAACCGTTACATTAACACCGTCAACTATTTTATAAATTATAACTTTTCTGTTCTCACTGCCTACGATTGGAATATCTCCGAAGTAATGGTCAATAGTTCCTGAATACGCCAACTTAAACGCTGTTGATGTAAGAATAAAATCAGTAGATGATCCTGACTTATAAAACGGCGATGTAAATTTCAATTCATGGTTATTAGTATTCTCTACAATGGACGGCGTAATTGTCATAAACATATACGGTCTTACTGTAGAGTTTTGAATAGATGGATCTGATGCATCAATGAGTGTTGTAATTTGTGAATGCCTAAACACACCATCAAACTTATTCAACTGGTTAAAGTTATAATCAGAAATAGTATCACGCACAACAGAAGTTAATTCTACTGATGTTCTATCGGTAAGGTTAGGGTTATACTTAAAGAACACATCTAGTTCTAAGTAAGTATAATTAGGATCTACAATATATGGTGTAATAGAAACTACGCTCTTACCTTTAAGAATAGTACCCGTAATCTCATCCTTTTCTGCTTGAGATAATGTCTCTGCAACAATAGGTTTAATAGAGATATATGCAGCACCATAATCTGGCGGATCTTGGTCTTCACCACCCCAACAAGAGATAGAGGCAATATTTGTAAATTCTCTTTGTATGATCGACCTATAATCATCTGATGTAACAGCTCTATTCTGGGATGTAAATGTCAGAGGTGCGTTGAATCTAATTGATTCAGAAGTTTCTTGGTCTGCACCACCTGCAGCTACCGATACCGTAGTTACTACCGAACTACCAAACCCACCAATAGAATCAGACAGAGTAAACACGTTAGCGCCGTTAGATTCATCTCCCTCGGTGAAAACATAGTCAAGAGTAATAATATTATTGTTCGTTGGTTTTCTACCAGTAACACCATCACCGAAATAAATTTCATAATAGTTACTAGCATTTTCTTGTAGATAGAATACTTTAGACTTAGCATCAACATTCAATAGTGTTTCAAACCTTGTATAAATATCGAATGCTGTAGACTCTTCGTTCTCTTGCACTCGTACTCTTAATGTACTTGTATCTGCATCAGAGTCCGACAGTTGGAATTTCTGATTCTCAATATCATTGTCTACTCTATATTTAAGTGTCTTATAATAACCTTGGGCAATAGCTGCCGCAGTAAAGGTGTATGTAGATGTACCACTACTGGTTACTAGAGGAGCAGTTTGAGTTTGTAATGTAACGAACTGAAATTGTTGTTGTGCTACTGTAGTACTCAACTTAGTGCCACGGGGCATAGTTAAGTTATTAGGCTTAGTTCCCACTTCACTAGTAACATCAATAACAATATTAACTGATGCTCTAGGTGAGAGAACAGACCGAGGGACGTATCCCAGAAGTTTAGCTCTTGTGACTACGTTACCACGAATCTGTGCTGAGTCCAAGAATGCTTCATTCAATGAGAAGTGAGCTGCCATTGCATTATAGTGTGTATTATAAGCCAATACATCAAGTAGAGTACTAAGACCAGACCCTTCAAAGTTATAATCATTAAACTCAGATTGGGTTTTTAAATAATTTTTAAGATTCTGTTTTATCTGGTCAAAATCTAATTCTGTTACATTTAAGTTACTCGCCATGGGTTACCTCAACCTTCTTAATACGATTTCGACCGATTCATTGGTATCGAATTCTTTTATTTTAAATATTACTGTAATGTTGTATGCATTCGAGTCTTCTTGGTATTTTATTTCAATACCTAGTATTGTTACTCTTTGCTCATATTTTCCTATAACTGATGCTATGTTTTCTCTCAGCGCAATATTTGTAATAGCATCGGCTGGTTCAAATAGTAGTGCTCTTAAATTTGCACCTATATCCCTACTAAAAGGTCTTTCATAAAAATTACTAAGCAACAAATTCTTTACCGAATTCTTAATAGCGTTATCATCTTTTAACGGAATTATATCCTTTCTAATTGGATGTAATGTTAAAGACAGGTCTAAGTCTCTCCAGCCCTTTACTCGGGAGGTGATCCTCGCTTTCTTTAAATCTCCCGATATACTTCTATCGGATAGTATTGTAGGTGAACTTGCCATAGTAGTATTTATACCTCTTCTGCCACTGTTAAGGTTGGAATTTCACTTACTGCATTTTGAGCTGCTGCCGTTATAGATGCAGGAAGTGTTATTGTAGGTGGGAAAGATATTAACTTCATAAAATCACAGAAGTCAAATGTGATCAGTGCAGTCAAGGCACCTAGTCCTATCGCATCTAAGAATGCTGTTATCTTTTGCATCCATGTCTTTAATAAGAATAGTTCCCACTCTTCAGCAAATTGTCTTGCTTTATTCTTTAATCGTTCTCTATCATAGCCTTCTATTTCAAGGTTATTGTCTGGTGTTTCACCTAATAAACCTTCTAAGGTAAACCCAAACACTGATATAGATTTTAATTCCTCAACCGTCTTATCTTTAATAAGTGTCTTTACATCAAGTTCCTGTAAGTCCGGTAAGTCAGGTAAGCCAAGTGGACTCCATACAGAAGAAAAATCACTTATCAACGCACCGAAACCTCCATGCATTAACTGATTCATTTTCTTTTTTATTTCTGCCTGAAAATAATCAAACACTGCTTCGGCTTTTAATTCTTTTGTTTCAAACTTATCATAATTTTTATATTCTTCTGGAAGCATATTATAAAATTTATCTGCTTCTGCCCTGATAGAAGTTTTTATGGTTGAGGGATCTTCAAACACCTCTACTATATCAAAAGTAATACCCATAATGGTTATGTTAAAATCAATTGGTACTAAAGTTTTAATAAGAGCTAACATTTCTGTTTGAATATACATTGGATATTCTGTAACTAATTTATTCATCATTATGTCCCACTCTTTTTCTGGGAGACTTATCTTTTCAAACTTAGGATCATACTTATCAAGTAATGGTCTTATACTATCCAACTGTGCTTGTATATCTTCTGCTATTTTAATATATTCTGCAGCTTCGTCTTGCGCTGTAGTAACTGCTAATACTTTTAATTTATGAGGGTATACTGCTAACCCTCCAAAATAATTAGAAAGACTGCCAGGTGTAGGTAGTAATACCGCCGGACACTCTAGCGCAGGTAATGTTAAGGCCGGTGCTGCCATTATACAACCGTAGTCTTAATGGCAGATATTATTCTTATGGCACCTTGCGAATCAATAGTTGTAGTGCCATTATTAGTGATAGATAAATTACTATCTTTATCAATCTTTATTACTGCGCCCTTTGCATGTGTAACTGTAATAGTTTCATCTCCTAATTTATTTTCTAATTCTATCTTGTGTCCTGCTTTAGAATTATAAACTTTATTCGTAATAGAAGAACCTGCAGGAATATCTTGTGTACCTTCGGTCTGTGTCGCAATAGAACCGATTACCATAGGGTCTTGTGCAGAAGGACCATCTCTAAAGAAACCTACTACCCATGAACCGATCTCTAAGTGATGGTTACTACCGTTACCTTTTATTGATGCATTGGTAACTGGCATTACCACTGTTGCCCAAGGCAGTTTAGTAGTATCAGTAACGCCGTCATAGAACCCTAGACAATGTACCTTTACTCTGTTTAAGTTTAGTGGGTCATCAATTTCTTTTACAATGCCAGTAAACCATTCAAATTGTCCACCTATAAATTCATCAGCCTTCATTCTCTACTACCTCTACTGCTTCCTTTTTACCATCTAGTTTTAGAATATCATTTAAATCTGCACCGAATGAATTTGATTTTAATTCAACTTGCTGAGTGTATTCGTCAGAAAATTTATGAATGATAGATGCAACTAAATATTTACCAGACTGCATTTTATCTATAGGGTCGAAAGCATAATCCTCGGCCCCTGTTTTATTCATCTGTATTTTTACTATCTGTCCAGATTCTAATTTAAAATTTCCTGCAATCACAATGTCGTGTACAATAGTATCTTCTGTAGATAAATATGCTTGACATTTACCCATACTTTCTATAGAGGGGTCTTGAAAATTAAATTGTTTGTCTCCGTATGCCAAGGAGTTACTAGAAATAAAATAATTCTTACCTGATGATACTTTATCTATAGGTTGTCCACCATACTGATCATTATTATTTCTTTTAGGGAATGGATCAAAGGCATTTAATTTCTTAACATCTTTATAATTATATTGTTGGCCTGCTACTTTATAAGTTTTAGTAGCAATATCAATGGATCGTGTTGTAGATGCAAACGCACCCTCTCCACTCGCAACATACTTTGATAAATTAAGATCGGATGATAATTTTCTAATTCGCCTTGAAGTTTCTGTAAAGTACTCATCACTACCGATAGTAGATTTTAAAACAGGTGAGTGAATATATGTTGCTACTACATCACTAGCTGCAAAATCCTCATATGACTTATACTTTACCTTACCTTTTAAAGTTTCATAAAAATAAAAGGGCGCACCAGTAGTAGTAAATGAATTATAATTCAACCATTTAATAGCTGCTAGCGGCCGTAACTTAGGTATAATACATTTGATATTCTTATGAGTGGACGTATTAACATCTAATTCTTTTAAAGCTATCATTAAATCGGAGGAACATATATTTTTTATAATAGAACCAATAGTACCTTCTTTAAACTGATCTAAGGTCTTGGTATTATTAACATAGGCATGTTTAGAAACACAACGCAATACATAGCTTGCCGATCCATTTCTTTTCCTTGCGTAATCAATTATCTCCGAAATATAAAAGGTATGTTTATGTTTTTCTGTATCTTTTGTATCAAGACTCTTTCTCTTAATAAGCAGATCTATCTTCTCATCTCCATTAAGTTTTGCCGATTCAAATAGATTAACACCATCCGTAATAATCATTTCAGCATCAATAGAGGCCGAGTATATACTTTCAGTGATAATAATTTCTGTAACGATTTGCCCAATCTCAAACTCGGATCCATTACTAGCAGTGAGAACACATTTAGATAGTATGTATGATCCGGGAGTAACACCCGCTGTTCCTATTAGTTTGGTAGTATTTCTAGTCATTGTTTATTAGTTCTTCAAATTTATCAACGAATTGACTTATGTATTCGGGCGAGATAACTCTCATTTGAGACCTCTCGTGATTAGATGATTCCAGATGAGCTCTATTAGTGACGATACTTAATAATCCAGATGCATTAGCACCGTTAATATGTAACCCATTATCTGATACTCTTTGCTCACTATCACTGGTTAAGTAGTAGTAGTATGGAGCATCTATATATTTATAAACCTTAAGAGTATCAACGGAATCTTCACTTGTACCACCAGTAACAACTTCTGTTGTATTTGGACTAGCATCCGGATCTCCGATAAAAGTACCTGTACAATTCTGAACAATTAATTGATTTAAGTCTATAAGTTTTTTAGTAAGAGTACCTGTGGCAGAGTTAGTAGAACCAGTAAGTGTTTCTCCCAATTTAAATCTACCAGATAAAGAATTTTCATGGTCGGTAATTAATAGGTCAGAATTTCTTCTGATAACAGGTTGAGTAGTAATCGCAAACCCATCGTATTCTGTTATCATATACTCATGCAAATCTTCTTGTGACATAGGCCATGAGGCAAGTCCATCATGTAGATATTCATTAATAATAAAGAATGTCCAATAGTAATCGGGAGTTCCATATAATCTTTGAGAAACAATATCAGGTCTTTCTCCATTTTTTATTTCATAGAAAGTATATGCAGCAACATCATCAATAAATTCTCTCAGCGGCCTAACAGATCTGTATATATTAACAACATTCTGTAATATGCCAGATTTATTTAAGTCATATCCTACTTTTGGAAATAATTTAAAAAATGCCATTACTCTTCTCCTTTCTCTTTAGGTACTACTGCGTATAACTCTTCGCGTGTAAGAGCTTTAACTTCTTGGAAGGTAAGTGCTATATCAATCTCTACTGGTTGTCCTTTATCGTGAAATGCATTAGTAGTTGAGTTATATGTGGTCTGCAAACTTAATAGATAACATTCTTTAATGTGTGGCATAAATTTATTTGGATCTTCGCCGTTAAAGAAATCAATCTTAAATCTCTCTGGATATTTTAATTGTGCTGCTCCAGTGGACTCTGGATACATATTATCTCTAAAGAAGTTTTCAATTACTAGTGCTATATCAGCTTCTTTACTATTCTCTGAGACAAGTTTAAAGGTGAAGCCGAAAGACCTAATACCACTTCCAGTATATTGTGTCTCTGTATATGGGTTAGATGCAATACCAGTTCTTAATCTAGTTAGTCCACCGGCCATTGCTCCTATACCACCTGCTTGAGGAACAACCGATGCCACTACAAGGCCAGCCGTATCAGCCATTAGTCCTTTTGCATCAGCGTCCGTTACAGTCTTATCGGCGGACAGTACGCCTTCTAAACCACCAGTTATACCTAAATCAATACTAGTATATGCTGCAGCGTCTGGTACCGAGAACCCCATAGGAATAAAAAGATGTACCGAAGCGCCTGGTGGCTCACCCGACTTTGCCGCGATCATGAATCTAACATGAGGCATTCCAGTATCCGCCTTTGCTCTAAGAGACGCGGGAAAACATATTGGTGCGGATGAATCTAGATCTGTTGTAGCCATGGACAATTACCCTTATAAATAATAATTTACTATAAAGGTATTTATAATGGCTTACAGAGGGAAATACACAATTAAAGACAAACGAAAGTATATGGGTGATGCCAGTGCAGTCGTTTATCGTTCACTATGGGAGAGACAAGCATTTAAATGGTGTGAGTCCAATCCTAGAGTTAAGAAATGGAATAGTGAAGAGGTTGTCGTTCCGTATAAGTGTAAAACAGATAACAAACTTCATAGGTACTATGTAGACTTATTAATCGAGCTTGATAACCGAGAGATTATATTAATTGAGATTAAACCAAAGAGTCAAACAATGCCACCCAAGAAAGGTGCTCGTAAAACCAAGAGATATATTAATGAGGTTACATCTTACATTAAGAATACATCCAAGTGGGAAGCTGCACAACAATATGCAGACCATAAGGGATGGAAGTTTCAAGTGTGGACCGAGGACACTTTAACCAATCTTGGTATTAAACTAATAAAGGGATAGTATAAATAGTAGTATGTCTATATTCGATAAATTAAGTGCAGCAGCCTTCCGAGCAGGAATCCAATCAAGGACTCCTAAATCAGAAGAATGGTTTACCAATAAGGTGAAAGAACTCGCTATTCCTGCAAGAGGTAAACTTCTTAAGGATGATGCATTAGAGAAGCAGACTAAAATTCGTGTGGGTGATATGATTATGTATTTCTATGACCCTAAGACGAAAGATACTCTACCTTATTACGATAAATTTCCATTAACTATTATTGTAGGGCCAGCACCAGGCGGATTCTATGGATTAAATCTCCATTATGTAAACCCTGTTGCTCGTGCAAGATTATTAAATGAATTATTTAAACTCGCACCTAAAGATTTAAAACCAGATACTCGTTTAAACAGATTAACATATGATCTATTAAATGGTGTTAAGAAGTACAAAGAATTCGAGCCATGCTTTAAAAGATATTTGGTATCACACGTTAAGTCTCAGATGTCAAGAGTACCTATGACAGATTGGGAGACAGCAATATATCTACCAATACAACAATTTAAGAAGAAGAGTGCTAGGTCTGCCTGGGCTAATTCAAGAAAAGTTTACCAAGGGGGTAAATAATGTCCATTGATAATTTAAAAAGTACAATAGGTAAACGTGGAGGCCTTGCAAAGGCAAATAGATTCCAAGTTTTCTTTACACCCCCACAAGGTAGTCTATTAAGTGCACAAGGACTATTAGGAGCACTTACATCTGGTGGTGGACTTAAATCTATGATTAATGACCCTAGGGATATTTCTCTATTATGTGAGAATGTAACACTACCCGGCCGACAGATAACAACATTAGATTATCAAGCAGAAAAGCAGGCAGTAAAGATACCGTATTCTTTTATAAATGAAGATGTGACGTGTTCATTTTTACTGACCAATGATTACTATATGAAAACAGTATTCGATAGCTGGTTAGAATCAGTCTTTGACTCAGGATCATATCGTGCAAAATTTAAAGAAGATTTTACTTCAGATGTTGTTATACAGCAGTTGAATGAAAAGAATATTCCAGTATACGGAGTTAGGTTAGAGAAAGCCTTTCCTACTACAGTAACTGGGATCACTCTGGACAATAATAGTGAAAGTGCAGTCCAGAAAATTAATGTAACATTTAGTTACGATAACTATGTACCAGAGGGGCCGTTGTCATCCACAATGTCCGCATTTAGAAGCGCGTTGCCTTCTGGTCTTATATAATTTAGGAGATTATAATGGCATTACCAAAGATGGCTGTTCCACGATATACGGTTGAATTACCGAGTACTGGGGAAAAGCTAAATATGAGACCTTATTTGGTCAAAGAAGAAAAAGTTTTAATGATAGCACTAGAGTCCAATGACCCTGTGCAAATAAGTCAATCAGTAAGAACTATTATACAGACCTGTTTTGAATTAGATTCATTAGACGAATTAACTGTATTTGATATTGAAATGTTATTCTTACAGCTGAGAGCAAAATCTGTTGGCGAAGAGATGAAAATACAAATTAAATGTAAAGGCGATGAGTGTGCTACAATGAATCCATTGTCAATTAACATTGATGATATTAAGGTTAGTAAACCAGAAGATTCCGATGGTGTTATTCTATTCGGTGACGAGAATGGTGTAGGGGTTAAGATGAGGTATCCATCGGTTGATGTTATCTCTAAGATAAACCCTGAAAATCTAGGATCGGTTGAAGGTATTATGGATCTTGTAGTTGATTGTATTGATACTATCTTTGACAATGATAATGTATACAATGCAAAGACAGAGAAACGAGTTGACTTAGTAGAGTTCATTGAAGGTTTAAGCTCAGAACAATTTAAATTAGTTCAAGCATTTTTCCAGGACACTCCAAGTGTATCATATAGTACTAGTTTTTTATGTAGCAAGTGTAAGTTGGATAACGAAGTTGAATTGAAAGGACTTAATAGTTTTTTTTCATAGGCCTCTCGCATGAAAGTTTAGAAAACTTTTATCAAACCAACTTTGCTTTAATGCAACATCATCATTATAGTTTAACTGAACTAGAAGATATGATACCATGGGAGAGGCAGATATATGTTGCTCTATTGAAACAATATATAGAAGACGAAAATTTAAAACAGAAACAGAAATCCAAACTTTAGTGGATACAGAGGAAAGTAATGACCGAAGAAAATAAAACACACCCAGCCGATACTAATGGTGATGGCAAGGTGTCTAAAGAAGAGCATGATATGTTCTTAGAGTTCAAAAGAAAAGAACTTGAAGACAACGATGCTATGAGAGATGCCCAGCGTCAGATGACATGGTTCGCTTTATTTGGATTGTTATTATATCCATTTGCAGTAGTACTTGCATCATTAGTAGGATTAGATGAAGCACAAAAAACACTAGGTAGTATGGCACCAACATATTTTGTAGCCGTAGCCGGTATTGTAGCAGCATTCTTTGGTGCACAAGCATACTCTAAAAAATAGGAATGACCGATGAAAGATAACCCTACACCCCCAGAGAATGGCGCCAGTTTAGAACAACTAGTTGAACTGATGACTGCCAATAACGCCTCTACCACAGAGATAGAGCGCGATGGTAGAAATACTAGAAGGCACTTATTGGAGATGAAAAAGATCCAACAAGCTTCTTTGGATATGAGTGATAGTGTTAATACCGGTTTTGAAAATTTCTTTGAAATAATGAATGCCAATAAACTAGGCGACAAAGAAGATTCCAGAGAAAGATCAAGCATCTTTGAAGAAATCCGAGATGAATTAAGAGAAATGCGTGCATCGGGTATACCCCAGAATGGTGGAAGTAGTGGTTCATCTGCTGGCGGCATGATGGGCGGTTTCGGCAAAATGTTAGGCGGTGCTGGATTAGGTGTAGGTGCGGCCGCTGTAGGTGTAGCCGCTGTATTTGCTTCTAGTGCATTCTTAATTAAGACCCTAGAGGATATGGACGGCAAGAAAATAGTCCAAAATGTTGACGACCTATTAGGAATTTCTAGGTTAGATGCTGATGAAAATGCAGCTGCCGAAGTCTTCGGCACCCTAGCTGCTATCGGTGCAGGTTTAATGGTATTTGCTGCAGGTTCAAGCACCGCGGTTTTAAGTCAAGCTGCTATAGACAAGTTTGAGGCCAATGGTTGGACTGACCAAATAAAAACTAATATATCCGAGTTACTATCTATTGCAGACCTACCAGGCATGTCAGTCGAAAATGTAGCTGGTGTTGCTACTACCTTGGCAGCTTTAGGATTTGGTCTACTCGCTTTCAGTGCAGGTTCTGCAACTGGGGCTGTGGTAACGGGTGTAGATGAAGCAGTTAAAAAATTCTCAGGTAATGACGGGTTTGCCAAGTCAGTTAAAGCTAATGTAGAAACACTTTTATCTATAGACACAAGTAAAGGTAGTAGTTTACTAATCGCTGGAAAAATGGGAGCATTGGGTGCTGGCCTACTTGCATTTAGTGCAGGATCGGCCACATCAGTTGCAGTCGCTGGAATGGATGCAGCACTGGAGAAATTCTCAGGTTCTGGTTGGGCCGATCAAGTAGTACATAACGTTGAAACCCTATTAGGTCTTAGTAACCAATCATTCGGTGATGTAGCAGAAGTTACAACAGCCTTGAGCGTACTTGGTGGAGGTTTATTAGCCTTTAGTCTTGGTGGGGCCGCCGCTATTGGTACTGCTGGAGCTGATAAAGGACTTGAGGTATTTACTGACACAGGTTGGGCAGAACAAGTTGTCAAGAACGTAAAAACTCTTACAGCTATAGGTGCTGAAGAGGGTAACTTAAAAAAAGCTGCAGCTGCAACGGGCACTTTAACTACACTCGGTGCCGGCCTGGCAGCATTCGGGGTAGGTACTTGGATTGCTTCACTCGGTACTGCCACAAGTGCTTTAGTTGGATTCTTTACTGGTGGTGATTCACCTATAGAATCTGCATTAAAGGTAGGTGAAAAAGCAGGAGAGATTGATAAAGGTACTGAAGCATTTGGTAGATTTGCTGACGTATTAGAAAGATTTAATAGTATAGCTAAAGTAGAATTCAATGCTGAGAAGTTTGCCACTGATTTAACTGCTGCTGCTAAAACATTAGAGTTAGTAGTAAATGGTGGTACTTCTGATAGCTGGATGCCTTTTGATGAGGTTACATATGTCGGCCTGAAGAATATGAATGGTGATATCAATGCGGCCGTTGATAATATTACTAAACTACAAGGTTCGTTTAATATGTCTTCTGGAGGTAATGATGTATCTGCCTCTAAACAATCTGTAGGTGTTGGATTAATGACAGTGTCAGCACAGAATGTAGAACTTAGAAGTGCATCAAATCAATCTGGTGGAGCTACAGTGAATGCTGTAACGGCAGATAACTCTACTACTAGGGGTGGAGATACATATGTTATGACACCTAGTAAACCTAATAGAAGTAGAGAAGCATTAGCCAGTAGATAAAAAAAAGGGACTCCGAAGAGTCCCCTATAACCTATAACAGGTTTATCCTAAGGCAAGGATTCTTTAGTTCTCTTTAGCCAACTTAGCAAAGTAGGATAAAGTATCATCTTCATCATCACTTGAGGTTGATGTATCCATGACAGGAGCAGCAGTTGCCGTCTGTGTCATTGGAGTTTCATTAACCACATTCATCGCGGGCATATCCATTGAAGGAGCACCTGCATCCACACCAAGAACCTTATTCATTTTAGCTTTAAGCTCATCATAAGTTTTATAGTTCTCGGGCTTGAGGAAGTCCTGTAGAGAATACAGTTTTCCGTACACCTCTTCTAGTCGTTCTTCATCGCCTTCATATAGTGCAGACTGTTTAGCAAACTCTGACTTATCATAGTTTACCCATCCCTCTACTTTACGGATCTTGATTTTAAACTCAGCACCTTCCCAGAAGTCGTAAGGATTGATAGGAGTCTCGTCCTCAAATGCAGGCTGCATTGATTCCATAATCTTATCAAAGATTTTCTTACCGAACTTATAAAGGAATACTTTACCTTCATTGGCTGGATTACTAGGATCTGAAACAACTAGGATATTACTGACATAGTGTAACCTACGCTTTCTATCTCTAGCAATGTTCTTATCTTCATCACGTCCAGAGTTCCAAAGTAAACCGTTAGATTCACTTACAGGATCATCTTGACCGATTGAAGTTAAAGAGTTTTCAATATACCAAAGACCAGTAGGACCTTTAAATCCGTGATCCCAATATCGTACCCAAGGAAGGTCTTCGCCTTCTTGACAGGGCAATAATCGGATTACGGCATAACCGTTTCCTGCTTTATCTCTGGTTGGTTTCCAAAACCTATCATCACCGTAACCGGATTTTGAATCTGTTTTAGTAGATACTGCTTCCGCAGCTTTTACGAGTTTGTCGATTGACGAGCCTCGTGAGCTCTTTAGGTTTGCAAATGACATTGTATATTTTCTCCGTTGTATATGCATTGTATTACGGCAGTATTGCCGTTTCTATTGTATTTCACTTTATTCATAATTATAAGTATATTATACATCAAACAAACACATTTGTCAACAACTTCATGCATTTATCTCTGTTATAATTTACAAATGGGGTGTACTTTTCAATCTTCCGTTTAGTATCAGGCCACACAATGGTGTCTGTTATCTTCACAGATTCTTTTCCAATAAACCCAAATATGGAATTCAGAATAACAACAGTCTCTAAACTAATTTCTTCCTGCATCCATAACTTAATGACCAAGGGTAGTTGTCCGCCTTCACTCTTAAAGTTCTGATCGAATATCAAACCCTGTTCATTAATTATATTTATATCAATTGAAAACACACGATGTATAGATTCCTGTATTCTCTTATGATCTAAATAATTCTTTTGTCCGTCTTCATTAATCATATCACCTACATACCCAACTCCATTTTTGAAGTTGGATACAAAGTATGTTAACAAATCCTTCTCATAGTTCTTTGCAACTTTAGCAAAGAAGTACTTATCCCTTCTCTTAAAAAAGGATTGAGCAGACACATTTGATTTATAATTATATTTGATTGCATCGTAACCATCAGTTTCAAAGTGAAGCTTGAGTGCATTATATAACTTATAAGAATCAAAAGGGTCCATCATTACGCCATTACACTCTCGTATAGGGCTTCAACATCTTCTACCGCACCTACTACTTCTAGTAAGTTTTGTTTGTGGTAGATATCTGCCATCTTTTTAAGATGCTTCTTATCTATCTCCACATCTTCTGCACAAGAATTAATGGCTTCTTTAATGAAGTCACGTTGTGCGTCCATCTGGGTTTTAGCATTACTGATCTCAATAACACAATCTTTGATTCTTTTCTTGTCCTCGGGGGACGATGGTATAATCACATTACTCATAATATTTTTCCTATATTGGTAGTTTATTTGTTTGCTTAACTCTAAGCAGGTTTAAATCTGTAGCTTCCGCCTCGATTTTTTGTTTAAGGGAGTCAGATAAAAGTCTGTTTAAACTTTTAAAATCCATCCCTCGTTCTTCTATGATGAAAGCAGCTGCCTCTATATAAGACAGATCCTTACTCTTTGCAACAAGTCCTTCTACCGCAGTAGAGAACCTCTTTCTCGTCATAATCTTTTGTTCAATCATATCTTCCTTATATTACCCTAAGTAGTACACAGTCTTTATTGATCCGACCGGTTGGTACACTTATCTTAGTGGTTAGTTTATCCCAGACTCTCTTGTCCATCTGTTTGGGGGTGAGTTTTAATACTTCCGGTAATACATCCTGAGGCTTTCTTAACCTAGATGTTTTAGACAGACTATCATCAAAGTTCTTAATGGTACTACCACTTATCTCAAAGCCCTTAGTAGACGTAGTTACATACTGTGTCAACGCCTTCTGTTTAGTGTTGTAGACCCATAACATCTCTTTAGTCGGTATAAGTACCGGGTTAATAGAAGTAACTTTGGACTCGATGTGTTCCTGCAAATACTGTAACTTGGCAACTTGTAAATCCGTAGATTTAGGCTTCTTAGCTCTAGGTATCTTAACAGCTTTGAAACTGGTCTTTAATTTATCTAAGTCGGCAAAGATAACATCCATTAGGTTCAGCATCTTCTTCTGACGTCTTGGTGATATGTGAGAGTATGCTTCAACCGCTTGCTCACAGTTCTTATTATAAGAATCGGACACTAAGTCATATTCAAATTGAACCTTGGCTTTGAATGCATTGACCACATTACTTTTAAGGCCGTGCTTTTTCCATAGGTCATACACATTAAATTCTGGTTTAAAGTTACCTGCCAGCCAAGAATCAATTACTATTTCATCCCAGTCTGCATGAATGGTTTCCATCATGTTATTATAAGACCTTTGTGCTGGACTTATAAACGCCGGTGCATCAGCTGCAACTTCTTTCTTTTCTACGGTAACTTCTTTACCTTTAATGACCATTGCATTTAAATGTTTAGAAATTCTTTCTAGGTATACATCTTCATGGTTCCACCCACGGAAGTGTAGTCTCGTCATAGCTCCTACGCCATAGTTTAATTCCCAATCTGTAATTGCCTTGAGAGCACTGATCTGTTCTTTATCAAACTTCATTACTTCTTTGGCATACTTTAAAGTAGTCGCAGTATAGTCTTTTGGTTTTGAGTAGTAGTTATACCATTGAGCGCCTTGAGCCCAAGCTGATTTACGAGCAGCTTCATCTGTTGGTGGTGGAGTGATATGATCCCACCATGGCTCTGGACCCATAAACTTGTCGTCAATGGTTACCCTGTTTTTGCGACCTTTTACTCTGGCCGCCTCTAATGTTTTACTTACCATACTTTACTCCTGATTTTGTATATGTGTATATTATAACACATTTTTATTAATGTGTCAACCCCCTGACGACATTCTGATAAGGAGTAGAACTGCGTCGTCAGAGGGCTAACAAAACTTACTCTGGGTATTTCTTTATACCCTGTACATAATTCTCTGCAGCATTTTCTGCATACTGTTCGCTTTTATTTTTGTACCATTCAATACCTAACGAGCTATCATCTATGTAAAACCTACATCCATAGTAATTCTCTTTTAGAGCTGAAGTTCTTAAAACAGTTGCTTTAAGATTTCTTTCTTGGTAGGAAGATACTTCCATATAGGTAGTCTTCATTTCTGTAGCCTTATATTTTTATCTTTGGCGAGAAGAGCTAGTCTTTTCTCTTTCCAAAGCTTTTTGAATTCGGGATTCTTTGCTGAAGTCTCCGCGCGTTTAAGAGCATTCAGTCTTACAACCATACTCATCGCTGGGGTAATTCTAATACTCATCTTGTGATCTCATAGATTGATATGTTTCCATAATGGAACTGCCGGCAATAAAGTCTTGTGTTTCCTTATCAGTGTAATACATATTCGCCGGAGCGAATGCCTCCAAACTTGATGGGGCTTGGTGCCCTGCCTTCTTCATTGACTTGGTTAATTTTTTGTGAAGTTTCATTTCTTCTTTGATTGACTTCTTTCTGATAGCAACGTTTCCGATTGCTTTCTTAATTTGGCTTTTCTCTGCGGCCGCTTTGATCATTTCAATTCTATTCATAATTTAAATCCTTATCATTTAATATAGGTATATTATAACAGGCCTAAACCCACTTGTCAACACTTTTATTTAAATTTGTTCAATAGATATTTTGTATCTATTGCCGTTTACATCGGTAGCAATGAGAGTTTTAAGAGTAGACACCATGTAACCTGCCTTAGGGCATAAGTCCATCTTGACTAGTCCGACATCTTTCATGATACCACCATCAGTTTTTGCATCTTTTTCTAGTGCAGGTTTAACTAGTGTATGTGCTATGTAATCACAATATGCCAAAGTACCCATCAAGCTGCTACCTCTAATAAGTGTTTGCATCGTTGTCTGAATTTAAACCCAGGGCATGAACACTTACCTTCTTTAACATAGTATGTGTTACCCTTAGAACCTTTTACTGGTGTGCCCGAGTCTCCATTATCAATGGTTCCGAGCTCTTTGAACTTCCTACGTGATGTAGAAAACTGTTTCATGGGTTTGTTGAATTCTTTATAAGCGCCACCTTTGGGCATATAAGCAACTAGTTGTCCGTGTTCGTTTACATAGTAAGTACCATTAGAAACATTCTCGGTACCCCAGTCGGTTACTTCTTTAAGAATTCTAATCATCTATTTGACCCATACGTGACTGTAACGGCTTGGTAAGTCCTCACAAGTAAATGTGTCCGACTCTGTGAAGTTAATAACCTTAACACACTGGCCGGATGAATGACTTGTCTGAACTTCTGGAATGTCGGTTGCAAATGATATTGCAGTACCTAATGCAACTCCTGCGATAGTTCCTATGGTGATACCCTTTACTGCATTCATGTTAATCTTCATGCTGCAGCACCCCCAAGACCGGAATCTTCATCTTCCAACCCCCACATCTTCATCGTCTCCCAGCAATCTGGCGTACAGCCAGAGATCAGAAACTCTCTCTGATCCACTGTAGCATCAGGCAGTGCATCTTGAATAAGAGCGCCCTCGTGCCAAGCGATTAACTGTTCATGTGTGGCAAATATTACCATTTGGTTATCTTGACCTGTTACGGGTGATGTTCTATTGGCGATGAATTTCATAATTTGATTCCTTATCATTAATTCTTAATATAGGTATATTATACTACGGTTGAACACCTTTGTCAACCCTTTTGTTCATTTATTTTCATTATAATGACTATAACTGAGCTTTATACCAGTGGTACCAATTCATGAGGCCAGCATTTTTGGAACAATCCAGCCTCTCTACGGAATGCTTCACGTTCCCATGGTTGGTTCTCGTACTTGTAACCTTCTGCGTTACGACCTTTCCACTTGAATTTACAATTAGATCCGTCGAGTTCTTTTCGGAAGTATTGTTTCACATGAACCATTTCATGAGCTAGGGTCTGCATCATATCAGAATACTTGACTTTCTCACCCATACATTTACGTGCAATGTTGATGTGGGCATATCCAGTTTTCACACAACCCCAAGCATTGCCTAACTGACCTTCTTGATCAGTGACAAAGTCTATCTCAATGAGTTTTCTGTGCATGCGGCCGATGCCGAGTTCTTTAGATAAGTTGTACACGTACAGGTCGATAAGGCCTGCTGCCTTTCCTTTAACCTGACCGTTTAAGAGTAATATTGGCATAGTCTTTCCTATTTTCTATCGAAGGCTTTGATATCACTTATGGTTTTCACTATCCAATGAGACATGAATTCCGCAAGAAGGTATTCGTCCTCAGTGGCTTGAAGCAAAGTATCTCCGTTACATATAGTAACCTCAGATGGATCAGCATTATCCATGACGTACATAGAGTACTCTTCTTGGATGTTATCAATATCGTTATCTAGGTTAAAGTTAAACAAATCAACGTACAGGCTTTCATTAATGGTGTAATTTTGCATAGTCTTTCCTATTTCCTATTCGCGTTGTAGAAGTCTCCGACCCAAACAAATGCATGTTGGGCGTTATTCTCAACCATGAGTCCAATTTCATCAAATCCATATAGAACATATCCTTCTTCTATCGGACAAGTTCCTTTCTCATATTCTACTAGGTCGTATCCAGTTGGATAAGTACCTTCGTATGTATGGATATTTTCGATTAACTGTATCATATGTTTCCCTTCTTTATCTTTGAATATAGGTATATTATACTTTAATAGGGGTAGTTTGTCAACACATTTCTTAGAACATTTTAGAATATGCATATAACCTTTTGTTACAAGTAAAGCTCGAAGTACTGTATTTCTCGTGTGATTCTGGCGTACTCGCTGTTGTAATACTCTTGGTTATACGCCTCACTAGCTTCTATAAGCATAGCTAGGTCGTTCATTAGAATGGCTATCATGTCTCTTGAATATTGGTAGTTCATACTGTATACGCCTGATTTGATTTTAAGAACCATCTTTCCAGAGTGTCTTCTCCAGTAAGAATATATGCTACGGTCTTCTTGACTTTGGCAAACCGAAACCCTTGGTCAGTAGCATCGCTGCCGACCCATACAATGTGGGGGTATTCTGGGAACATACCAGTCTCGTTAACACTGTATTCAAAGTTGTTACCGAAGTCCTTCTCAATGAAGTTTCCGACCGGGGATTCTGTATGAGTATAGTATGCCATGAAAGTGTCTCTGTTCCGATGAATAAGTATATATTATACTACCATATATGCCTTTTGTCAACACTTATTT
>Ga0209816_1000534_pt1 | contig 30265 bp, 20 predicted proteins | sample CoawatmetaG01DNA_FD_187509 | JGI IMG/M metagenome (GOLD analysis project Ga0209816, IMG submission 187509) | Marine microbial communities from the West Antarctic Peninsula - Coastal water metaG017-DNA (SPAdes) (version 2) | ecosystem: Environmental > Aquatic > Marine > Coastal ...
GCGAGAAGGATGGATTGAAACGTGGAGACACAGAAACAGAACAACTATTAAGTATTCTGTATTTAAGACATCGTTTAAATGCTCACAAGTAATAAGTAGGATATATAGAGTCTTACTGGGTGAAGAAGATTTACCTACTTCCGAGAGAAGTGTTTTCTATAATAATACAACATATACTGACAAGGTTTTTAATAAATCTATAGATGATATGATAAAAGATAAAGACAGATAAAATTATGCCAAACTTTAACGGAAATAGCGGTGGTGGACCATCGGCGATGAAAATGTACGGAAAAGGTAAAAACCCTATTAAGATGAAAGATGCTAAGCCAGACTACATTGACATAGATAAAGATGGTAACACAACTGAGTCCATGAAAGATGCGGCTTCAGGCGCTAAAATGTATGATAAAGGATCTATGGCTAAAAAATACGGTCACAAGAAATAAATGGGATTCAAACTAGGAAAAGAAAAAGGCTTTCAAGCAAATAATGGTGAGATTAAAACTAAGTTAAGTTTTAGACGAAACCAACAAGCCGCTATTCCTGGAACGCCTATTATACCTATGCCGCTTGAAGAAAACATTATGGGCGAAGCTAATATGGATGGAACTATATTTGTAAGTAATAAGCTTGATCCTGATAGTTCTGAATACAGACAAGTGGTTAATCATGAGATGAGACACGCTACGGATATGAAGTTAGGTAAGTTGGCTTATGATGATGATCATATCATGTACAATGGAGAGAGATTTGAAAGGGAAGATATAGACGGAGTAGATTCAATATTAGTAGATGGTGAATGGAAGGAAGCTGGAGATACTGGTTTTCCTTGGGAGGATGATGCAAACAACGGAAACGATATATAATGAGTATATTAACAAAATTACTATCAGGTGGCGCTGCTAAACTTGTAGAAAGCGTAGGTGGAGTTATAGATAACCTACATACATCTAAAGATGAAAAGCTAGCAGCTGAACTAAAGATTAAAGAGCTTGTAGCAAGTTATGAAGCAGAAATGCAAAAACAAGTAACTGAGCGTTGGAAGATGGATATGCAATCCGATTCATGGCTTAGTAAAAATATAAGACCACTAGTTTTAATATTTCTAGTAGTATCTACGATACTGTTAGTTTTTATTGATGCTGGTGTCATTGCTTTTGAGGTTAAGTCCTCATGGGTTGACTTATTACAATTAGTATTAATAACAGTGATCGGTGCCTATTTTGGCGGTAGATCAATAGAAAAAGTAAAAAAATAAATATGAAAACAAGTTATTTTAATTCATCACTAATAAAACCATTAGTTATAGCTTCAGCTCAACACGCGGCTTTTAACGACGGTGAAATCGTGTTTGACTGGACGGGGTTTGAAATACCAAGAGGATCAGCAAAGCTACTAGGTGCAACAATAAAAATTAGAGCAAAAGGTGATGCTGGTCAAACGGTACAGCCAGCCGGTGTAGATTTATTATTTGCTAAGGGACCAGTGCCCGATGCAACGCCAACAACACTTGGAACAGCTGGCGCTGAGGTTACTAACTTTGCTTCAACTGATATAGTAGGTGCAATGCCTTTTGGCGCTGCAGATGCTTTTGGTTTAAGAACGCTTTACCAATCAACAGTATCTTCTTCTGAGTTAGTGCTTGAGCCTAATGGCAATAGTGGCGCTAATGTTGGTGTGGATAAGTTTTATGTAGCTGGACTAGCGGCTGGAGCCTTGGACTTTAGATCAGCGCTTACGGTAAACGAAACTGGTTTTAGCGCCGCTGCTCAAACGGAAATAACTACTGCTGATTTAGATCCTAGACTAAACCTTGTAACTGGAGACGTTATACACGCTCAAGATGATGCGGTACTTGGTACTATTCTCACTGTAGACAGTGCAACACAAATAACTTTAACGGCAGCAAACACAGCTGCTATAGCAGATGATGATGTTTTATACAACATAAATCCAATTGAGATTATATTACATTTTCAAAAATAAACAATTAACTTAAATTAAATTAAATTATGGCAACAACAAAAACAAAAGGTACAAGTAAAAAAATTAAAGAACTCAAAGGTGTTAAGCCTGAAAAAATAACTGAGAAACAGTTAGAAAAAGTTCAAAGCGTTATTAACGAAATAAACAGAACCCAAATGGAGGTCGGGCAAATGGAGACTAAAAAACATGCTATGTTACACCACGTAACAGTGTTGCAAGAGCAAGTTGGAGAAATAAAAGATGAGTTTGAAAAAGATTACGGTACTGCTGACGTAAACATTCAAGATGGAACTATAAACTATCCGGAAAATGGCGAAGCTGATAAGAAAGATTAGTATTGGCAAAGATTATAAGAATGACGCTATGCACTATGCCGTGGGGCAAGAAGTGTATGGTGGTCATACTATATGCGATATACTAGAAGAAGAAAACAAATTTTCTGTTTATATTAAAAAAGGTAAAGATGTTTTACCTTGGAAAGACTTTAATAAAAACATGGCTGTATCTGTAGAATATAACCTACAGTACTAATGAAAAGCATTCGTGATTTTGTTGTATCACCAAAAGGAGGGAGATACAATAATACTAAGAAACTAGATGGCGGAGAGCTTATACTAAACACTGAGATTTATAACCACGAGTATGTTAATAGAGAAGCAACTGTAGTATCTACTCCAATATTAGGTCATGCTGAGATAATGAGGGGCGACACTGTTTTGGTGCATCACAACGTGTTTAGAAGATGGCACAACGTAAAAGGGGTTGAAAAGAATAGTAGAAGCTACTTTAATGAATCAACTTACTTTATAGGTGAAGATCAAATCTTTTTATACAAAAGAGATGAAGAGTGGATTTGCCCTAAAGGATATTGTTTTGTAATGCCACTAAAAGCTGTAGATCAATTTAACATTGAATCTGAAAAACCTTTACAAGGTATCGTTAAATATTCTGACGGTACAGTTGAAGTAGACGATCTAGTTGGTTTTAGACCAAGTAGTGAATACGAGTTTATCGTTGATGGCGAAAGACTATATCGAGTTAAATCTAATTTTATTACAATCAAATATGAACATCAAGGAAACGAAGAGGAGTATAATCCAAGCTGGGCACAAAGCAGTGGAGGAACTGATAAAAGTAGCTAAAGAGGCTATTGTAGATTCAGATGATGATTTAACAGCAGATAAACTTAAGAACGCAGCAGCAACTAAAAAACTAGCTATATTTGACGCATTTGAGATACTTAACAGAATCCAAGAAGAAGAAGACTTGCTTGAGGGTAAAACACCTGAAGAGGCAAAGGAAAAAACTTTTAAAGGATTCGCAGAAGGTAGATCTAAGTAATGTACGAGCAAAGTTTAGTTAAAACGGTTGAGCCAATAAAAAAGACTACTATTAGTAGACTTAACAAGGGTAAGAAGTGGAAATACGGTTACGACAAAGAGCATGACGTTGTTGTTTTGTCTCACAATGGTCAGGTGGGAGAAATTATAGAAATACAAAGTTTAGTGATCGCTTTACCTAAGGTACCTAAGGATGTGTATAGCAACATAAAAAACAAATGGGTTAAGTTTGATCAACCGAAAGAATTAGAACGCTTAAAAAACATATTTGACTGGAGAAGTTATCCGGAAAGCAATAAAGAAAAATGGCACGATTATATAGACGAAGAATTTAGAAGAAGAGAAGAAGGATTCTGGTTTATGAATGATGGTAAACCAACCTGGATAACTGGTACGCACTACATGTACTTACAATGGAGTAAGATAGATGTAGGCGCTCCAGACTTTAGAGAAGCAAATAGATTGTTTTTTATATTTTGGGAGGCTTGCAAGGCGGACAAAAGATGTTATGGTATGTGTTATCTTAAGAATAGAAGATCTGGATTTTCTTTTATGTCCTCGGCTGAAACTGTTAATTTAGCCACTCTTGCAAGTGATAGTAGATATGGAATACTATCTAAATCAGGTGCTGATGCTAAAAAAATGTTTACCGACAAAGTTGTCCCTATATCAATCAACTACCCATTCTTTTTTAAACCTGTACAAGATGGTATGGATCGTCCAAAATCCGAGCTTGCTTACCGTGTACCTGCTAGTAAGTTTACTAGAAAAAAGATCACGGCAAACGAAAAACTTGAAGATATACAGGGATTAGATACAACGATTGACTGGAAAAACACTGGAGACAATAGTTATGACGGTGAAAAACTAGCTCTTCTAGTACATGATGAAAGTGGTAAATGGGAAAGACCTGATAACATATTAAATAACTGGAGAGTTACAAAAACATGCTTACGATTAGGTAGTAGAATTATTGGTAAATGCATGATGGGATCAACTTCAAATTCATTAGACAAAGGTGGGGAAAACTTTAAAAAACTATACAACTCTTCGGATGTCACAAAGCGAAATAAAAACGGTCAGACAAAGTCTGGTCTATACTCTTTGTTTATCCCAATGGAATGGAACTACGAAGGATTTATTGATGAGTATGGAGTTCCAGTATTTACTACTCCTGACGTCGACAGATTCGCTCCAGACGGTGAACTAATAGATGTAGGTGTAATAGATAACTGGCAGAACGAAGTAGATGGTTTAAAAGAAGATCAAGATGGTTTAAACGAGTTTTACCGCCAGTTTCCTAGAACTACAGAGCACGCGTTTAGAGATGAAACTAAAGGAAGTATATTTAATCTTGTTAAGTTGTACGAGCAAATAGATTATAACGAAGAAATGTCAAGAACACTAGGAGTTACTCAAGGTAATTTTCAATGGGTTAATGGCATTAAGGATTCTCAAGTTATATTTTACCCAGATCCAAAAGGTAGGTTTAAAGTTAGTTGGGTTCCATCTCAGCAACTACAAAACAGAGTTGTACTTAAAAATGGTATAAAGTATCCTGGTAACGAGCATATGGGTGCTTTTGGTTGTGATTCATACGATATATCAGGAACAGTAGATGGCGTTGGATCTAAAGGGGCTTTACACGGGTTAACTAGATTTTCAATGGAAGATGCTCCTGCAAACAGTTTCTTTTTAGAATACTTATCTAGACCACCAACAGCTGAAATGTTTTTTGAAGATGTTTTAATGGCTTTAGTGTTTTACGGGATGCCAATATTAGCAGAGAACAATAAACCTCGTCTTCTGTACTACTTAAGACGAAGAGGATATAGAGGGTTTAGTATGAATAGACCTGATAAAATATGGAACAAATTATCTGTAGCAGAAAAAGAAGTTGGTGGAATACCTAATTCAAGCGAAGATATAAAACAAGCACATGCCGCTGCAATAGAAATGTATATCCAAGATCACGTTGGTATAAAGCAAGATGGAACTCATGGAGATTGTTACTTCAATGAGCTCTTAAACGATTGGACAAAGTTTGATATAAACAAAAGAACAAAGCATGATGCATCTATAAGTTCTGGTCTAGCTATTATGGCTAACAATAGACACTTGTATGCGCCAAACGCAAAGGTTGAAAAACCTAAGTTAAATATAAACGTTTCTAGGTACACAAACACTGGAAATAATTCACAAATAATCAAGTAATAAATATGTCGTATTCTGGTAATAAAAGTTATTTTCCAAGTCAAACAGTAAGCGATGCTGAAAAGCTAAGTTATGAATATGGTTTAAAAGTAGGTAAGGCTATAGAGCAAGAGTGGTTTAATAACGACAGAGGTTCTAATAGATATCAATCTAACCACAATGATTTTCACAATTTAAGGTTGTACGCTAGAGGCGAGCAGTCTATCCAAAAGTATAAGGATGAGTTATCTATAAACGGTGATTTGTCCTATTTAAATTTAGATTGGAAACCAATTCCTATTATTTCTAAATTTGTTGATATAGTTGTTAACGGTATTGCCGAAAGAACTTATGATATAAGAGCGTTTTCTCAATCACCTAATGGTGTTGAAAAAAGAACTAATTATATGGATGATATTCTGCGCGACATGCAGATGAAAGAGTTTAACCAAGAAGCAAAACAAAGGTTCAATGTAGATACTACACAAAGTGCAATGAAAGAGCTGCCTGAATCAGAAGAAGAACTAGGTATTCATATGCAACTAACTTACAAACAAAATGTTGAGTTAGCTGAAGAGCAAGCGTTAAACGTGTTGTTTAGAGGTAGTAATTATGAGCTCATAAAGAAAAGATTCTATCATGACTTAACTGTTTTAGGTATTGGCGCTGTAAAAACAGGGTTTAATACATCTGAAGGCGCTGTTGTTGATTATGTTGATCCAGCCAACTTAGTGTATTCTTACACAGACTCTCCTTATTTCGAGGATATATACTACGTTGGAGAAGCAAAAACTATACCTGTAAATGAGCTAGCAAAACAATTTCCTCACTTAACAGAAGAAGATCTAAAAGACATAATGAAAAACAAGTCTACTAATAGATCCAACTACAACTCTACACATACGTATGACAAGGAGGATAACAACACTATTCAAATTTTATACTTTAATTACAAAACCTACATGAATGAGGTTTACAAGGTAAAAGAAACTAGTAGTGGTGCAGATAGGATTATACCAAGAGACGATCAGTATAATCCACCAGAAAATAAAGAAGGTGGATACGGTAGGATGCTAAGATCTATAGAGTGTCTTTACGAGGGCGCTATGATACTAGGTACTGATAAATTGCTTAAATGGGAAATGTCTAAGAATATGATGAGACCTAAAAGCGATTACACTAAAGTTAAAATGAATTACTCTATAGTAGCACCAAGAATGTATAATGGTAAAATCGATTCTTTAGTAAAACGCATAACTTCTTTTGCAGACATGATTCAGTTAACACATCTAAAACTCCAACAAGTATTATCTAGAATGGTTCCTGATGGGGTTTATCTTGATGCTGATGGGTTAGCTGAAATAGATTTAGGTAATGGAACAAACTATAACCCACAAGAAGCTTTAAACATGTTTTTCCAAACTGGTTCTGTAATTGGTAGGTCGTTTACAAGTGAAGGTGATAGAAATCCTGGAAAAGTACCTATTCAAGAAATCACAAGTGGTACTGGTGGTGGTAAAATGCAAGCTCTTATAGGTAACTATAATTACTATATGCAAATGATAAGAGATGTAACCGGGCTTAACGAAGCTAGAGACGGTAGTACTCCTGATAAAAACGCTTTAGTTGGTGTTCAAAAGTTAGCAGCAGCAAATTCAAACACTGCCACTAGACATATATTACAGGCAGGTTTGTTTTTAACAGCTGAAACAGCCGAGTGTTTATCACTTAGAATATCTGATATATTAGAATACTCTCCAACAAAAGATGCTTTTATTCAAGCTATTGGCGCTCACAACGTGGGCACTCTTGAGGACATGTCTGAATTACATCTTTATGACTTTGGTATATTTATAGAGCTTCAACCAGATGAAGAGGAAAAATCTGCGCTTGAAAACAATATACAAATGGCACTACAACAAAAGAGTATAGAGTTAGAAGATGCTATTGATCTTAGAGATATAAGGAATATAAAATTGGCAAACGCGCTTTTAAAACTGCGTAGGAAAAAGAAAGAGCAAAAAGACAGACAGTTACAAACAGAAAACATTAAAGCTCAATCGGATTCTAATACTAAAGCAGCTCAAGCCGCTTCACAGATGGAAATGCAAAAGAATAAAGCCATAAGTGATGGTAAAACTCAGTTAGAACAATTAAAAGCACAAATCGACACAGCAAAAATGCAGCAAGAAGCTGCTATTAAAAAAGAGCTAATGGCAATTGAGTTTCAGTACAATATGCAATTGAAAAACGCGGAAGTTAGTGGTGTTGTAAATAGAGAAACACAAAAAGAAAACCGAAAAGATCAAAGAACAAAAATTCAAGCAACTCAACAAAGTGAGATGATTGAACAAAGAAATGCTAAAAAACCACCTAAAAACTTTGAAAACGCAAGCGGTAATATACTAGGTGGAGATTTTGAGCTATAGAATTATTAATTATTATTATATTATATTATGGAAGAAGAAAATGAAAAAGTAATCGAAGAGGTTACACAAGAAGTAAACCAAGCAGATCCAGGTGATGAAAACGTGGTACAAGTTGATGAAAGTAAATTTGAATCTGCTGGAGACGACAGTGTTTTAAAAGTAGATTTAAGTAAACCCCCAACACCAAGAAAAGATGAAATTAAAGAAAGTGACGCTGACAACAGCGGAGTGGTTGATGGCGTTGAAAATGCCGACACCACACAAAAACAAGAAAAAGTACAACCGGAAGCACAAGCACAAGAAGCTCCAGTATTAGAAGAAATTACTGAAGAAGAAGTTGAAAAGGTTGAAGAAGAGGTTGAAGAAGCTATAGCAGAAGCCCAAGCTACCGGGAAACCGCTACCAGAAAATATTCAAAAGTTAATGGACTTTATGGATGAGACTGGTGGAGATTTAAGTGATTATGTAAAGCTTAATCAAGATTATAGCAAGTTAGATGACAATAGCTTATTAAGAGAGTTTTATACACAGACAAAACCTCATTTAGATAAAGAAGAAATTAGCTTCCTTATGGAAGATACATTCTCTTACGACGAAGATATTGACGATGATAGAGATATACGTAGAAAAAAATTAGCGCTTAAAGAGCAAGTTGCCAGCGCTAAAAGCCACTTAGACGGGCAAAAGTCTACATACTATGAAGAAATTAAAGCTGGATCGAAGCTCACAACAGAGCAACAGAAAGCAGTTAACTTCTTTGATAGATATAACAAGGAGTCAGAAGTAACTCAAAAAACAGTTAAAACAAACACTGATATTTTTACACAAAAAACAAACAATGTTTTTAACGACAAATTCAAAGGTTTTGAATACAACGTCGGTGATAAAAAATACAGGTTTAACGTAAACAATGCTGAAGAGGTTAAAAATACTCAAAGCGACATAAGCAATTTTACCAAAAAGTTTTTGGATAAAAACTCTGCTTTAACAGACGCTAAGGGTTATCATAAATCTCTGTACACGGCGATGAACGCTGATGCTGTTGCAAAACACTTTTACGACCAAGGTAAAGCAGATGCTATGAAAAATAGTATGGCTAAAGCCAAGAACGTTGATATGAACCCAAGACAAGCTCATGGGGAAATAAAAACAGGTGGTTTAAAGTATAAAGTGTTAGGACAAGATTCTTCTGATTTTAAGTTTAAAATTAAAAACAATAAATTTAAAAATTAAAAAAACAAAATTATGGCAATTACAAATGGAACTAATTTGAATAGTGTTCCTTCTTCACAGAAGCAAACATTATCTACAAATTATTTAGATCTTTCATCAGCTGACAATGCTGGTTGGGGTCAACAATATGTACCAGATCTTATGGAAAAAGAAGCTGAGGTGTTCGGACAAAGAACTATTTCAGGTTTCTTATCTCAAGTGGGAGCTGAAGAGGCTATGACCGCTGATCAAGTGGTTTGGTCTGAACAATCAAGACTACACATCTCTGTGAAAGGTACAGTTATTGTAGCTGGTTCTACAAACGGTACATTTACAGTTACTGGTGATATTGACGGAAACGTTGGTACAGGCTCGGGAGATTTCATCGTTGCAAACCACGGTGTTAGAACTAATGACATTGTGCTTATCGCAAGTGCTGGTATCGTTACTCAATGTTTAGTTGTTGATGCTGATACAGCTGTTATACAAGTTGAACCTTATGATAAAGCTACCTTAGCTGGTCACGCGACTGGAACTGGAGTTTCTACTTTATTAGTTGTAGGTTCTGAATATGCAAAAGGAACTGCTTACCTTAACGGTGATGGTGCTGCTGCTGATTCACGTACTCCAGCTAACGAAGCAACTTTTAAAACTTTTACTAACAAGCCAATCATAATGAAAGATTACTACGAGGTTTCAGGATCTGACGCTTCTAGAATTGGATGGGTTGAAACTTCTTCTGAAGATGGCGCATCAGGTTACTTATGGTACTTAAAAGCTGCTTCTGATACAAGAGCTAGATTTAACGATTACGTTGAAATGGCAATGCTTGAAAGCGTTAGAGGATCTAACTCAACAGTTGTTGATACTACTTTAGGCGCTGCTGCTGATGCTGGTGTTGGTACTCAAGGTTTATTCGATGCTATTACTGATAGAGGTAATGTTACTTCTGGTGTTACTGGTGTTAACGCTGCAACTGATTTAGCTGAATTTGATGCTATCTTAGCTGAGTTTGATTCTCAAGGTGCCATTGAAGAAAACATGTTGTTTGTAAACAGAGCTACTTCGTTAGCAATGGATGACATGTTAGCTTCTATGAATTCTTACGGAGCTGGAGGTACTTCTTACGGAGTGTTTGACAATTCTGAAGATATGGCATTGAACTTAGGTTTTTCTGGTTTCAGAAGAGGTTCTTACGACTTCTACAAGTCTGACATGAGATACTTAAACGATAAAGCAACAAGAGGTGGTATTAACGCAACTGCTGGATCTGCTGCTATTAGAGGGGTTATTGTTCCTGCTGGAGTATCTTCAGTTTATGACCAACAATTAGGAAAGAACATGAAACGTCCTTTTTTACACGTTCGTTACAGAGCTTCGCAAACTGATGATAGAAGAATGAAAACTTGGACAACTGGTTCTGTTGGAGCTGCAACTTCTGCTTTAGATGCAATGCAAATGCATTTTTTATCTGAAAGATGTTTAATTACACAAGGTGCTAACAATTTCATGTTAATGAAATAAGTACTATTATATTTAAGAGGTTGGGGGTAATTCCCCAACCCCTTTTATTTTATTAATTTATATTATATTATATTATGGCTAAAAAAGCTAACACAACAAAGAAGGTTGAGGTAAAACCTCAAATCGAAACAATGGAAGAAGTAGTTACAGAATTTTTTGAAGATACTGTGGTTGCTGAACCAAAAATTAAAAAACCGGTTATGGAAAGTCCAGAGCCAAAAAAAAATACTTGGGAACTAAAAGATAGAATATATTATCTAAAAGGTAACAAAAGACCGGTTTCAAGAATGATTAGATCAGCTAACTTATACTATTTTGATGAAAAATTACAGTACTCAAGAGAAATAAAATACTGCGAAAACCAAACAACACCGTTTGTGGATGAAATGAAAGGTGATCAAAGGTTAGCTCACATCATTTTTAGATCAGGAAGTTTGTTTGTGCCTAAGGAAAAAACTGGATTACAAAAGTTTCTTACTTTGTACCATCCAGATCGCGACGTTATGTTTTACGAAGACAAGCCAGTTGCAAATGCAATTAGTGACATAGCTTGGTTAGAAATGGAAATTGAAGCTTTAAACGCAGCAAAAAATTTAGATATAGATTTAGCAGAAGCCGTTATGCGGGTAGAGTCAGGATCTAAGGTATCAGAAATGAGTTCTAAAGAGCTTAAAAGAGATTTGTTATTGTATGCTAGAAAAAATCCTGAATTGTTCTTAGAGCTAGTAAACGATGATAATGTAGTACTTAGAAACTTTGGTATTAAAGCGACTGAGATGGGTATATTAAAACTATCTAATGATCAAAGAACTTTTTCATGGGGATCTAACGATAGAAAACTAATGAACGTTCCGTTTGATGAGCACCCTTACTCAGCTTTAGCCGCTTGGTTTAAAACTGACGAAGGAATGGAGATTTACTCCAATATTGAAAAAAGATTAAATTAATCTAACTGTAGATGCGGTCGCTCTACGGGGCGATCGTAAACTACAAACAAAAAAGAAATTATGGCAGTAAGTATAGATAGAGTATATCAGAAAGTTTTGGCTTTAGCTAATAAAGAACAAAGAGGCTATATAACACCTCAAGAGTTTAACTTATTTGCTGATCACGCTCAAATGGAAATTTTTGATCAATATTTTTACGACCTAGATACAGTTAGTCGAAAAATGCAAAATGAAATGGACTACACTGATAAATCTGAACATTTACTCGAAAAAATTAGCATATTTGAAAGGCATAATATCACCGCTTCACTTGCAAACTCTTTTGGAGACGTTCCACTAAGTGGATATAAAGTGTATAGATTAGGTAGTGTTGCAGTTAAATATCAATCTACTGGAACGCTTATGGCAGAAGAAATAGACTTTGAAGACGTGGAAAGGTATGACACTCCATTGACAAGGCAGTTTGGTAGCTCTGGCACCACGCTCAACATTAACAATTTAGTAGGCCCAGTTTTTACAAGATCTACGGGTTCAGGAGGCATAAAATTAAAAATAAGACCGTGGCCTTCTATATCAACAGACTCTGTTTATATTTCATTTGTTGAACACCCAACTTCTCCTAACTGGACATACAATATAGTTGGCGGGAGTGCTATGTATAATCCAACAAACCCTAACTATCGCAACTTTTCCCTACACAGTTCAGAGGAAAATAATTTAGTTATAAAAATACTACAACTAGCTGGTATATCTATTAAAGATCCTCAATTAACTCAAATAGCAGCTCAAGAAGAAATATCAACTAAACGAGAAAAAATATAATAAATGGGACTAAGAAAAAATTTGACAGATAAAAATTATTACGAAGGCCAAGAGCAGCTTGGTGGTTATCAGTTTGTGTCTTTACAAAATATCATAAGGCAGTTTCAAATAGCATATATTGGTAATAATAAGATAATTCCATATATGAAAAAGATAGATGTAGCTTTTTACGCGCAAAGAGCGCTACAAGAATTATCATTTGACACGCTTAAGTCTTTTAAGGCCTATCAAATTGATGTTGCTCCTAACCTTCAAATGATACTACCACATGACTATGTTAATTATACTAAATTATCTTTAGTTGACTCCGCTGGAATAAAACACCCATTATACCCTACTAGTAGCACAAGTAATCCATTCCAGATATGGCAAGATGATGAAGGTGGATATGGTGAGTATGAATTTCCTGAGGACTTAGAGCTAGTTGTTAATGGAGATTTCTCTGCGCCCACTAATGCAAACAATAAACCTGCGGCCCCTTGGTATAGAAACATGATACCTCAAACAGGTAACTATTCAACATTTTTTGCAAACATTGAAGTGTTAGACGACGCGCTAAAATTTAGTCATAGGACTAGAAGTTCCCATGGCTACGTTGCATGGGGTAACTCTATTGGCGCTTGGCAACTCTTAGATGTTAGCGACCAAGACTTTATTGATTTTAGCGCATTGGGCACGGCTCGCAACCAGTCAAACGGGACAGGCGTACTAAGGGTTGGTATAACCACTAAACTTCCAGACAGTAACACTAAAATTATACCTCAAAACGACTCAATCTCAGGTGTTAATCACTTGCTTAGCGCTTACAACCTAACTAACATTGATGGAAACCCTAGTTATTTAGAATGGGCTGCCGCCGATGGTCAGGTTGAAAAAGAACTATTAAGAGTTAATGTTATTGGATTGAACTCTGTTTATATTTTTGTTGTTTCATTTCAAGATTTTATTACTGGAACTGGAAACGAAAGCGAAACATTAACTCAAACAAATGAAATAGACAACGTATCGGTAAAAAACAGTAGAAGCAGCACTATGTTGCAAGAAAATCCAGGTAATGAAAATAGTTCTTCTACTTGGAATAATTTTAAATCAAAAACCTCATCTGAAAACAACAATGACGATTACGAAGACGATACTTATTGGCCAAATGCTGGTAGAAGATATGGGTTAGATCCTCAGCACGCACAAATAAATGGGTCGTTTTTTATAGATCAAAGATTAGGAAAAATACATTTTAGTTCTAATATTAGTGGAAAAACTGTGATCTTAGATTATATAAGCGATAGCCTTGGTACAGACGCTGAAATGCAAGTTCATAAGTTTGCTGAAGAAGCCATGTACAAGCACATGGTACACGCTATACTGTCTACGTCTTCGTTTGGACAAGGATTAGTACCTAGATTAACAAAAGAAAAATTTGCAGCTATAAGAAAAGCTAAATTAAGATTATCAAATATTAAGTTAGAAGAATTAACTCAAATACTAAGAGGTAAGTCTAAACAAATAAAACACTAGTAAATGCCAGAAATTAAGAGTAGTTTTCTTGGAGGTAAGATGAATAAGGATCTTGATGAAAGATTGTTACCTAAAGGCCAATATAGAAACGCTGAAAACATAGAGATTTCAACAGCTGAAAGCGCTAACGTTGGTGCTGCTAAAAGTATACTTGGAAATAAAAGGCTTGAATTTTTAATTTCAAATGATTTTACCTGTGTTGGTAGTTTAGCTGATGAAAAAACAAATAAGCTTTACTGGTTTGTTACTACTTATTTAGAAGATGGTATATTTGAGTATGACACTATTAACGATATTGTGCTACCCGTGCTTCTTGACTTAAACGCTAGTAACTCTAACGCTGTTTTAAGATTTGGAACTTCACCTATAACCGGTATAAACGTAATAGATAATTTACTGCTATGGACAGATAATCTAACTAATCCAAAAAAAATAAACATAGACGAATGCAAAAAAGGAACGTCTATTAATGGTGATGGATCTTGGAATCACACTCAATTGTCATTTCCAAACGGAAGCTTTGATGGTGTAACACTAGAAAATATTGCACCTACCCCATTTGAAGTTCATGATGGTGTAAATTTTTTAGAAAAACGTTATCCAAAAGGTAGGTATTTCTTTTTTCAAGAAAAACAAATAAGTCGAGCTTTAGGGTTTCCGGATGGTATACCAGATTCCTCATCTCATTACCTGCGTCAATATCGAAATGGAGTACTTTTAAGAAGAGTTAGATGTAAATTGTGGACTAATTCTACGGACTTGGGAGGTGGTAGCAGCAATGGAACGCATGGTAGAATAGCTGCTTCGGATCCTGCTTTTACGCCGTTTGAACAAAACCAAAATTACGTAACAGTTCCTGACTTTCACCAAGGTGATATATTATTTGGTGACAATGTTACGGTGGATATAAAAGAAAAGCATATAACAATTATTAGACCAAAACCTTTTCTCGCTCCTTCAACAAAAATTAATCACAAGAGAGGACTAGACTCTCGATTAGGAATACCAAATTTATTTGAAACGGTTTTTCCAAGATTTTCCTATAGATATAAATATAGAGATGGAGAGTTTTCTTCTTTTGCACCATTTACAAATGCTGTTTTTAACCCAATATATCCAAAAGATTTAAATAATTCTTCAGAAACTAATGTTTTTCACACTAAGGATAATATTTATGGTATAACTGACCCTAGTAATAAAGCAATGAAAAACTCAATAAATTCTATTGAGTTAAGTGGTTTTATTAACGCAAAAACCCCAGAGGATGTGATTGAGGTTGATGTTTTGTACAAACAAGAAAACTCTAGCGTAGTATATTCAATAGCAACAATAAAACACAATGATCCAGAGTGGCACTTACCAGCTAATGATGAAGGGTATAACCTAGGATATAGCAATGACCACCCCGCTTTTAAAGCCGCAGGTGGATATACTAAGGGCAAGTACATTGTTAATACAGAAAACATTTACGCTGCTTTACCAACTAATCAATTGCTTAGACCATGGGATAACGTTCCAAGAAGAGCAAAAGCACAAGAGGTAACAGGAAATAGAGTTGTATATGGTAATTATTTGCAAAATTACAATTTAGGCGAGCATAGAACAAAAATTAAAGTTAATTACAGTGATAGAAGTAGTAATATAGGTTCGTTTAACACACAAGCGCTACCATCTATAAAGTCGCAAAGAAACTATCAGTTAGGAGTTGTTTATTGTGATAAATACGGTAGAGAAACACCAGTATTTACATCAACCACAGCAGCGGTAACCGTACCTTGGGCCGATCCTAATGGTTTAAAAAATGCGAGCAGAAGCCTTCAATTAAATGCTAATGTAGCTGCCAATTTTCCAGAATGGATAGATTCAATAAAGTTTTATATAAAAGAAACTTCTAACGAGTACTATAACTTGGTAATGGATAGAGCTTGGGTTAGTCAAAGCACTGATGATTTAGATAATTCAGAGGGGCACTTGTGGATATCTTTTCCATCTTCAGATAGAAATAAAATTACAGAAGGAAAATTCATTGTATTAAAGAAAAAAATTGGATTAGAAGAGGGGCAGATTGCAGTTGAAAACAAGTTTAAAGTGATAAATATTTCAAATGAAGCTCCTGATGCTATAAAATACGAGTTGATTAACCAAGGCATTATTACTGCCGCTAGTGATATTGAAAGTATATTCAATAACGCCGATAGCAGAATGGATGTTCCTAATAACAACAATATTTATTTAGACGCTAGTGGATGGAAAACTAGTGGTTTTAAAGGTGTTCCTCTGGAGCATGGGGAAACACCTGTAGATAGCGCTTTGGATGTTAGTAATATATATATATCTTGGTACAGAATTATTAGTGGATCAAGAGTGGCGTCTAAAAAATACAAGGTTGCTGGTGGGCGCTTGGATAGTTCTGGTTACATGCTTAAGTTGAAAAATGAAATATCTTCAATTGACGCGGATATAGCACACTTTAATGGAGATTCTAGTGAAGCGTCTCAACCCACAAATATGAACAGTGATTTAGTTGTAGAGCTTCAGCGAAAAGAACTTAAAACAGGTGAGGATTTTTCAGGTTCATTTTTTGTAAAAATATCAAAAAATCAAGTCTCAGATATAATAGAACAAACCAATGTTACTAGTGTTTTAGATAACCATCAAGTAAATGCTAAAACGCCTTGTTGGTGGTGGAGAGATGATATAGCGGTTGATAACAACGTAAGAGCATATCAATCTACTTATGGTATTACTAATTACAATGGGTACGATTCCGGAGCGCATAGTGGTGGTAATTCTATTCAATCTGCGGATAACAACGTTTTAGGCGACGTGGGTATTACTAATGATACACTTGACACTTCAGACTACGCTGAAATATGGAGCGGTATATACGATAACTATGTGGTAAATAATGTGGGTACGTTTTTTCTTGATGGGATGTATATGGCTTCAGGACAAAGCGATGCTAGTAACTACGCAAAATACAATTGCGTAACGTGGTCTGGAGCACACAAAGATAAAAACAAAAGTACCTATCATATCAAAGGTCTTTCTGCGTGGAGTTATCCGCCGCTAAAAACCTGGTTAGGTGACTATGAAGATTCTACTGCTCTTATAGAAAACCTAGAAACAGACACTCCGCTGCTACTTAACAACATGTTAATATCAACTTCACCAGCGCTTCCAGAAAACGCATCTTGGCTTGACAACAGAGTAGATGGTTGGGTAGGACACTCGCAGCGTGTTGAAAGAAATTTCGGTGAAGCCCCTAGTGTGTTGAGAAAAGGAACATCACACGTTAATGGATTAGAAGGTATTGTTACTTCTGGAACAGATCATGCTGACAATGGTAGAAGATGGTTAAGTGGTATATCTGGTAACCCAACTGAGTATGGGGTTGGGGTTGACACTAAAACATACTCAGACAACGGTGAAACTGGAAGGCATTTTATGCATTTATCATTCTTTGCACCAGGCGACGACCTACACGATGGTAATGTAACTATTGATGATGGATCAGACGGTAATTCATTTACACTGTTTGAAGGCGGGGCGGTTGGAAGAAGATTACAAGGAATATGGGGTGGTGGGCACTTTACCGGTGATAATTTAAATGATACAATTGGAAATGGTACTACAGATGAAACTCGCCATCAACATTTATGTTTAGAGGGTAATTACGATTCAAATGGTGATTTTCTCTCTGCGGCACCTGGTCCGGGTGTTGGCTTTGGTTACGACTTAAAATACAAAGAACTACACGAGAGACAATGGGATCCAACTTTTCCTTCTGATCCTGGCAATAAAATACGTGATTTTATAAGAAACATACATGCTGGTTCGCAATTTAAATTCAACCCATATTTAGAAGACCTAACTAATGCTAATGAAACTATTTACACTATAAAAAGTGTAGATGTAAAAAAAATATATAACCATACTTCTTGGAGAAACACTTTTAATAGATGGGAAGAGATTGACGGTTACACGGCAGAAGCTGAAGATAAAAAATTCTGGTCTGTAGAGCGAGCAGCTATGGACTGGCTTCAATACATAGGTTCGGATGGTAAAAAAATCTATTCTGCCGAATGGGCGGCAGCGTCCAACTTAATGAGTGATAAAATCCAAGATTTTGGAAAATCTCATAACAGAAGACTTTGTTATATAATAGAGTTAGATAAAGATCCAACTAAAAACGGAAACTTTAATCCTATAGATACAGGTGTAGCACTAGGTAGAATGACAGCTGATCAAACTAATAATGAGTATCATAATATTGAATTTTTAGATAAAATTAAGTCAGTAGCTGGTATTAATGATTTAAATAAATATCCAGCAATTTGGGAAACTGACCCTGCCAAACAACAAGTTGATTTAGATATATACTTCGAGGCAAGTAGTAATATACCTGTTAGACTAAATAATAATACAAACGAAATATTTGCGCCAATAGGTTGTAGGGTTGAACTGCTTAATTCTCCAGTGGCAGGCCTGTCTTACTTAACCGAGTGGAATAATAACATAGCTACATTAACCCCAGGTTTTGCTGTTTTTGACAGTGTGAATGAAATAAATTACTCAGGCGTTTCGTTTAAGTTTATAAAAGAAGATGGTAGTTATGTTATAGCAAAAGCAGGGGCCAACCAACTAACTGGAGCTATTTCAACTGATCCTCCTAAAACTCTTTTTACCTTTGATGAAAACATTGGAGAAAACATAAGAGTTGGTTTAAATTGGAACAATTGCTTTTCATTTGGAAACGGTTTGGAGTCTAATAGAATTGGAGATGACTTCAATGAAATGTTTCTTGTTAACGGTGTTAAAGCATCAACAACTACGCAAATAACCTACCAAGAAGAACGTAGATCAACTGGGTTGATTTATTCTGGGCTTTACAACTCTAACTCTGGCGTTAATGATCTTAATCAGTTTATAATGGCTGAGAAGATCACTAAGGACTTAAACCCTACGTTTGGTAGTATACAAAAATTATTTCAAAGAAGAATTAGCTTGGTAGCTTTTTGTGAGGATAGGGTTATTAGTATAACCTCAAATAAAGACGCTATATACAACGCTGATGGAAACCCACAATTAATAGCTTCTGACAGTGTACTTGGTGATGCTAATCCTTTTGAGGGTAACTATGGTATATCCAAAAACCCAGAATCATTTGCATCAGAAAGCTATAGAGCTTACTTTACAGATAAAAATAAAGGAGCAGTTGTCAGATTGTCTAAAGATGGTTTAACACCTATATCTACCGGAGGAATGCATGATTGGTTTAGAGACAATTTAAAAGGTTACACCGCCTTAATAGGAACGTATGACGCTTATAAGGAAGACTATAACTTAACTTTGTCTCACAAGTTTTCAGAAAACATTATTTTTAATTCATACTTAGAAAGCGGTGGTATAGCATCAACCACAGAAATGGGTCAAATAGCTAATGAACTTCAAAACCCAAGTATTTTTAGTGGCATGAGCTTGCAGTACCCTTATGAGATAGATAACATATTAACAGACAATAACTATACGTGGGGAAATATTAATGAAGAATTAATAAGTACTGTTTTAGTTACAAATCACGCCGTTATACCTGAGGGGTCATTGCAGGCTTACGTGCCCTACTTGGCTCCAGTGGATTATGTAGAAGAAGTAATTGGTGTTGAGGCGGTTTTAGCGGTTACTGAAGTTATAGGCGTAGAATACGTAGAGGCAGTGGCTGAAGTTGTAGGCGTAGAATACCAAGCCGCAGTGGAATACGTAGAATACGTAGAGGCAGTGGCTGAAGTAACGGCTGAAGATGAGGTTCTTGCACAAGACGCAATAGCGTTTAGTGCAGGAGTAGTTGGAGTAGATTATAGTGCTCCAGAGTTTGCTATTGATCCTGATGCCAGTGGAAATGGTTTTATTTACAATGGGCCTTTTATAGCTGGATGGAATGAAACAACGGGGGATATTTTTGGGGTAAACCGAGTTGATTATTCTGATTCCCTCAAGCCTTCTACCATAGTTAGAAAATGGGGCGCAAACGTATATGACGAAGATCAAACCAATTTTCAAGGGTCAGGTGCAAACAACAGCAACCTATGGTATGATTATGGCCAACCTGGAGCAGTCGCGCACACTTATGCGCAAATATATGGAGTGATAGGATGGAGATACGCTGGTAAAGCTCTTGGAAAAATCACTCAAGATGCCACTGGCTCCAATCAGGGTACTCAAGGGGCAATACTTTTTAATAGAACTTACCCAAACAATACTAGATACGTTGAGTTTAAAGATCTAGGACAACCCCCTAATAATGGCCAAGGTTTGTTGGATCTGTACAACTATCAAGCGGGGCAACTTGACAATGAAAACTCTGCTATGTTTGCTGGTGACGAAATAGAAATAAAGGTTATACTTAAGATTAGTATAACAAGTACATTCACTTCAGGAAACAATACCAGTTACCCAAATTTAGCACATAATCACGTTATTCCTCAAATAGAACTGCATGACGGTAGTGGCGGTATTATTTCTCCTGATAAAATAATGTCAACATCAGTAATAGTACAATCCCCCACCTTAAACCAAAACTTATACAACCCAGTATACTACGCATATACTCCTTTTATTACTGAAACAGCTTACAATACGAGTGGTATAAATGCAGATATTGATCTTGGGTTTGTTTCGTCGGCGCAAGTTGTATTTCCTCAAACACAATATACCACTACATCAACGGGGCAAAGCGATAGTACTCCTGTTGCTGTTTACACACTTAAGTTTCGCGTAAAATTTAAAGATCCTGCTCAAAGTTACACCAGTGCTTCAAACTCTTATGTTGACTCAAAAGTTGTAGATGATCTTAGAATTCGCGTGTGTAACGTAATGCCTTTAAGTACCTTGCCAATTTATAATGGAGTTTCAAATGATTATCAAGGATCAGGCCCAAGTCCATTACGTGGTAGAGCAAAGTTTTGGGTGCATGAATTAGTCGCGACTAAAACGCTTGGGATAATAAAGCCAGACGTTGAGTTTGTTCAATTTGTTGAAGAACAACAAGCTCAAGACGCGCAGGCGTACGTAGCGGCTGTTGAGTATCAACCAGCTATTGATGAGGTTCTTGAAGTACTCGCGTCTGATGAAGTTGAATTTGTTCAAGCGCAAGAAGCTATACAAGGAGTCGATGCTGTTTTAGCCGTGGCACCTGTTGATGCTGTTGATTTTGTTCAAGCGGTATTAGGGGTTGATGAAGTGCTGGAAATAGCAGAGGTGGCTGCCGTACCACCTTATGAAGTTGAAGCGTGGACACAAGTAACGCACCAAGGTCTTAATAATTGGTTAATAAATACAAGTGGAGGCGCGGATTCATACGTATCAGCAACTACTATAAATAACTTTGGAGGAGACTATCCAGCTGTTAGTGCCTCTGGTTTTGCTCAAAACTCAGATCCAGCAATTTCAGGCGGAAGCATAATCAATTATGTAACACCTGGTGTAGAGCCTACCTCAGGTAGTCCTTTTGGGACTTCTCCATATGCTGGTATTGGGTATGGAAACGGTACGTCTAACTCAGGTACAATAATTGAACACGACAACTCCTATGTTTTAATAGATACCGTTAATTATACTGGAAATTGGAATGCTCAATCTTTTTCAATATATCAAGATATATCAGCAACAAGTCTTGTGGTAAATGAATGGTATTTAATTGATGTTGAATTTGATGAATCACACAACGCTAGTACTGGTAATAATTCTAACGGAAATGGTTTGGTTGAAGTTGATGGGGTTGTTGATAGATCAGGAACACTTGGCACCGAAATTAGCCCACAAGGCGTTGGTTTTTATTCTGGAGTAAATGCACATACGAATTGCGGCTTAGTTCCAACGGTTAGAACTGAGTACGGTAATACTGATGGGTCTGGTGATAACAAACTTGTTTTAAGAGGTATTTTTAAGTTCCACTCTAATAGTTGGCGTGAAACTTCAGGTAGTGCTACAAATTATTTACGCTTGCTATTTACTGATTTTACAAACACGGCTAAAATTACTAAAATAATTACTAGAAGCCTAGAAACAACAACAACAACTGGTACGGCTAATCATTGGTATCATTTTAGTGATGATCAAGCGCATTCATTTTCACCTAAAGCAATGTACTGGCAATCAAATGGGTCAGCTGCAACCGCTAAGACGCTTTGTTTTGAAGAGGGTGTTGGTGGGACAGAAAACGTAAGTGTGGGATTAGGTGCTTCTTTTTGGGCACAAGATCTTCCGTTTGGAGGCGCCATGGCAACATCGGTGGTAGGTTGGAAGTTTAAATTTAAAATAACTAACAATCCAAGAACAAATACGTTTTTAGGCGCCTTAAACGCTTATATAAACACAGAGGTAAGCATAGACAACTCTAGCGACGGTGGGGTTACAGCCAAGTCCCTAGGTATACTTGTTAAAGATATAGATGCTGTTGGCGATTACGAAATTGACTTTAATTTTGAAACTAGTGACTCTAATTGGACTATAAACGCGCCTGCTGGAGCGTCTACAACCTTGGAGGTTTATCCAAATCCAACATCAGTTGAAGCTGAAAACAAACTAGTGTTTTACACGCAAAACAATACTCAAACAATTTGCGGTATTAAAGACACTGTTATTGGAGATAAAACTTTAGTTTTATTAGGTGGATCAATTGGCTCTTGGGACTGGCGTGGGTTTGACCAAACCCAAGACAACTTTATAACCTGGGATAATGTTGTTGATATTAATACGGGTACTAGTCAAAACAGAATTGAATTTACTAATTGCCCATTTGTAGACGGTGATAACCGTGAAATTGTAAGCGCAAGCCAGTACGTGGACACTGTAATTAACAGATATGAGCATTGGACTGTTAGTATTGATCATGGTATTTATGCTGGCGATTTAAGCGTATACTATTTTAACTCTAAAGGATTTGGATTTAGAATATTTGGCATAAATAGTTCTAACCAAGGAACTCTTGTAACAAACGTAGTTGTAGGCGCTCTTAGTTGGGAAAGTATAAATCCGGCTGATGAAGATCTTTTGCCTGAAATGAAAAACGCCTTTGTCATTAGGCCGCAGTCTAATAGCGCGCCTGTTAGTGGTTGGGTTGACAATGTAACTATGACTAGGAACTTTGCCTTAGAAACTACTAGTAACGGAAACCCTATTTACACTAGCAAAACAATATCTTTTAACGAAGGAGCAAATGGATGGACTAGTTTTAAAAGCTTTGTTCCTGAAAGCGGTTTTAGTGTATCTAAAAATTACTTTACATTTGATAAGGGTGGATTGTTTAAGCATTACGCTCCAATGATTTATGATGCTGCCGCTCAAGAGTATGTAGATTCTTCAGAAGAAATAGCTGAAAACTACAATATATTTTATGGTGTAGATACGTACAAGTCTAGTATAACAACCATATTAAATGATCAACCTGGTATTGTAAAAACATTTAATACTTTGAATTACGAGGGTAGCCAAGGAAACGTTAAGCTACCATCACTAGTACAACAAGTTAACATTAATAACGCCGCGGCTTGGAGTAGCGGTAGTGATATTTTAGGCTGGAAGTGCACTGATATTACAACTGACTTAGAAGCTGGTTCTGTTAAAGAGTTTATAAAAAAAGAAGGAAAATGGTTTGGCTATATAAAAGGTGCCACTCATTCAGCTGCTGTTTTAGATACTAGTCGCTTTAGCGTTCAAGGTATAGGCGTGCCTTCTTCAATATCATCAACACCTATAATGGTGCCAGAAGGTACCGTTGGTCTTACTCAATAAATAAAATAAACCATGTCATATCATAATTCATCGAGTTCTTATAGTCCACCTGCTACCTCTCAAAGGCAAGCAGCACCACCTGGATATCATTATATGCCAGACGGAAGTTTAATGCTTGACTCGCAAATGGTAACACCACCAAGCACGCCGCTTGCCACGCCACTACCAGAAGATGAAAATTTATTTGAAGAACCACTTATATTTGAATCCTCCGTAGGAGATGGAGGGTTTAACACAGCAAGATTAGCTAGTCAAAGTATAGTTTTGATAAAAAGTTTAATAATGGATGAGTCCGAGATGCCATTAGCCGAAACAACTAGACAATTTACGGTTATAGGCACTGTTGGCTCGCAATTTACAATGCACATTACTCAAGAAGATACTATTAAGTACTATGATTTTGTTGAACAAACATTTAACAACGGTCACGTTGGTCGCAATAACAATTTGGTTGTTACTTTACTTGGTGGTAATTACAGTAACAATATAGTCTTTCCTAGTGGTGGTGGGACTTACAACATCACTTTAACGCCTTTATTAGGAACGTTGGTTAGTGGTGGTTATAATGTTTTAAATCGCAAAATAAGCAAACAGGCTAGCAATCCACAAATAACATTTAAAGCTTTTACAGCTAACACAAATAATTATGCTACGTTTCCAACCTCAACTTCGTCTGGATCTTTAAATAGCCATGATACTTTTGACTTTAACTGGGATATAACAAACGCATCTACAGATGCTGGTGGGTTTGGTTTAATTCCAACAAATAACTTTAAAGATCTTAATTTGATAAAGAATTCATGGTTTTTTACAACAACAGAAACTGTTGATGGCGCTGTGGCACCTAGTGACTCTAACTTAGGTCTTATTGTTAAAGTAGACGATTTAACTGATATAGGTGTTGGTTCTTATATATCAGCGGTAAGTGCTGGCAGTTTAGTTGGGAGTCCAGTAGTCACAAATATCAATACTGCAACTAAAGAAATAACACTAAACACTGCACAAACTTTTGCTAATAATATAACGCTAACGTTTAGAGCCGATGGTGTGACAGCTATTGAAAAAGCAATAGGTGTAAAAATGACTTTTAATTTTGGAAAACTAGATGAAGAAAAATTTAAAAAAACAAATAAGCTAGTAAAAACAGTTAGAGCCGGTAGTAGTGGTACCACTGTCAATTTAAACGGAACTTATGGTGTTGGGCACAATGATACCTCTGCCTTTATTAGTGGGGTTGGAATAACCACAGCTACTGTCGTAAGTGTTAGCGCTAGTAGTGGTGCTGGATCTATGGTAGTTAGTGTTTCCCAAGGAACACTAACCGTTGGTACATCAATTTTATTTGATAATATAGTTCAAGTTTTTAATGTTTTTGGAAACATAAGAATATTTAGTTATCCAAGTGCAAATCAGGATATATACTTAGATATAGATAAATTTTTAACCCCAGGAACGGCATCATAACAAAATAAACTATGCACACTAAATTAACGTTTGAACATCCTATAAACCCATCACTACACATTGGAGACGAAGTATACTTTTCCGACACTAGCGCAGATCAAGTGACGGGGTCAAAACCTATTCACGTAGGCCAGGTTTATGGTATTTTTAGAGATGATAATTATATAGTTATAAATACAGCTCCAACTGAACCACCTATGTCTTTGTACGTTAACGTAAACCTTATGCCACTTGTGTTGTTTGCAAAGCACATAGAGACTAACGAGTCTAGTTTAAAAGGTTATTACGCTAATATAACTTTTGAAAACTTATCTAATAAAAAATGCGAGCTATTTGGTTTTGGCTCAGAAACAGATCTTAGTAGTAAATAGGTGGCAAAAAGTGTGACTATATAATCACACTTAATTAAATTAGCAGGAGGAAAATAATTAATTGTAGTAAAAATAAAAATATAAATATGGGTATACTTGGAAACCTTTTTGGAGGTAGAGATAAAAGAAAACAAAAAGATGCAATGGCTGACATGCGAGAGCTGGCAGATGAACAAGTTGACTACTACACTGGGCAGCAGCAAGACGCACAAGACGCTGTAGACGAGTCAAGAGAGGTTTTTGACAACTTTGAGTTTAAAAATGATTTTGAAGATTTACAAAACCCTTACGCTGACATACAAACCGAGTTTGACAATGTTTATGAAAACACTGAAAACGTTTATGAAGGCGCTGAAAACGTTTATGAAGATGCGGTTAATGTAGCCGACGGCATGACAAACGTTGCTGCTGATGCGCAAAACGTATATGCTGGAGCAAAAAATACATTTGCCGGCGCAAAAAACACGTTTGCTGGCATGGACAACGCATATGCTGGTTTAGAAAACAAGTACGAAGGCATGGAAAACCGTTTTGAAGATATGACGGTTGATATGAAGGCCGCTGACTTCCAAGCGCAACAAGGGAAAACACAGCGAGCAAATATTATGCAAGGTTTAAAAGGTGCTGCTGGATCAAGTGGTGTAGCGGGTTTAGCACAAGCCATGGCTAACCAAGGCCAAATGCAATCTCAACAAATAGCCGCTGGTATAGGTCAGCAAGAAAGGCAAAACGCAATGATGTCGGCACAAGAAGGATCTAGAATAGATCAACTACAAAGAGGAGCTGGTATGCAGCTACAATCTCAAGAAGCTGGCGGTGCCATGGCTAACCAACAAGCCGAAAGATCTGGCGCAATGCAACAGCAAAGTATGCAAATGCAAGGAGCTGCAAGTCAACAAGCTCAAATACTAGGCGGGGCAGCAGCACAACAGGCCCAACAATTAGCTGGGGCACAAACTCTCCAGAATCAACAAATTGCAGGGGCTTCCGAACAACAAAATTTAATACTAGGTGGGAGAGATAAACAACAAGATAAAATACTAGCTGGGAGAGATAAACAACAAGATCAAATATTAGCAGGTCAACAAACCGCTGTAAACCAAGGTATAAGCCAAACAAATATACAAGCTGGAGGCCAAGGAGTTGTAGACATGCAAATTGCTCAGGGTAACGCTGATGTTCAAGCGGCAGAATATGGGCAGCTAGCAACAGGGCTTGGTATGGATTATGGCTTATTAGCAGGTGCTAACCAAGGGTTACAAAATGCAATGGGTAATCAAATGAGTGGTTTAGGAAATGAAGCAAATATGTATGGCTCCAATGCGGCTAATAGTATTGGAGGGCAATTTTTACAAGCGGGAGCCACTGTTGCTGCTGGTGCTCTAGGTGCAAAAAGTTCATTTTTATGTGTTCCACAAGGCGTAAATATTGACTGTGAGAATATTAAAAAGCCAATTGAACAAATAAAAGTTGGAGACATGGTTGTAGGTTATAACGGAGATCTTGTTAAAGTGTTGCAAAAACACGAGTACTTAGAAGATCCAAAAGTAGAAAGATTTTACAAGGTTAAGTTTTTAAACACAGAAACAAATAAAACACACGAGGTAGATGTTTGTGACATGCATAGGATTATGGGTGAAAGAGCTATGAACATAACAAAAAATGTTGTTAGTAAAGAAATTTACAGCGGCGTTAACTATAGTTATGATCTATTAACAGAAGATGCTGGTTACAGAATAGATGATATCCCTGTTAACAGTATGATAGAAGAGCTAGCTTTAGCTACATCTAAAACAAACAATAAATAATATGACAAAGTTAAATTCAAGTGCAGACGCAGGTTTAGTAACAGCAGCAACTAGAGCTGGACTAGCAAGCGCGCCAACGGATTATGGTAAGGTGTTTACAGAAATGAGCGCTTATTACGATAATACTATGAGGAAAACTGCTGACATGTGGAAGGCAGTTGGTACAATTGCTGTGGGTTCTTATTTAGGCGTTAAAAAAGCTCAAAGAGCAAAGATGGAAGGACCTGGTGGATTAGAAAATTTAGCTAATGGTGAAAATCTTATAAAACAAGTAAAAGGTTTTGGTAAAGAACTATGGGGAACTAGAAAGTTAGATGGTGGGTGGTTTGGTGAGCAGGCTAAAGCCGCTAGGGTAGAAATAACTAAACGTAAAGATGCTGTGTATGCTTTTGCGCAATCTAATGTTGCTGGCGAACAATCTCTTTATAACATGTTTAATGGTTCTACTGGTAAAAGTGGTAAAAAAACAGCACCAACAATCAATGTAGAGGCAACTGGTTCGTACCCTATGGAAGTGGCAAATGCCTACGCGCAATCTCAAACAGGTGGAACTACTGATCTTGGAAATTACTTTGTACCAGAACCAGATGTAAATGGTAAAATGGCTTGGACATTGTACAATGATGAGAACCTAATAAACTATGAAGCAAAGTCTGTTAAAGAAAATCCTTTTGTAATTAACCCCGACAGTGTATTAGGTCCAGAAATAGAAGATATAAAACTACCTAAACCAAACGGAAAACCCGTAATAGGTGATAATGGAAAAAAAATAAGATACACTATAGCTGATATAAACGGGATGATGACCCAGGTTGATCCAAAAATGAAAGAATTGTTAAACGGTATATACGGTAAGGCTATGCAATCAGGCACAGCAAATGGAGGTAGCGTTGAATTAAATAATTACCAGCAAAACGAAATGAGCGATGCAATGGATTCAATATCTCGTAAACGAACAGCTTGGTTTCAAAAAACAAAATATGGAGAAGATTCAAAGTCATTTTATGGAGAAGTTACTAGTGGTACGGTAACCGCGGCTAATCTTTTTGGGCAAGTAAGCCGGCATGCAGCTGATGGGGAAACAACATTGCAAGCCCAAGGACCTTTGAAAGATATTGATGGCATGTCAGACGGTGTAAAAGGGATTCAAAAAAAAGATTTTGAAAATAGCGATAACTATGAAGCGTTGACAATGGCTATGTTTAATCAAGGTAATGCAAATTACGATCCAGATTTTACCGCTGGAGTGTTTAAGCAATATATGGAAAAAAAGTTAATAGACATTAAGGATCACGCTTGGTCTAGGAGCACAAAAAATCCAGTAAACAAACCTGGATATGTGGCTCCAACTGAATTTAACAGCCTTTTAGCAAACCACGTTCCACTAAAAAGCATTAAGCCTGGTAACATGTATACTGGTGGCAAAAACACTGCCATGGACGGTACCATGAGGGCTACATTTGACTTGGTGTCAAAAGCATTGCACACAAGATCAAGCATTGGTCGTGGTAAAAATAAGATAAGTTGGGATGAAGAAAAACAATCTTACTTCAAAGGAGGAATGGTTATACCTGACAAACGTACTTTGTTTACCGAAGTAATAAGAACTCATTATAAGCAACGAAAAGAAAATAAGGAAGAAATTGGCTTAGAGTATGGAAAACTAACCGATATGTTTCAGATGAGTAATTACTTTACGTCTATACCAGAGTGGGATGGGAGTAGTTACAGGCTTTACCCAAATTTAAAAACAAATAATAATTAAACGTGCAATATGCTAGATTTTTCTAAAATTTTTGATATTTTTAATGACGACGAAGAGGATGAAAAAAAAGATCCTTTTAAAAACATTTTTGACGAGGAAAATAATCCTGAAAAAGAGTCAATTCAAGACAATATATCTTCACCAAAAGTTATTGTACCAAAAATAAATCCTACTCAGCCACTGGGTTCTGAAGATTTTTACTCCTTACTAGAAGGCGAGAATGAGGAGGATCCACTATTAAAAATTAACAAAGAAAAGGTTGATACTACAATAGATCCAGCAACAGGTAAAAAATGGGCTAAAGATGCCGCTGTTGCTAACATGGAGTCTAAGGGTAAAAAAGGCTCTACGTACAAACCTAAAGATCCTGTCAAAAAAGACGAAGAAACACTAGAGGCCTGGTTAAACACAGAATATTTTGGAAAAGGAATTGCTCAAAGCGCTATAGGTAACACTAACTTAACCGCTTACCAAAACAACGATCAATCACTAGGGAAACTTAGACAAGATTTTAAGCGTAACGTAGGAAGAACAGAAACAGGGAGAAAAGCTTTTCCAAACCTATCTGATTCTGACATAGACAATATTTTTACTAATGTTTTTGAATCTAAAGTTAGGGTTGAAAAAGGTATTATATCAAAGGAATCGCAGTATACGGCTATTGATGATGGTTTAAACAAAGGGGTTTCTATTGAAGAAAATGTTAAAGGGTTAAACAATTTAAAAATTAATACTTACAAAAACAAAGCAGAGGCTAGTTATGCTCAAGTTATAGAAAAATTAAAAGGAGATCTTAACGAGAACGAAAGAGATAGTCTGATGACAAGCATAGACAGAGGTACACCTGGTTCGCTAGGAGACATTCTTTTTAATAAAGACGAAACCGTACAAGTAAAAACTTTTGATGGTTTTGTAACAAAAAGAACTGGTAATCGTGTTCCTAAAAACGAGAAGTATGAAATGTTTCACAACCCTGCTACAGGCGCGAACATCAAGAGAGGCGAAAGAAAAGCTATAGTTGCAAATGGTGGCACGGTTGTAGATATTACCGACGCATATGAGACTTACTTAGCGTCATACGAAAATACATCAGC
>Ga0209816_1000535_pt1 | contig 30254 bp, 23 predicted proteins | sample CoawatmetaG01DNA_FD_187509 | JGI IMG/M metagenome (GOLD analysis project Ga0209816, IMG submission 187509) | Marine microbial communities from the West Antarctic Peninsula - Coastal water metaG017-DNA (SPAdes) (version 2) | ecosystem: Environmental > Aquatic > Marine > Coastal ...
CGGACAACTTGTCAGCCATCGCCTGGGAAGATAAAGTAAACACAAGTAGATGACTTAAAAGTATCCACTTTAGAAACTGCCACATATTCCTTGATCCCTCTTATATTTTATAAATAAAATAAGTAAAAATACTAGTTGACCATAGGTCCTCACATATTGATACCCATAAATCTAAGATCTCATTCCAAATCGTTCCATATTTTATGTTTAATTTTGTGCTATTTGAATAGTCAGAAACTTGCACGCACTGTAAAGCGAATACTACGTGGCTCAGCCGGGTGAATATGTTTATCCGCTACAGATGCTGATTCCCCGCTTAATTGAGATCTATAGAAATACGAAATATCATTAGGTTTACTACCAATCAGATTAAACACATCCATTGAAACCTGAAGATATTTTGCAAAACGGTAACCAGCCCGTAGATTGACCAGTGTAGAGCTAGATCCAACCTGAGAGTTATCCTTGATTAGTGGCCTGGGACCAAAATGGCGTAAGCGAATCCCACCAAACCAATTATTCCGATCGACAGAAACGCCAACTGATGCAACACGCTGCATCGATCCCGGAATATGATTACCCATGGGGTCATTGCCACGAAATCTAGCTCGGGAAAAAGAAAGATCAGCATCTATGACAACCCAGCTAACAGGCCTCCAATAATTGGTGAATTCAATACCTCTTCGCAAACTTGGACGACTCGCTACCGTACTACCGGCATCACCAACAAATAGCAACTCAGAATCAACATGTAGCTGCCAGATAGATACTGTTGTCTGCAAGCCCGGCACAATACCTGTACGAAAACCAACCTCATAACCCCAGGTACGAACTAGCGGCGTCGCTCGCCGTGTTGCGACAGTTGGTGCGTTAGGGTCAACCCGTTTTGTTATCCCACGAGCATCATTACTGTGAAATCCCCCTCCGCCATTTAGATAAAACTCAGTTTTACTCCATGGCCCAAAAACAAATGCCAGTTTTGGACTTGTCATATTGTCGCTCTTTTTTCCTGAATTAGCCTCAAGATTGCTATCTACATCAAAATGATAAAAATCATTACGCACTCCGATAACAGACCGAAACCAAGGTGACCACTGCATACGATTCTCAGCATAAAATGATATATTGTACTCATTCAATATATCCCGTCGCACAGTACTTGGCCGAAGATTGCCGTTAGAATCAAGCTTGGCCATAGGAACACCCCCTTGTGTCCGGGAAAGGCTTATCGGATTAACATTATCGTAGCGCGTTTGAAAACCAACGGTATTTTCCATTTCTCGATTATTAAAATTTCCAAACCAAGAGCGACTACTATTAAACCCCCAAGTATTTCTGTCTTCCTTCTGTTGAATCTGATCACCTGCAGTAGGAAAATTAAGAAAATTGGTAAAATTAGAGTTCAATTCAAATTCGGAACGAACATAGTAAGCATTAACGCGAGTTGCCTTTAATTCGCTTTTACGCGCCCACTGGCTTGATAGGCTATAACGTGATGTTTTTAAACTATCACTGGGACTTAACGAGCCAAAACGTCCAATAACTCCACCCTCTATGGCACGTTTAGCGACCTGATTTGTTGCATTACCATTAGCTTTATAAGCCATAGCAGTAACTTCAAAGCCATTGTCAGGTTCACCCTGACTATATCGGGTAATAAGGCTAAAATTACGAAAATCCTGTTTGACGTCCCACGGGCCATCATATTTTTTTAGTTTTAGGCCAAATAAAAGATTACCATTACTGACTTTTTTTGAGCCTGCAAGAAGGATGCTGTGGTAATTGAATCGCCCCACAGTATATTCGGCTATGGCTTTAGGTAGCGCACGAACATAGTCCAGATATGCTGCGCCTGCTGAAGAAAAGTCTCCTTCTCTTGCAGAATAAGGCCCTTTTTTATAACGCATACTCCCCAACAACTCTGGTATAAGAAAATTTAAATCTGTATATCCCTGTCCATGCGAATGACTGCGTTGATTGATTTGCATACCACCGACTGTTGTCAAAAAATCAGTACCATGATCCAGATTAAACCCGCGAAGAAAAAATTGATTCGCTTTACCATTTGAAGAATGTTGGGTAACAATTAAACCAGGAACAAATTCCAATACTTCACCAGGGCGAAGTATCGGCCTGGTATCGAGCTGCATCTTCGTAATAGTACCTTCACTTGAGCTAGTAGCAGTACCAATAAGGTTATCTGATTTGGCAGTTATCTCTACCGGATCAAGAGTTGGTATACCACCCGCCTGAATATGTACTGAAAAGAGAGTCAATATAAAGAAGAATAATAAAAGAATGATTGAATAAAGCCTGTCTACCAGTGAGTTCATTAAACAAAATTGTGAATTAATTTATAGATTAATAATTAATCAGTTTTAGATGAGACTTATTCTCATTCATCTATATAAGGGAACTTGTATATAGTATAACTATAAATATATAAAGAATAAATAGATATAATTTGTATTTATTTATCTAACTAAAATAGTTAATAATAGATGAGAATTATTTACATAGTAAATTATTACTATTGTATAAGGGTATAAAATCTTGACTGTGAACATAGTTAACTTATGATCATAGATAATGTGATATTTTTCTTTCTAATTTTTTGGGGGGATAGTATGAAAAAAATAGCTACGCTTATTTTTCTATTCATAGCTACTTCAGCGAGTGCAGCACCGCCAATACTTATAGACCAGAAAACAGGACGGTATCTTGGAAATCTAAGTACTAACCATAATGATCCGGACTCAGTTAGTAACCCACAGGGGCGCTACGGATCAAAAGACTCAGAAGACAGTATCAACAATCTGAATGGAAAGTATGGAAATCCTCAAAGTAATGATAGTCTGAATAATCCATATGCCACCAATGCACCCATAGTCCTTGATCGAGAAAATGATTAAATATACCTGCCTATTTCTAAAATCATGACCAACATACTAAGTATCACTCCTGTCATTCTATGTGGTGGCTCTGGTACACGCCTGTGGCCGTTGTCACGTACTGGGTTTCCTAAACAGTTCTTAGTGCTGTCTGGCACTACGAGCTTGTTTCAGCAGGCGGCTAGCCGGTTAAGCCAGTTAGGTGCTGCCGATATTGCAGTGGGTAAAACTTTAGTGGCCACCAACGAAGAGCACCGCTTTTTGGTGTTAGATCAACTGCGTGAATTGCCAGAAGTATCCGCGACTGTGCTATTAGAGCCGGTCGGTCGGAATACCGCCCCCGCACTGACTTTAGCTGCCTTGCAAGCGGTTGCTAATAACGATGACCCTATTTTAGTGGTGACACCATCCGATCAAACTGTGCAAGATAACGAAGCCTTTACTACGGCACTACAAAATGCCATTCGCGTCGCTGCCACAGGGGCCATTGTTATTTTAGGCATTACGCCCACAGGACCAGAAACAGGTTTTGGTTACATTCAACAAACGGGCGACACGGGTGCTTTCACAGAATTTAACGTCGTAAACTTTGCAGAAAAACCTGACTCCGTCACAGCTCAAGCCTATGTGGACTCAGGCGATTACACATGGAACAGCGGTATGTTTGTGGTGCGCGCCAGTGTGTGGCTCAAAGCACTCAAGCATTTCAGGGTGGATATTTTAGAGGCGACGGCGAACGCCTTTGCCAATCACACTCAAGATAATCAATTTATCCGCCCTAACGCAGCATTGTTTGCACAAATCCCGAGTGAGTCAGTGGATTACGCTGTGATGGAACGATGCCCTGATTCTACATTTGCCATCAAAATGGTCGCTCTTGATGCAGGCTGGAATGATTTGGGCGCGTGGGATGCTGTGTGGCAAGTGGGTAATCAAGATGATGCGGGTAACGTTGTGCAAGGCGATGCATTGCTAACCGACACCCATAACTCGTTGATTATTGCGAGTCAACGTTTGGTTAGTACCGTCGGCGTAAAAAATTTGGTGATTATTGAAACCGCCGATGCCGTGTTGGTAGCCGACCGTAACCAAAGCCAACATGTAAAAAATATTGTTACTCAACTACAAGCTCAACAACGTGAAGAACGCGTATTACATCGTAAAGTATCGCGCCCGTGGGGTTGGTACGATACCATTGATGCCGGCGAACGCTTTAAAGTAAAACGTATTCAGGTCAATCCAGGCGCGAGTTTGAGTTTGCAATTACACAAGCACCGGGCTGAGCACTGGGTGGTAGTCAAAGGGATTGCGCAAGTGATTTGTGGCGACACTACAACCACGCTTCATGAGAATGAATCCACCTACATTCCCCTCGGACAAACCCACCGGTTATCAAATTCCAGTCATGAGATACTGGAAATTATTGAAGTGCAATCAGGTAATTATTTGAATGAGGACGATATAATTCGATATGATGATACTTATGGCAGAATGGAAGAAGGTAAAGCATGACTAAGGTTTCTTTCATCCTCTCACTTCTTCCTTGAGCAAACGCTTCAGGTATTGCCCGTAGTCGTTCTTAGAAAGTGGCTGCGCAAGCTTTTCAAGTTGCTCGGCATTAATAAAGCCTTTGACGTAGGCGATTTCTTCTGGGCAGCACACTTTAAGACCTTGGCGGTGTTCGATTGTCTGGATGAAATTGCTAGCCTCAATCAGGCTTTCATGGGTACCGGTGTCAAGCCAGGCGTAGCCCCGGCCCATGGTTTCCACATTAAGTTGATAACGTTCTAGGTAAATACGGTTCACGTCGGTAATCTCCAGCTCGCCCCGCACTGATGGCCTGAGATTCGCAGCAATATCAATAATCTGGTTATCGTAAAAATACAGGCCAGTGACGGCATAGTTACTCTTGGGGCTTACGGGCTTCTCCTCCAAGCTCGTAGCGCGGCCCTCGGGATCGAAGGCGACTACGCCATAGCGTTCAGGGTCTTGTACATGGTAAGTGAAGACGGTAGCACCCTGGTCGCGCGTCATGGCTCGCTCAAGCTGAGTATGTAGGTCATGACCATAGAAGATATTGTCGCCCAATACTAATGCGCTATGGTCATTTCCGATAAATTTTTTACCGATGATGAAGGCTTGGGCGAGGCCGTCCGGATTGGGTTGCACCGCGTAGTGCAGACTGAGACCCCAGTTGCTGCCGTCACCCAGCAGTTGCTCAAAACGTGGCGTATCTTGCGGAGTAGAGATAATGAGAATGTCTCGCATGCCCGCCAGCATTAAGGTGCTAAGTGGGTAGTAGATCATCGGCTTGTCGTAAATAGGCAGCAATTGCTTGGAGACGACTTTGGTCGCCGGGTAGAGTCTAGTGCCGGAACCGCCGGCAAGGATAATTCCTTTACGTTTCATTTTTCGACTAAACTATGATTAGATTGGTGCGCCCGGAGCGATTCGAACGCCCGACCCCTTGGTTCGTAGCCAAGTACTCTATCCAACTGAGCTACGGGCGCTTAAATGGGTAATTAGTATTTTCATAGATCTAAGTATAAAATTATATCAGACTGCTAAATATTATTTAAATAATTCTGATTATATTTTTGTTTTAGAAATTATTATTTCTCTCCGTCCCTCTTAAATAAAGCTACAAAAAGCCCCCCCCTTTTGATCTTATTAGTCCTTGCAGTGTAGCTACCGCGCTAGCTTAAATATGCTACAAAGAATTAAAACCGTCACTTGACCTTTATAAATAATAATACCAATTCAGTTTGGAAAGAGATAGTCAATAATTTCTCGCAACGAGGACAGACGAATATCTGGCGCAGGCTCAACTGGCTCGGCCGTCTTGGAAAGAAAAATAGAATGACACACACCCGCAACTTTAGCAGCGGCAATATCTGAAAGTCTGTCGCCGACCAATGTCGACCGAGCCAGGTCCAATCCCAAATCTTTCTCTGCGCGTAGGATCATCCCGGGATTAGGTTTGCGGTCAAAAGATTCCGTCTTATAGTGACCAACACCATGTTCGGGATGAAATGGGCAAAAATAAACTGCATCAATCTTCACCCCGTTAGATAAAAACTGGGCGCACATCCAGTCAGATAAGTGATGGAACTCTCTTTCCGAATAATAACCGCGGCCAATTCCGGCCTGATTCGTCACCACCACAATTGCCATGCCAGCCGCACTGGCTTTTCTGCAAAGATCGAAAATGCCTTCGACAAATTCAAAGTCTTCAGGCAGACAAACATAATTTTTCTCTACATTGATGACGCCATCCCTGTCCAGAAATAAAGCTGGGCGAAGATTCGAACCCATCAGATCGCTTTCCGAGAAATATCTATCTTTCCGCTCTCATTTCGCCGCACACCAACCGGATCGAACATTTCCCTTTCGAGAAATTTCACTATAAACATCGCGCAGCCCACACAAATTTAAGCATATAAATTTTCTACCCTAACCGACTATCAACCTGATATTTTACCAAATGGGTTAATCAGTCACCCTAAAATTCGCGCAGTATAAACACCTTCTTTCCGCTCAATTTACCGAACAGCGACTCATCCGAAGGATTACCTCGAACTGAACTGGACTGACCAGTCCCAACTGAATCAAAATTATTAGTACGCATAGTCCCCTACTTGAAACTCTGTAATAGCTAAATTAGACAGCCGGATCTTAGCGACGCAGGGGATTATTTTTACTCCTGATTCTCTGGTTTTGTCAAACCTATTTTGCTCATCCTGATCAAATCGCAAGACAGATTCAGCATGCGATCATTATTTATCAACCGATCCAAAATGGTGTCCGCCAAGGTGGGGGCACCGATTGATTTATTCCAATTATCAATTTTCAATTGACTGGAAATGCTGTTCTGTCGATTGTCGTAACGATCACCCAGGATTTTCAATAAATCCCACCTAGATTTTTATCCCTTGTGTTCATATCAACGTCACGGGGTCAGCCATACCCTTGATGGCTGACCCCGATTGGGTTGCATACAGCCCGCTATCCATATTAAACGCTATTATAGAGCTTACTTAATCTTCATGATTCCTGCCGGAATAGGGCGGTATGATTATTAAATATTCGGATTGCTACTGTTGCCAGTTTCTGAACGGATAAAGGGATGTAGTCCTGCACAGTACCTTATATTTTATGGTAAAGTTGAGCATAGATACATTCCGTTTGTGCCTTACAAGCTTCTTGTCTCAACAACCTCTATATCAAAAACTTACGACAGAATATATCTTTTTATGAAAATTTAGGCTAAAAACCACTAAAAATATAAATTCTGGGCAACTCAAATGCACGAAGAATCATCTGGTCTACCCGCTTCGCAGCAAGGCGCTTATAAATGGCGCGATGTGCTGGCAAAATTCGCGCTGCTCCTTTTTGGCATTGTCTTGTGGTACAAGATGTCGATTTATTTCGGCTACGGTCTTTTAGTTTTGGCTTGGATTCTGGATGGTGGTCTACACAGGGCCAGACAGATGATTAAAGAGCCTTTGGCCTTGGCAATACTCTTTTTCTGCGGGATATTGTTACTGGGAATTCTCTGGAGTGACTATCCCGACTCTGGACGTATTAGATGGAATAAGTATGTGATATTGACGGTATTTATTCCGTATTTATCTCTTCTGAACAAAGAACGATTATCTTGGGCGATTGGTGGTCTAGTTATTGGATATTCCATGGTTCTACTCATGGGAATCTACTATCGGTTTTTTCTGGGAGAGCAAGGTATTCCTCCCCTAAAAATGGCCTACCTGCATTTTTCAATGATGCTTGGAATTGGCGTCATACTGATATCCTATCTGGCAGCCACAAACAGCAATAAAAAAGTGAGAGGATTGCTGTTTGGTTTTGCGGTTTTTTTACTTTTTATGCAGTTTAATCAGGATGGGCGCGGGCCCCTCTTGGCTACAGTTCCCACATTAATACTTTTGTTTTTTATGCTCTACAGAACACACATCAAGAAACTACTTGGTGTTATCACAGCAATGATCATTGTGATAGGAATTTTTGCCTACAACAGTAACAATTTTCATGAAAGACTCTCCCAAGCTCAAGGCGATATCGAACTAATCCAACAAGAGAACTATGAAACTAGCGCGGGATATCGCTTTGCCATGTGGGATGTCGGTCTGTACACCATTTCTCAACGTCCTTGGTTCGGCTATGGCACGGGTATGGCAGCCAGTGCTTTTGAACAAAATGCTAAAACCTACAAAGGTGGTCGCTACAAGAATCTGGCGAATTTCCAAAAAAATCTGCATTATCACAATGACTTGATTGAGATAATAGTATATCTTGGAGCACTTGGACTATTTGCCTATATTTTTTTGCTGTGGAGTTGGTTTCAAACGCTACGAACACACAGACTGACTACCTTGGGGGTAGCTCTGGTGTGTTTTATTTTTCTGGCAGGAATAACGGACGTGATTTTTATTTATGGTCAGATTCCTTCCCTGCTCCTTGTAATAACCGCCATTGCTATTGTCTGGAAAGACAACAGAGCCGAAGAATAACAATATTTGTATGTGAATCTCGAAGAAAGCCTAAAGCTGGGGGCTGCTGGTATCTGGGCAACGAATCGTTTTACTTAAGAGAACTATACTAAAGAAGTATTTTATCTTTTAAGTGAATTGTTGAAGATAAAGAGGCTTTCAACGTAGGGCGATGGGTATTCTCTATAACCATAGCGGTTACCGATCACTCCCAGCTTCTTTTTTGGAGTATTCCGGCACCCACTTGGCCAACCCTTGTTTGACTAACCTGTCACTTAATACCGGCTGGCTCAACCATACTAATAGCTCTGTCAGAAATAGTGCATCAACCTGTCGGCCCTGGGCGATGCCCAGCTTAGTGTGGGGAGTGGGCAAAATAGCCTCATCTTCTGCCAGCAACTCTTCATAGAGCTTTTCGCCGGGACGCAAACCGCTATAGACGATACCGATATCCTCTTCGCTGAAGCCAGACAGACGGATCAAGTCTCTTGCTAGGTCAGCGATCTTGACCGGTTCACCCATATCCAACACAAAAATTTTCCCCCCGCCTTTCTCCCCCACCATCGACCCAGCTTGCAACACAAGTTGCGCCGCCTCCGGGATGGACATGAAATAGCGCGTGATCTCTGGGTGAGTAACGGTGACCGGTCCACCCTTGGCGATCTGTTCGTGAAATTTTGGAATCACGCTACCCGTGCTACCCAGCACATTGCCGAAACGCACAATCACAAAACGCATCTCCGGTTTTTCGTCGATATGACCATTTCTTCTAGCAGGACAAGTCTCCTGATGCAGTGCCTGACACACCATTTCTGCCAGGCATTTGCTTGCGCCCATCACATTAGTTGGCTTGACCGCCTTGTCAGTTGAGATCAGTATAAATTTCTCGACGCCATGTGAAACCGAGGCCTGTGCCAGTATATGCGTACCCAAAACGTTGTTTTGTACAGCCTGCCAGGCATTTTCTTGCTCCATAAGCGGCACATGTTTATACGCCGCCGCATGGAATACCACCGCCGGCCGGAACTGTGTGAACACCTGTGCCAACCTGGAATAATTCTTGACATCGCCAATCATGAAAGCCATCTGTATATCCGGGAAATTGCAGCGGAATTCCTGTTCGATGTTATAGAGGGCGAGCTCATTCAACTCAAACAATACCAATCTGGTTGGTGCAAATTTTACGATTTGCCGACACAGCTCAGAGCCAACCGAACCACCCGCGCCGGTAACCAGCACAGTTTTACCTTTCAGCAGGACTTGCAGCCCGTCGCTATCCAGTGTTATCGGGTCACGCGCCAGCAAATCGTCCAGCTCCACCTTACGGATCTGCGACACCGTCACCTTGCCGCTCATCAGGTCGTCATAGGAGGGCACGGTCAATGCCTTTACCTCTGAAGCAGCGCATATATCCAGCGCGCGGCGGCGATCACTGTGGTTGGCGCTCGGCATGGCGATGATGGCATGGGTAACACTCAGTTTCCTCGCCAGCCTTGGCAGTTCGTCAATCCGCCCCAACACTTCGTAGCCGTGCAGAATCATCCGGCGTCTGCTCGGGTCGTCATCAAGCAGGCCTACAACGCGCCATTCCACGCTACGACCAAGATCATTGACCAGACTGATAGCGGCATCACCGGAACCCAATATAAGTACAGGAAGGCCCTGCGAATTATTCAATCCATACAACTGATTTTCTTTCCATGTCCGGTAAATGAGACGGCCGCAGCACATCATGAGCAACAGCAGAATTGGATCCAGCAGCAGGATTGAGCGTGGCACGTCGACTAGGATTTTCAGGTAGCACATCAGCGCCACGACTCCCGTCGCCGCCAGCACCGCAACCAAAATACGTTTCATATCGGGGAGGCTCGCATAACGCCAAATCCCACGATACAGACCTAATGCGAAGAATGATCCTACCTGAATCGGAATCACCCATGGTAGAGTTTGTTGCAGCACCGCCATGTGATCGAGGGGAACGTCAAAATTGAAACGGAATAAATAGGCGAACCACCACGCCGCGATCACTAAGACGAAGTCGTGGCCAATCGCGATGATCCGCCGTATATTGGAATTGCCTAGTAGTGTCATGTCAGCCGATGTTGTGGCGCCTCCAATGGCGGTCAAAAGATAGCATCATGACCAGATAAACTCCACACCATGCTGCACCAACTCCCAACTGAATGATCGAATTCTGCCATGCTGACCATACCGCGCTGGCACCTGCAGCCAGCATCAACACATAGCCGAACAGAGCCGTATTATGATGACCGAAACCGCTTTGCACCAGGCGTTGGTAATAATGCTCACGGTGCGCCTGCCATATTTTTTCTTTACGCAGGCAACGCTTTGCGAGCGTCACCGAAGCATCAGCGATAAACGGTGAGAATACCAGCAGCGGAAACCACAGTGACCACAAGCCGTTTGTCCAGCCTAGTAAACCAAATGCCGCCGCCAGAAACCCCAAGGAAATCGAGCCTACATCTCCCATAAAGATTCGCGCCGGATAAAGATTGAACAATAAAAAAGCAGCAGCAGCGGCAACAATGCAAAAGTTTAGCATGGCGAAGGTCTCATTCCCGACCAGCCATGCAGTCAGGCCATAGCAACCAAATCCGATCAGCGTCATACCCCCCGCCAGCCCATCAGATCCGTCCATAAAATTATACAGATTAATCATCCAGACGATCGCAACTGTGGCCACCCCGGTAATTAGCCAGCCATGCGCATCGGCCAGTAGTACTGCAGCTAACCAGGCTGCTACCGCGCTATGCGTCAGAAGCCGCCACCAGGCTGGAAGGGTAAAAACATCGTCGGCAAGTGATACCGCTGTCAGCAGACTGATGCCAATCCATACCGGCAGAGGCAGCGCGGAAGGAAGAAGTACCCAGGAAATCAATACTCCCGGCAGCATCCCTAGTCCGCCGGTACGGGTGACCGGCGTAGTATGGAGAGAACGGAAATTAGGATGATCAAGTATCTTGAGAGTGTTTCCCTTGATCAACCACCAGATCAGGCTGAGTGTCACCATAAATACTAATAACGGTGCGGTGATGAGGGGGAAAGAAAGACTGGAAATCATGCTATAGGATTATACCTTCTTCTGCCGCAAAAATGGGATTATCAACCTTGTAAGGGCTCTTCCTCTTGTTCCTTTAGACGTAGAAAAAACAGAGAATGCCAGGGATCAGAGCTAGCAATATCCAAATCGGTAGCAGCTAAATCCAGAATGATCTGGTCGCTGACTACTATATCGTTCACTCGCCACTAGCACCAATCGACGGAAGAACAACCTAATCGCCAAGGTAGCCAGGGAAACGCCCCCTTCCAGCCGATCGCCCCGAGGGCATCTAAGAGTCAATCTCCAACATGGCTGCACGCCCCAAGTATGCCCACCAATTTTTCATCTATCTTGCCTACCGACAAACTTGTCTCTTGTGAATCTCAATCCAATATAAACGATAACGGTACAGAATCGCATCCATACCCCGAGCGTGATAAGCCACATTAACGCACCGGGGTACTCGTGCCGAAAGAATTTCTTGTAGAAGCGCAACATCCCCCGGTGCTTGTGCCATTCGACAAATACAGGTCTGGATCTGCTACAAGCGCCACGATGGTGAACAATTCGAGAGCTCGGAACAAACAGGATTGACCATTCCTTTTGCCGATAGCGCATGCATAAATCGAAATCTTCACAGTGTAGGAAATAGCGCTCATCCCACGGTCCGACATCACGCATCGCTCTCCGGCTAACCATCGTGCAGGCCCCCGAGATGGCTTCAACTTCTATAGGACCATCCGGCAACTCTTGCTTATGCAGATTGAAGTCCGTAAATAGGCGATATCGCTCCGCAAAACGAGAGAGATGAAGTGAGCGGACAAGCGACCGCCAGGGCGTAGGAACTGCTCTGCGACCTCCTACCTGTTCTTTTCCATCTTCATCAATAAGCAGTGCGCCTGCCATTCCTGCATTTGGATCTGACTCAAGTGCCAACTTGAGCTTCGCTACCGCGCCTTCTTCCATGGCACAATCTGGATTCAGAAACAATACAAACTGCCCCGTCGCTTCTTTTGCACCAATATTGCATGCAACAGAAAAACCAAGATTCGCCTCATTCCGAATAATTCGTAACCTTGAGTTTGCACCGAACCTACTAGAAACCTCATCAATACTCACGTCGACGGAAGCATTGTCAACGAGGATGACCTGCCCAGATTGTTGCAAGCAAAGATCTATGCAGGGAACGAGTAGGTGTCCGGCGTTGTAGTTAACAACAACGATAGAAACGTCATCCTCCTGTAATTCGTCCTGCAAAGACGAAGGTGCCGTCATGAGGTGAGGCACTGAAATGACGCGCGGTCAATCATTTCCAACCTACCGTCCGGCGGCCAGCCCAAAACTTCTACCTTTTGTCTCTGATTGTTTCTCGGCATCGTCAGTCACCTTCAAATTCGCAGAGAGAAAATACCTTTTGACCATTCTTCTCAAGACGTTTGCACCCGCCGAGGTCAGGCAAGTCGATGACAAAGCAGCATTCAATAATCTTACCCCCCATGCTTTCGATCAGCGTGCACGCCGCTTCAGCCGTGCCACCCGTGGCAATCAAATCATCCACCAGCAGGATCCGCTCACCTTCTGCAACCGCATCTACATGAATTTCGATTCGATCAGTACCATATTCCAGCTCGTAATCTTGGCCAACGGTCTCAGCTGGCAATTTTCCTTTCTTGCGAATCGGCACAAAACCCACACCTAGCTGGAATGCCAAGGCCGATCCAATAATGAATCCGCGGGCTTCAATACCGGCGACTCTGTCGATCTTGACAGCCGTGTAACGGTTTACAAGTTCATTGATAGTTACGCGAAGGCCGACGGGATCTTTTAGTAACGTTGTGATATCCCGAAACATGATGCCCTGCTTGGGATAATGGCGAATGGTACGAATACGAGACTTGATAGACATATCTATTACTCCAGCAAAATTAACGAGGACCTAGAAAACTGTCGGCCACTGCATCGAGCAGTTTGCGTATTACAGGTCGCGTGCTTCAGGTACCGTATATTGAATCAATATACGGTACCTATCAGAACATTATCCAACTAGTAAGCAAAACATGCTATGAAAAAACCCATAATTTGGATAGGGTGAACCTTAAAAAGGCAGACAGTAAAATTGCCGCGACAGAACTAATATATGCAGATTGATTAAATACAGACACACCAAGTTCTACTATGAGCATAGTGAATGCGTAGCTAATTAACAACATAATCAAATATTTTTTAGTATGCTTAACTACACATGAATGTCGTTGTTTGAATGTGAAATTTCGATTGGCGAAAAAATTGAAACATGTAGAAATTATAAAAGCAAATGAAACAGCAATTCTGTTGCCAAAAGAAAAATACTCAAGCAGAACTGCCAAGGCTAGAAAATAGATACCCGCGCTAATCGTGCCAACAATTGCGAAATAAGATATCTGTCTGTAATGCTCATTCATTATGATTACTCTGGGCAGTAATACTTCTGCCATATCCAATTTCTGTGCATGTTAAATTGTTTTACAACTTTCACTATTTTTCTCATTTTGCAAGCCATGGCTCTTATTTTAAGGCGACAGGGCTATTTTCTTTAAATCGCTTCATTCTTTTAAAAGTATTAGATTCTGTGTCAATTGGTATTTTGATATTTTTTGCAATATTGACTCTCCATGCAAGCCGAAAAAATCCCTTTATTACAGTTAACAAAGACTGAAGTGATAGCGCTTTAGATTCTCCGGATGGTCTGTTTGATAGAAAAACCGGGATTTCAGCAAATAAATATCCCGCTTTTATTAACTTCACTAATAACTCAGCCTGATAGAAAAACCCATTCGACTCAAGCTCGGTTAATAACAAAACACGCCTGTTATATATTACAGTCCCATTAGTATAATTTAAGCTTAAACCAAAAGTTAAATTGATAATTTTATTAAAGAACGATGAAATTAAAATCCTAGAGAAAGAACGAGAAAGCTTGTTGCAAACGAACGGAACAATGATATCAACATGATTTGCCATGCTCATGGCATCAAGTGCTTCGTCCAAATCATTTTCATTATCACCTGGCATCATGATTACAAAATCATATCGAGCTTCTTTAACCCCACGCCAAAAAGCACCGCCGAGGCCACGGGACTTCTCATGGTTAATTAATCGAATCTTACTATTCGTCGCCATGAGCTCAGATACAACATGAGGGGTATTGTCTGTACTGCCATCGTTAATGACAATCAATTCCCCAATAATACTATTTTTATCAAGCAGAAAAGTACACTGCTCAAGAACTAATTTAATATTTTCTTCTTCATTTAAGCATGGAATTACGATAGACAACGTCTGCTTCATTTAGTCTCACTCTCATCTGGATTTGGATTTGGATTTGGATTTGGAAAAAATACTGCAAGCGCCATATTGACGATCGCTAGCTAGGTTATAGTTACCATAATACAAACGGAACAAAACCTCCTTATCATATAGTATTCAGATGTAACCTGCACTGTAAAAATATTTAATTCTATCAATCGTATAGCTTGAATTTTACATAAAAATGGAAAAATATATACAAGTGTTAAGTGCAATCTTTCCTCTGACAAAACTTCTTACGCTACTTCCCTTCCAATCATATTCGTTTAATTTTTCATTCCGCTACCTTTTTACTAAAACTTCAGCTATCTGCAACATGAAACCTCCAAAAACTGGGTTTAGGCGAGCGGGCGCAGACACTTGAATATAGCGAACAAGAATGGGATCCCAATTTATGGAATACTTTGTATCTATCGCTGGAGATCCATGAAATTTTCCTAGGAACAACCAACTTAGACCATCTACACTACCCATGACCACAACATCATCAGGAGCATAAAATACCTCCATTCCTCTATGCTAGATGGAAAAGGAATTTGTAAATAGTAATCGTATATAGCCCATTGTTCTGCGCGAAATTGCAGAGAGAAAGCCGGTGAATATGCATAAATGAACAATGAAAGCAGTATGCATATGAATATAACCACACGAAAATGATATGAGTTCATTTTTATATCCATGAGGTTCGTATCTAGTGTAGTGAATTAAACTAATCGCATTAATGCAAGTTAATGCTTAGCGAACCATTTTAGCAAGTTGATCTGCGAGGTTTTTGGCTTCTTGCTCCCAGGACGTTTGGTTGGCAAAGTCCACCCCTTCTTGTTTAATTCTTTCTGCCAAATCTGGGGTTTTAAGAACCTGAATCAGTGCTTCTGCAAGTGCCTCTACATTTTGTTCTGCCAATATCGCGATCTCATCGTTAAGCAACCACTGCGTATAGGGCGCGCGATTGCTGACAACGGGCACCCCACATGCCATCAATTCAAGTGGTAACAAGGATAAGTTAGTGCAAGAGAGCACTAAAGCGGCGTCGCACCGGCCATATAATTCCGCCAAGTGGTCAACCTCAACAAGACCGGCATGTTCGTATGGAAATGGGATTTCATAGCCTCTTACGTCCCACCCTGCCAAAACAACGCGAACGTCGGGAAGTTGTTTGCAAACCTCTCGCAAAACAAGTATCCCAAGCTCAAATGCACGCCTTGCAGTAGAAGGCCGAGCATAAAAAAATACTCGTCGAAAACCGTCCTTCCTCCGTATCTCTGGCATAGGCCGGTAAATCTCTCTATCGAACGAAAAACCAAGTGCATAAGTGCGCATTCCATAATCAACGCTCAATTTCTCTGCTAGCCACCCCCCTGCAGTGAATCCAGAAAACCCAAAACGGTAGGTATCTTCGGCAAGCAATGCGTCGGTTCCGGATGGATAAAACCAAGGCTCAAAATCCTGAACAAAGTAGCATTTTTCAACACAGCTGAGAAAGCGCTTTACGTAGTAAGCTGTAGGCCAAGACGTAGCCATCGAGAAATAGGCCGAAGGTGTGTCACCGTTGACTCCAACATAGACGGACGCCCTTAAGGGAGAAAACCACTTTTCTATTTCAATTTTCGCCGATGCAGCAGAAAATGGTTGCGGATGCCCTACAATAATTACTCGATTATCATAACCAAGATCTTCTAAATTTCTTATAAACCTGAACAAATTTAGATGACCACCCAAACCTTTTCCCACTGGTGGAATGAACCAATTTATGGTCATTGGCGAAACAAGTTCAGTGTCTATGGTATTACCAAAAGGAGGCGCAATTAATTCATCATAACGATCTGTGATAGAGATCTTGGCGAACGGATGACGGGCCCTACGGATACTCGCCAGTATCAAACTAAGCAATGCTAGCCAGCCATATTGATTCGCATAAATTAAAGCTTTTTTAAATTTATTTAGCATTGTGGCCGTTTCATTCAGTTATTGTCATAACGTATGGAAAAACAAAGGGATCAAATATGAACGTCATACCAAGTGCATCCACGCCAGATGTACTTGGTATGAGCCCCTTTTTGTGAGACTCCACCCTGATTACCACCGCTCGTACCAGCGGTATGCATCGTGACGATACTATCTAGCATTCGTCTTTGAAATCATCATTAAACGCTGGTCCCGAGACAAATGAAAGCGCACAAACTCCGGAACTTTATTTCCATTTGCCCCCAGAAAGTGGCCGACTACTCGCATAAGATTATCTAATGGCATCGAGGCAACATGCCGAAAATCAGTCGTGAGTAACCCCGTTTGGAATGCAAAGTGGAAATCTCGGAAAGTGCTTCCGAAAAAACTCCAGACTGCATGACGCAATCCTCGGCTATGTTGATAATTGAACAATCGATGTAATGCAAAACTTTCATCAAAGCTACGCTGTAGTCGTTCAATGAATCCATAGTTGTGAGAGTGGCTAACTACTGCGTTATGTGCATAAGCCTTGCGATAACCTGCCTCAATAATGAGACGAGCCCAGGCTTGATCTTCTGCAAAATCTACATCTGGATAAGGGATATCTCGCCAAATAGAGCGCCGCAGTAATGCATTATTATCAGAAAAAAAATATAAAAACTGCCTGTATCTTTCTTCCCTCTCGTAACGAACACGATCATCTATCTCAACAACTGGATCAGACAAGAAACGAAGGAAATGTTGTTCCAGTTGATGGCGAGTGAACGGTGAGGCATCGGGATAAGCAACATGGCGGCCAAAGACACCCGCTATCCGTGTATCCGTTTCCATAACATTAACCAACTCAGAAAGCCAATGTAGACTCGCAGGAAGAGCATCCTGCGTAAGCATCGCAATGTAATCTCCTGTTGTATTGCTAATTGCAAAGTTTCGTGTTTTGCCGTGTCCAAACTCACTCGCCGAGATTTCAATAAATCTTACTGAAGGATAGTACTTTACGATATCGATAGTGTCGTCAGTCGAACCAGAATCGACGACCAACACCTCAAAAGGCCAGGCCGTTTTCTGGTTTACTACCACGCTCAGCACATTACGCAGCAAAGGCCCTGCATTCTTAGTTGGTATAACAATCGACACCTTAATATTCTTTATCGCTTCGATCATTAATCTAAAACCCTATGCATCCAGTCAGCCGTTTTAACAATTCCTTCTTCAAGCTTCACTTTTTGTTCCCACCCCAACTCCTGTCGTGCCAAAGAATTGTCCAAAATGCTTATCGGTACATCAAAATTCCGTCCAGGGTAGTAGTGACAAACAATCTCGCGACCAAGAACACGCTCAATCATCCCGATCAGTTCATTGAGATTGGTGCCAACACCCGAACTGATATTAAAGACCGATTTTTCCCCATTGTATTCAATGGCGCGGGCGAATGCCTCGGCAACATCGCTAATGTAAATATAGTCTCTTGTTACGCTTCCGTCGCCCCAAACTTCAAGGGGCTGATTTTTGATTGCTTTACTCAAAAAAACCCCCACGGCTCCTTGAGCGGTCTCAACTCGCTGGCGCTCACCAAACGGATTCGCGACCCTGAGAATATTAACCTTAATCCCATGAAGGTCTTGAAACATCAGCAGATATTTCTCAATCGCCAGCTTAATGATGCCATACGATACACGAGGCTCAGTCGGATGATTCTCGTCTATTGGAAGATAAGTTGGATTGCCATAAACAGTACCGCCAGATGAAATAAATACAATCTTACGGACTTGATTAGCAACCATCGCATTAAGCAACTGCAACGTGGCTACGAGATTGCTCTGTACGTCATAAACCGGGTCATCATTGGAATTCTTGGGCAGGGTAGTTGAAACCAGATGCAATACGACATCTACTCCTTCTATTACCCTGCTCACATCATGAATGCTCATCATGTCACCAGTTAGCCATTCAATCTTTTTATCACCCAAAAATTGACGGTATGGTTCTACACGAGGACGCTCAAAGATGCGTAGCTCATGATCATCTTTGAGTAAGCGATCAACTATTGCGGATCCGACAAAGCCACCACCACCAAAAATAGCTATTTTCATCGCGTCAATCCAATCACATTTGTTGTAGCAAAGCGCAAATCATTTGCTGCCAGACTCAAAGGAAGCATTCTCTCAATCGCATGCAACAGTGTGCCATCAATCGGCACTGGCTCTTCAGGGTAATCGTCCCAATCAAATTCCAAATTAATAAATGGAGCTAATGCAGAAGTTCTAGCCCAAAACATGTTTCCAACTGGAAAAGTAAAGTGTTCAGGAAGCTTCCCCACCCCTAGTTGCGATTGAAACGACTCAGCGATGACTCGGTTAGCGGTTCGTCCTACTACGTTAGGCCCACCCCAACCTACTATGTTAGGATCATCAGGAAAAACCATTCCAATTGAGCTGTCCGCATTCATTCTGGCTAAAATTGTATCGGCCATGACTCCAGATTTACCACCTAACAAATTCTCCAGTAAGAATAGATACCAACTTCTACCAAAGCCATCCACATGATGCCAATCTGTCTTCTTTGTATGAATGTGTCCAACAAAATTATAATTAGCAACTATTTTCTGCCCAAATGCGGTAAGTAATGGCCCAATGTCCCGACCACGATTTGGCACAATCTGAATATCTACAATATTACCTTCGTATCTCTTTAGCTCGCTAATAACCAATTTGCGCGCCTCCTCATTTACAACACTAATAAACAAATCGGGGCGAATCTGATTACACAAAAGCTTGGAAATGATCTCGCGTAACATTTCCGGATAGTAAACATGCACATGTAATGCAATGCAGTTATTACTCGGCAAAGTGTCTGCATTAGTTTCATCAGCAAGAATAACAGGATAGCTCCAAGGCCCATCAGGCTGCCCCTCTCGCAAGTAGTCAGCAAGTGGATCTGCTCCCTGAGTTACAAGACCGTGCTGTTCCTGATAAATACCTGGGTTAAAGCCCGGGAAGGGTTTTCGGCGATCAATACCACTCGCCCATGCACGAGCATAAGCTTGCACCTGCTTTTCTATCGACTGAACTTGATGAAGGGGGGGGAGCGAGAAGTCTAATCGAAATGAACCAGAGTCCAAAATTTGTTGCTTATCCTGCCGGGCTTGCCGGATACGATCAGAATCACTTATGGCCAAAGCTTCGAGACGAGCAACGTACTTACCCATATTAAAGTATGCAGTCGAAGATTCACGACATAGATTGCCAACTTGCTCACGCAATACCTTAGATTCCACAAGAGCCAAAACCTTATCAGCCATATCAGCTGAATCAAGATATTCCGCAACACAATAATTACCCAGATCACTATCAATTAGAAAGTCGGCGATTCCTGTTGCTTTATTGAAGCAGAGCACTGGCACCCCATGAGCCATTGAATCAATGGCTACATTGGGTAATGGGTCTAGCCGTGACGTAACCAAAAATAAATCCGCCTCTTCATACCCAGATTCGATGACAGCAGTTTCATCAACAAAGAATACATGCTCCTCAAGACCCGAACGAATAATCTGGTCCGACAGCCACATAGAATACCCATGGTCATTAGGATATTTATGGATATTATCTGGGTCGTAGCCTTTTCCAATCCAAACGAAGCGACATTTCTCGCCCCCCGGTGAGCGAACCACTCGGGCGGCACATTGTATAAACAGGTCAACACCTTTGCGCAAGGCCACCGATCCAACCCCCAATACAACGACTAAATTGTCCGCACTATCCTTAGGGCGGACTAAACGGCGTATGCGTTCTCTCTCCAACTGAAGTTGATCTTCAGTGAGACCATCCAAAGGCAAAATACATCGCCCTTGAGGAATAATATGAGTAGACCGATAATCAAAGGCTGGACATTTTTCGATCGCATTTTCCAAGACCAGATTAGTGGAGAAAACCAGCTCACCAGGCCAGGACAAGACTTCTTCGAATATATCTTTAGGACAAGCATAAACAGAGGCAAACTCGTGAATTAAGCAGATTCCAGCAACAGAATTTACCGCCAATGCTGGTAATACAACACGTGATTCAATACTGTTTACCAAGGCAAATTTGAAATTAAAACGTTTACATAGTTTGTTAATTAAGTGCGAAGCCAAAGCAGGCTTGTCTCTCATAACAGGCGATTCCATTACCGCCACTCCCGGAAGCAAAAAAGACCTTGAGAGCGGGCCCTCCCCTAACAACAACACCACAACGTTATAGCGCTCAACGAATCCCTGAACAAGATTAAGACTTAGAACCGGAGCACCTGTTCTTGACGCTTCGTGACTGACTACAAGAATCGTCTCTAGGTCAGTATTGAATCCTTGACTGGCACAAAAATCGATTTGAAGACTAGGCTCATGTTCTAGATCAGTATTGATCCCTTGATTTAGAATAACTTCAACACCTTCATTTGATTCCTTAATTTCTTTTCTGCCGAATAGGAGATTAGAACTAAATCTTAAGGGTTTCGTTATTAACCAACAAGTGGAATTAAGAATAGCAGCTAGCTGACCATCGCGTTGGGCTAGTTGACCATCACGTTTAGCTATATCAGCTATGAGATTGGCGACATGGGTTTTCATCTCAGCAAGCTGATCATCGAGTTTAGCTAGCTGACCTATATCAGCTATGAGATTGGCAGAATGGATTTCTATCTCAGCAAGCTGACCATCACGTTTAGCTATATCAGCTATGAGATTGGCGACATGGATTTTCATCTGAGAAAGCTCAAGGCGTTCTGATTGTCTCGCCCCCAACGCAGAAAAATAAACCTTTAGCTGTTGATGCTCATCTGAACCAGCATCAGGCCAGCCCAATTTCTTAGCGTCCGTCGCACCATCAAGCTGCAAAAACCCGAGCCCATTAGAGTGCAGAAACTCTAAGTTATTTGGATAGCGAGTTTTTAATTCATCCCATAGCTTCCAAACGCCAAACCCGCGCTCACGCACATTTGTGTCATGAAAAAGAACAACCGCACCTGGTGCCAACTTTGGCAACCATGTTTCAAAATCATGTTTGACCGCTTCATAGGTATGCAAGCCATCAATATGCAGCAGCTCAACTGAACCATCAGAAAAATAGCTTAGGGCATCATCAAACGTCATCCTTAGTAAACGCGAGAAATTTGCATAATGCGTTTCGTTGTGGGAATGAACTTGATGAAACACTTCCTCACCATATGGTCCCGTATGCTCTTCGCTCTTCCATGTATCAACTGCATAGCACTTGGTGGCGATGTTTTCTTCAGTTACTGACTGGCAGAATGAAAAATAGGAATTGCCTGAATGAGTACCTAGTTCAACGAATATTTGTGGTTCAATATTTCGAATGAGCCACGATGAAAATGGCATGTGGCCACACCAATTATCTGGGGGCTGAAGAGATAATGGTGTAAAACTTGCCGCATCTAACAATTTCTTTTTCATAATTTATTTTTTGCCAAATTCCAGTTTAATATTTTTCATAGGAATGCCGATTATTCCGCCAGCCACACTCGTTGATGCCGATTTAAAACTAATGGCATCGTGTACCCAATGGTGTTGTATATGGTCGCTCTGCGTGCCATTCGCAATCGCCGCTGAAACCGAGTAAATACCTGCAGATAGCCTTGGCATCTGAAATGCAAAAGTGGCTACCAGATACTTGCCTTCAGTACAAGTAACAGGCGCATCCATGTAACTCAACCAGGTGTTGTCACCAAACAAATATTGGCCTAATTTATCTTTTATGAAGAATCCCACAATGGGCGAGTCAAGCGTCGCGTGCGAAATAACCTCGATTTTCAGAAATACTTCTTCCCCCCCTACGATCCATGCCAGCGGATTGCCATCTGCATTTAAAAACCTGACAGCGGAAATTTGTGCCTGCTCTTTCCCAAAGGATGGCGCGTCAGGATCGAAATCAAATATCTGAATATCATTGCGTAAATTGCTCTTGTTCAGAAATTCCTGGCGTTGATCCTGGATATTAGCAGCTAAACTATCGGCTGCTTTTACTTTCATGCGCGTCGTCGTTCCTTTTCCCTGCTGCGCTTCGAAGTACGCCTCCAGATAATTTTCGCAAATATTCTTTGCCGTTCCTTGTTGGAGTACATTGCCCTTTTCAAGCCAAATTGCCTCGGCACACAAACCCCTGACGGAATCAGTGTCATGACTTACAAACAATACCGTTCCGGTCTTCATAAACGTACGTAAAAAACGCATGCATTTCTGTGTAAAGAACGCATCTCCCACCCCCAAGGCTTCATCAATCACCAGAATATCCGCATCCACATGGGCGATAACGGCAAATGCCAAACGCAGTGCCATACCGCTAGAGTAGATTTTAACTGGCTGTTCAATAAAGTCGCCGATATCAGCAAATGAGATAATATCATCAAATCGTGCGTCAATTTCTTCTTTACTCAGCCCCAAAATAGCGGCGTTCATATATACGTTTTCACGACCAGTAAACTCGGGATTAAAACCAGAACCAAGTTCCAACAATGCAGCAATGCGTCCCTGAGTTTGAATGCTGCCATTCGTTGGACTAAGCGTGCCGCAGATTATTTGCAACAAGGTAGATTTGCCTGAGCCGTTACGCCCAATAATACCGATGGTTTCACCCTTTTTGATCTCGAACGAGATGTCTTTGAGTGCCCAGAATTCGCGAAAATACTGTTGGGGATTTTTTCCAAAAATTCGCTGCAATCGTGGATAAATCGACTGCTTAAGTCGATCATGTGGCTGTTCATAAATCTGGTAGCACTTGGATAAATTTCTTACCTTAATGGCGATTTCAGAGGACATCAGAAAACCCCTTTCGTATCTTCTGGAACCATGCAAAACCTAGCCATGCAACTAATGAAGCCGCCAACAGATAGACTAATAGAATTGTCATATCAGGCAATTTACCCCAGAACAGCATATTTCTCGTTTGTTCAATTACGGGGGTAAGGGGATTGAATAACATCAGGGGACGGTATTCTTCTGGCAGCGCGCTGACAGGGTAAAAAATAGGCGAGAGAAACATCATCGCGGTGGTGACAGGCCCGATAAATTGTGCGATGTCCCGCAGATAAACGCCCAACGATGACAGCATCCAAGTCAGCCCTATGACAAATAGCAGAAACGGTAGAAAGACCAGTGGCAGCAGTAATACGGTGATGTGAGGCACGCCGAAAAAGAAGAGGTAGGCAATAAGCCATACACCAATGCTTATCAAGGCGTTGAACAGGGCTGATCCCAAGGCAACCCAAGGCAATATCTCCAGAGGAAAAACGACTTTTTTGACGTAGCTAACGTTGGCAAGAATCAAGCTCGGCGCCCGATTTATACATTCTGAAAACAGATTGAACACGATCAACCCGGCAAAGAGTATTAAGGCAAATTCTGTTGTACTTGCATCGCTACCGCTACCGCTACCCCAGCGCGCCTTTAATACAACGCTAAAAACAAAGGTAAACACCAGTAACATTAACACTGGATTTAAAAATGACCACAGGATACCCATGACTGAGCCGCGATAACGACTGACGACTTCTCGCTGTGTCAGCGCCTTGATCAAGCCGCGGTTGCGCCACAGGCTAGCAACCATTTCTTTTGGGGAGCTAGAAAAATTTTGCATCAGGCAAAAACCTCTGCTGTTTTAAGCGTAGCACCTTGCGCATCTTTATCAGAGAGTACAGGCTCGGTTTGAATGGGCCATTCAATCGCGAGACTTACGTCATTCCAGACGATGCAACGCTCAAATGTGGGGGCGTAGTAGTCAGTGGTTTTATAGAGAAACTCAGCCGTCTCACTCAGCACGACAAAGCCGTGGGCAAACCCTTCTGGCACCCACATTTGTTTTTTGTTGTCTGCACTGAGAATTTCTCCCACCCACTTACCAAAGGTGGGTGAGCTTTTCCGGATGTCCACAGCCACATCAAACACCTCGCCAGCTACAATACGAACGAGCTTGCCCTGGGGCTGCTGGATCTGATAATGCAAGCCACGCAGCACACCCTTGGCTGAGCGGGAATGATTATCCTGCACAAAGTTTACTTTTTTGCCAATGGCAGCTTCAAATTGCACCTGGTTGAAGCTCTCCAAGAAAAATCCACGGTCGTCCCCGAACACTTTAGGTTCTATAAGGATGACGTCGGGAATAAAGAGACGAGTTGCTTTCATCCTCGCACTTCTTCCTTGAGCAAACGCTTCAGATATTGCCCGTAGCCATTCTTAGAAAGTGGCTGCACCAAGGCTGCGGGGATATTGTCAATCCGCAAGTCACCCGAATTGTAATTAACGGTGACGGCTGAAGCAGATTGAAGAGTCGGTTCCATTGCTTACCTTAATCCTTTTTCCAACACGCGCAGAACGGCGCGCCACGAGACCACCCGATTACTTTGAACTTGTCGGCGTTTGGCCCACATTTTAGGCAAACCCAACACAGCGTCCCTCTTAGAGCGACAAATCACCCCAGCCTGACCACGCAACATGAATGCAACTAGCGCAACCAGATTCATCGCCAAGTGCAACGGCAAAAATGCCCAGAACAACGCCCCAGGCATATCCTTAACATAAGACCACACCAGATTGCGATGCCCGTGATACACAGCAAAATCGCTATGATGCCCACCTGTCGTACCCGAACCGACATGATGCGCCACCGATGACGGTACATAGAGGCAACGATAGCCCACTAACCTTAAGCGAAATCCAAGGTCAACGTCTTCCGAATAGCAAAAATAATCCTCATCAAAACCGCCCACCTCAAGTAATGCGCTGCGCCGGTACAATGCCGCAGCTGCACAAGGCGAAAATACCTCACGCACCTGCTCCGACACAGATGATACAGGGGCGCCATGCGCCATACGCCATACCAACCCACTCACATGGTAAGCATCTCCGGCGCCATCTAATACAGAAGGATCAGCCGCAGTCACCAGTTTGCTACCAAAAAAATCAAAACTCGGATTGTCACGAACTGCCGACAACAGCGCCTCTAACCAACGAGGCTCCACGAATGCATCTGGATTAAGCAACGCAATCCATTTTGATTCAGTGGAAGCCGCTGCGATTGCCAAGTTGTTCCCGCACGCAAAACCAAGGTTTGTATTTTGTGCCTGCAAACGCACCGAGGGAAAGCGGCGAACGATGTCGAGAGATGCATCAGAACTCGCGTTATCTAATAAGATAATCTCGTTCGGAGTAATTGTCTGCGCCAGTAAAGCTGACAAGCATCGGTCAAGGAAACGTTCGCCATTCCAATTGACTATGACCACTGTCACCTTCGGCCACATGTTTTGGTGCGGATCATTCACGAGCCCACCTGCCGAAATAGGCTGGAAATATTTTCTATGTTCGGTTGATTCACTACACCTTTCTCAGTAATTAGGGCAGTAACAAGGTCAGACGGGGTTACATCAAAAGAAGGATTACGTATCTTTACGCCTTCTGCTGCCCAATGTGTATCACGGAATCCTTTTACTTCATCGACAGAGCGCTCTTCAATGGGAATGTCCGCACCCGAGGCGATGCTCAGATCGATGGTAGAAAGTGGACATGCGACATAGAATGGGATGTTGTGCCGCTGCGCAAGTACCGCCACCATATAAGTACCGATCTTGTTTGCCACATCACCGTTGGCAGCCACGCGATCAGTTCCTACCACTATGGCATCTACCTCACCGTGAGCCATCATATAGCCCGCCATATTGTCTGTAATGAGCGTTACGGGGATGTTCTCCTGTACCATTTCCCACGCTGTCAGACGGGCACCTTGCAAAAAGGGGCGAGTCTCATCGGCAACGACAGAAATTTTTTTACCTGCTGCTACTGCCGAGCGAATAACGCCGAGTGCCGTACCCCAGCCTGCTGTCGCAAGCGCCCCTGCATTGCAATGTGTCAATACACACGCGCCGTCCGGTAATAATTCGGCGCCATAAGCGCCCATAACACGGTTGATACGAACATCTTCAGCCGATATTTCGTGAGCTTCCGCAAGTAATCTGTCAACTATCTCATCGGATGGAAGATGTTTTATAGCATCCCACACCCCGCGCATTCGTTTGAGCGCCCAAAAAAGATTCACAGCTGTTGGACGACTAGCCGCCAGCACATCGAACCCTTTTTCCATACCCACAACAAATGCTTCACGACTTGCCTGCCGCAAAACAATAGCTTCCAGCGCAACGCCATAGGCCGCAGCACAACCGATGGCTGGAGCTCCTCGAACTACCATTGAGCGAATACCTTCGGCCATCTCGGATGCCGAGCGATACGGTATATATTCAAACCTTGCTGGCAATACCCGTTGGTCGATCATCTCGAGATTCCCATCGCGCCACCTAAGTGTTTCCACCACCTGCTTTCCATCACATATCTGTATCATTTTCGATCGCCCCAAAACTCAAACAGCAAAAAAATTTGTGGCCCTGCTTCTCTAATCTGGCACGTCTCCCAAGATAAGAAAAATCGATCACAAGGCAATACTCCACAACCTTTCCACCCAACTTATCAATAAGTTTACATTCTATTTTATCAATCTTGTCATCTTTATATCAACGCACTAGTTCGTCTACCATGACCCGCAGACCAACAGAATATTTGAGTAAAGCCGTAATGTCGAGAAACTGGACACCTTGTTTTTCATCATGCCGAGTAATTCAAATGGTTGATTTATTTCTTAGCACACGCCCTGCAACAGCATCCAATTCTTCAACCTTAGCTGCATCACGAGCTTCTGGGGCGGTGATGATGGCGTATTCCAGCGCCGTTCGACAGGAGCAGTTTTGGCCGTGCGTATCACCGATCGCTTGAGGTGCAACTTGTTTTACCAAAGAGCGTGCTTTATCTGCGTTCGATAACAGCACCTTGATGATCTGATCCACCGTTACATCGTCATGATCGGGATGCCAGCAATCAAAGTCGGTGACCATTGCCACGGTTGCGTAGCACATTTCAGCCTCGCGAGCGAGTTTAGCTTCGGGCATATTGGTCATGCCGATTACGTCACATTTCCAGCCGCGATAAAGCTCAGATTCTGCCAGGCTTGAAAATTGAGGACCCTCCATAACGAGATAAGTGCCTCCGCGCAGCATAGCAATTCCGGCATCTTTTGCAGCAAGTTCGAGGTGGTCACCCAAACGCGAGCAGACTGGATGCGCCATGGAAACGTGGGCTACCAGTCCACTACTGAAAAAAGATTTGTTCCGTGCAAAGGTTCGATCTATGAACTGATCCACAATGACAAACATCCCTGGTTTTAGGTGCTCACGCAGAGAACCTACTGCACTTACCGAAATCACATCAGTAACACCGACACGCTTTAGTGCATCTATGTTGGCGCGAAAATTTATTTCGGATGGTGGTATTTTGTGCCCACGCCCGTGACGCGGCAAAAATACTAACTGCTGTCCGTTCAACTCGCCGAATAGCAGTTCATCAGAAGGCGCTCCGAACGGTGAGGATACTGCCTCCCAGCGTTTATTAACCAAGCCATCTACGTCATACACCCCGCTACCGCCGATGATACCTAGTATGGAACTCTGTTTGCTCATTTTACTCTCTTTAAATATGGCTATTTTAGCTTGTTTTTTCGCACATACGTGAAAGACAAGCTCTAAATTACTCGGTCGTTACCACCGTCTACTGGAATCTGCGCCCCAGTCGTTTTGGCAAACAATGACCCGCAAAGCTCGGCTGCCAGTTCTGCCACGTCGCGACTGGTTACCTCGGTTTTCAACACATTATTCTTTTTGTATTCATCCACCGTCAAGCCGTAGTGTTTCGCTCGTGCTACCAAAACATCTTCTGTCCAAAGACCTGTATCAAACACCGCATTTGGATGCAGCGAATTGATACGGATATTGTCGCCACCCCACTCCAGTGCCGCCACCCGTGCCAACTGGTTGAGTGCTGCTTTGGAGGCGGAATAGGCTGCCGCACCAGGGCCTGGGGCAGGAACATTTTTTGAGCCTATAACGACTACGCGGCCCCCGCGCGGTGCAAGCTTGAGGAAAGGCTGACATTCTCGCATTAGCATCAGGTTGGCATCTAGGTTGATGCGCATCACCTTCTGCCATTCCTCTAATTTGAGCGCCTCTATGCGACAACCGCCGGGAAAAATACCCGCATTCAGCACTAACATATCAAGGCCACCGAATTTCTCCACGCATTGTACCAGTGCCTGTATAAAATGTTCTTCAGAGGTGAGGTCACATTGCAGGCCGAGGAAACTCGCGCCATTCTTCATGGTCGTAACAGATATATCGAGATCGAGCGCCACTACGGCAGCACCACGTGCCAGCAATGATTCGACACAAGCTTTGCCTATGCCGGATGCGGCGCCCGTAACTAGGGCCACTTCGCCAGAGAAAGGCAGAGACTTCCCACCCTTAGACAATTTCGCCTGCTCGAGATCCCAATACTCGACATCAAAAATATCTTTCGCGGGTAGTGCCTCATAACCACCCAAAGCTGTGGCGCGTAAGATAATGTCTATGGTGTGATCATATATATCAGCGACGATACCAGAATCCTTCGCAGTTTTTCCAATCGCACACAAACCCAACTCTTCATCCAGTACCACGCGTGGGGCTGGATCCAACATGGTCTTACTCTCCTTCGCTTGCAGATTGTAAGTTGCAAAATATTTTCTATACACTTCTGAATATCTCGCCACATCCCGACCCAACATGGGTAGACGCTTGGTCCGGATCACATGGTCTGGCGTAGCCGGACCTTGCTGGGAAATAACTGTGATGTCGCTGCGACGTACGAAAGACATTTTTTTTGCATCAGCGTAGCGAGCTACAACGACGGGAAAAGTTGCAACTTTAGAAATATCGGCGCGTAATTTTGCTTGCTCGTGCGCCAGTTTAATTTCATGGCTGGCTGATGTGGCAGAAAATGCGAAATCCCAAGCCTCATAGCGTTTGAGATAATCTTCGGCACGCCCCACTAGTGAAATCATCCGTTCGTAGGACTCCTTAGCATTCTGTCCAAATGAAAAGATCCCGTGATTTAGCAATACCATGCCTATAGTATTAGTTCCAGCTTCGGCTGCGAAGCGCGCTGCACATAGTTTGGCTAGATCGAAACCCGGCATTACATACGGAATTACTACTACTTCATTGCCGTAAATCTCGCGTATCCGCTTCTCACTGCCAACCGTGTTAGTAATGGAGATAATGGCATCAGCATGAGTATGGTCCACATAAGGGTAAGGCAGAATCGCGTGCAGGATAGCTTCTACAGAAGGAACTGGTGCGGACGCTTGTGTCTGGTGTGTTACCAGTTGATTAACCATTTCCGGATCGGGTAACACAGGAAGCTTTGCAAGCTTTTTCAAGTAGTTCAAACAAACTGGCGAAAACCCCGCAGCGGCAATAGTTTCCAAATCCCATCCGCTTCCTTTAACGTAGATGATCTGCTCTTCTTCGCCAAACAAATTTTTTTCAGCGATCTTCACAGAGGTATTACCGCCACCGTGTAGAACCAATGATTTGTCTTTACCC
>Ga0209816_1000538_pt1 | contig 30057 bp, 30 predicted proteins | sample CoawatmetaG01DNA_FD_187509 | JGI IMG/M metagenome (GOLD analysis project Ga0209816, IMG submission 187509) | Marine microbial communities from the West Antarctic Peninsula - Coastal water metaG017-DNA (SPAdes) (version 2) | ecosystem: Environmental > Aquatic > Marine > Coastal ...
ATGCATCAGGACAAATTATATTAGCTCCAACTAGAGCGGCATTAGAGTTTCAAAATACATCTGGTGGTGGAGCATACTTCAATTTTGCTACTCCTTTTCAAGCATACGGAGCAAGTAGTTCGTTCTTTTTAGCAGCTAGTGCAGGAAGACAAGGTAGTAAATATATGTGGGGAGGATCCGGACCAGGATCAAAACCTGCCTACTTAACACAATACGCAGCTAGCTTTGAATGGTACGATCAAGATAGAATTGTAATCGCAAATGGAGTACCAACGGTTAATGTTTCTCAAGTGTCTACCACTATAACAATGGGGGGTACTGTAACAGCCTTCTTCGATGGTTCACAAGTCTTTAGTCAAACGGCAGGTACGAATACTGGCACAAGAAACATAGAGGTAGTAGGAGGATCTGGACCTGGAATAGATATATCACAAGCAAACTGGTCAGAGTTTATTATTTACGGAACTACTAATCAATCAGCTAATCAATCAGCAATAGCAACGGATGTTAACGCTTACTTTTAAAATTAATTATTATGAGAACTTATACTAGAGAAGAATTAGGACAAATTACTAAAGAACAAAAGAGTAATATGACTCCAGAAGAACTAAACGATACACGTAAACAAGGTAAAGCTTTCGCTAAAGCAGAAGCAGACATATATGGTATCGCACCGTAAATGAATAATCTGCCATGATTTGATTGAGTACAAATACAGATTATTTCAGCCCGTCTTTCCATGGACGGGTTTTTTTTTGGGAAATAGTTGCCTAGTTATATATAAGTTCGTAGATTATATTATATGAAATTGAATAAAGCTGAGGAAGAAGTTAGAGAAGAGTTAGCAAGAGTATATCCTCAATTAATAATAAATTCTAGAAAGGTATGCGGAGCAGCATATGATAAGCATGGTATGGACTTGCTAGCAATGAGCATAGAGTTCTACTTAGCTAAAGAGTTAGAGTATCAACAGAAAGTAATCTCAGATGGTAAACTAGAAAACTATATTACTTTTATAATGAACTTTCAGTTAAAACATGCTACTACTAGATTCTATCATCAGTATAGAAAGCATCATGAGAGACAGAGAGAGTTACTTCCTAATTATGATTACGGAGCTGCTTATACTACTGAACAAATAGCATTCAATGATGGAGACGATGATGCTATGTTATGTATCAAGGCTCATATAGAGAAACTAAATCCATATGATAGTATGTTAGTGGATGAGTATGTAATCAATGGATTAAAATTTAATCACATTAGTAAAAAATATAACATTGGATACCACAACCTAAAGAAAGATTTAGCAGAGGTATTAGCAAATTTAAAAAAATCATGCAACTATTTGAGATAAGTTTAATAATTAACTTCGGTCTGATAATCTTGTGTCTAAGCTTAGTTTATCCTAAAGCTATAGATTGGTATAAGAAAGTAACAAGACGTAGAGAGAACCTTTCTAACTTAGAGAGAGCCAACTTGACCAAGTCAATACGCACTGAGGTAAGACGTTACCTAAAAGAAATACAAGATAATGATTGAAAAATTATATTTATTATCGGCTTTAGCAATCATAGGTAATATGATAGCATATGACTTTACACCCTTGCAGCCAGCTAAAGATAGATTCATCGGACTGTTTTACGGCCGCTCGGCCATCCTCTTCCGTTTGTTTGATGGTGTATTAAACTGCTCAAAATGTGCAAGTTTCTGGTTGGGTTTCTTTGTTTCCCAATCTATATTGGACGCAGCAGTGGCTGGCTTCTTAGGGTATTTAGTTAATTTTATATATGATAAAATAAGTTTGTGGTATGAGGGATGATTATAGAGATTGGTTGGTAAATGAATTTGCTACTAAATGGATGGGTAGAACTCTAAGAGGAGATACTTTAAATGCTTATTATAAAGCAGAGATGATACTAAGAAATAAACATGCTATTCAGAAGAGGTCGTGTGGGTGTCAGTATGGAAGTATGGCACGCGCAGTTGATAAGCTATACCAGGATTACTTAATAGATAATAAATGAAAAGAGGAAGGTTTTTAACAGATAAAGAGAATGCTGCTATAGAGAGTATGATATACAATGATAAGCCTTTGGTATTAGATGAGTTTAAGGAGGTAGAGGATTCATTAGAGGAGTCATTTCTAGACAGAGTATTATTGAAAGGAGAGATAGCCGTAGAGATAGAACAAGAAGACTACGCAATAACGTCTATGGGTAGATTGTTTAATGTCAGATATAAAAGACAGTTAAGACCTATATTATATCCTCACCATATATCGGTTATATTAAGAGCCCATCATGTACAGTTTGACCGGGTGTTAAGGAGTAATGGAATGGATATAAGTCATGAAGAGATTATAGAGAATTATAAAAACAATAATTGGTCATTTGTCTTACCTATCCTTTACAGGAATAATAAGATACATAACAAACTGTATAAGCCGTTTAAATAGTTGGAAGTCTGCTAAATATTTCATATCTTATGTATATAAGTAATAATAAAACAATAAAGGTTATGAGAAATTTAATTATAATATTAGCTTTAATACTAAGTACGAGTTGTGCCAAAGAGACGGAAACATGCGGTATAGTAGAAGGAGGAGGATATAATAGTATAAGTAATACATATTACCTCAGAGTAAACAATATAAATGAATGGGTAGATGAAAAGACGTATGAATCATACTATGTAGGAGATATGATATGTTTAGAATCATGGTAGTAACTAATCGTTTCTAAGAGTATATTAATTGTATATAGGTATTATGTCTATATTATTTGGAAGGTAAAGAGAAACATATGGGAGAATTAGGGAGTAACAAGGAGAAGATAGGAGAGAATAAGCTGAGTAATGAAATGAAGGACAATAAGGAGACAACCGATAGGGAGATAGATATAGTATTTAGTACCACAAATACAACTATTACACAAGATATTGCCATAGATTCTCCTTATAGTAGTGAAAATTCTAGTATAGATAATTCCTATAGCGGTAATCCTACTAGTATAGAGGCAGACTATGAAGAGATAGACGGCCATAAGGAAGTCTTATCCGAAAGCCTAGAGGCCTGCCTAGAGGCCGAAGACAAAAGCCTAGAGGCTTTACCTAAAAACAGAGGCATTAGACTAACCGATGTAGAGGTACAGAGAAGAGTAGACAATTGTTTTAATCTTAGATACAATTCAGAGAAGCCCATACTACAGAGAGAATGGATAGAGGTATGTAAGAAACAATACGGTGATAAGTCTATACCCATGTATACACACTATTGGATGAAGGCTAAGAATGACTATGATGAGATATGGAGAGGTAGCTTAGAAGGTATGCTTAAGGGTGCTACTGATAGCCTAAGAGAGAGTCTTAATTCTGACATCCCTAGTATTAAACAAAGAGCTATAGACCAGATAATGAAGTACACAGGCAATGACATTCAGAAACATCTTATCAAAGGACAAGTAGAACATTATAATATAAAGTTTGGAGAAGACATTTAAGACAAAAGATTATTGGGAGGCTAGGTACGGTAGAGGAGGAACATCAGGTGAAGGTAGCTATGGCAATAGTAGTATACACAAAGCCAATATCATAAACCGGCTAATCAAACAATACCAAATTAAAACTATCAATGATTTAGGTCATGGTGATGGCAATAATATTAACCTACTTAGAGGTATGGACAATTACTTTGGATATGACGTTAGTAAAACCGCTCGTAGTATATGTACATTAAAGTTTAAAGAACAGCCCTCTTACACGTTCCTTCAAAGGGTATCACAGTTTAAAAAGAGAGATATGGCAATGTCATTAGACGTATTGTATCATCTAGTGGAAGACAAATTGTATCACAATTACTTAAACCGGCTCTTCTCTCTAGGTCAATATGTTTTAATCTACTCTACCAACAAAGACTCCATCGGCAACCCACATTGCAAGTCTAGAGAATTTACTACCCATATAGAGAAAACTTATAAAGATTTTAATTTAATAGAAACAATCGATGGATATAGTTCGGAGATTAAGTTTTATTTGTATAGAAAGAACTAGATGGACATCCAATTATTTACTCCGTATAAGAAACAGAAAGAGTTTATTGAATTATTTGCTGACACCGACGATCTTTTTGGTGTAGTAGCAGCACCTAGGGGTTCAGGAAAGACCCTACTAGGAATAAATTTAATGCTGTACTGGCTATTTCAGTCTCCTAAATTAAAAGGAGGTTGGATATCTCCTGTTTACTCTCAGGCTAAATCTGTTATGGATCAAATAGTTGTATCGGCCGGAGACTTAGTAACGGCCTCCAATAGGATGGAAGGTACGATTACTTTTGTGAACGGCTCTACTATAAAATTTTTATCAAGTGATACACCCGACAACATTCGTGGTTTTAGATTTACACATTTAATAATGGATGAAACTGCCTTTATAAAAGAGACTGCCTTAGGTACGGCCATTCTACCGACACTAAATCCTTCGGGTAAAAAGTGTTTAATGATATCGACACCCAAGGGTAAGAACCATTTCTATACTTGGTTCAATAAAGAAGGAGTCGTATCTTTTAAATTTCCTCTAACTGAATGCCCTTATGTATCTGAAATATTGGTTGAGGAAGCTCGTAAATCTTTACCTCGTGATATATTCCGTCAGGAGTTTATGGCCGATTTTGTAGATTCGTCTAATGATGTGTTTATAGGCATAGACAAAATCTCTATAGTTGAAGAGTATTCCAGACGTAGGCAGGATGCCTTCATTGGGATAGATACCGGTTTAACAGATGATTTTTCTGTTCTTACTATATTATCACCAGTCGGCAGAGTACTCTACATAGAGACTTTAAATAACATGTCTTTACAGGAGATAGCTTCAAGCTATGTACGCACTATGGAGAACTACAACATCATCGGAGGTTATGTCGAGTGCAACGGTATAGGAAAGGCGATGGCCGATCTAATTCGTCCTTCGTTTAAGAAGGTGAAGGAGTTCTATATGACACAAGACCGCAAGATGGATTTGGTTCGTAAACTAATCGGGGACATAGAATCGTTAAATATCGAGATACCTACACGGGTTTTACTACCGGCACTTCATGATGAATTCGGTTCTTATACCTATAAAATGTCTCCAAACGGGAAGTTAACCTTCACACACGCCAATGGACACAAGGATGATCATGTAGATTCTTTAATGCTTGCTAATTATTCGCGTGTTGCGTTCATGGAACGTAAGCCTATTAGGATAAGATCGCTACATTCCAAGGTATCTGATAACAGATTTAAGCTACCCACACGCTAAATACTAAAATTTATATTTATTTTTATGTCCAAACAAGTAATTGACCTCACTCTACCCGACTATCTAACAGTATCTCAGTACGTAAACCTTAATGGTTACAAGGGTACTAGTAATTTTGGTAGGTTAGTCCACACAGTTTCTGCTATATCTGGGTATACTAAGGCCGAAGTCCGTAAATGGTCTCTCTCATCTTTAACAGATCTTGCTAATCACTTCGGTGAGATAGCCGATCACAAGCAGGAGTTCCACTCTATCATTGAATGGAACGGTAAACTGTATGGGTATGCACCAGTAAAAGCCTCTACCCTAGGAGAGTATATTGATTTAGAGAACTTAGTACAAGATTTCGAAGCTAATGCTCACAAAGTAGCAGCAATATTTTATCGTCCTATCGAATCACATAGATTTAAATCTTTAGAGTTTCATGTCAAACAAAAAATAAAGATGCTAAAGAATAAAGTAGCAAATGTCTTTGATTGGTATACAACTGAGACCTACGATTCAGATAAACGTAAATTAGTAGAAGAAGAGTTTAAAGACTTTCCAGCCCATATATTTTTAGGAGCTTTAAGTTTTTTTTTGTCGACCGTAAATCTATACTCAACAAATATTCTTTTTTTGGAGAAGAAGATACCAAAGATACTGCACCAAGAGATGATGACGGAGATAATGGACAATCTTTCTCTCACCACTGGGGCTGGTGGGGGACTATTTACCAACTCTCTAAGTCCGGTATATTACAAATTACAGGAGACAAGTCCATCACTGACGTAAATTTTCTTACTGCTATGAACTATTTAGAAATAGACAAAGACTATAATGCTGAAGTCCAAAGAATGGAAAAACAAGCCATACAAATGCAAAGACGCACATGAGTTACCCAAAGAACAATTTAACTTACCGAAATATTATAAGCGATTTCGAGCAAGCTGCTTCGGAGTCTATAGCTGTAGCTACTTTTGATACCGGTACTATTGATTTCTTAGATGCTAATGCAGTCAATAAAAACTATCCTTACCTTTATTTACGTCCTATAAGTTCACAAGGAGTAGTAGATAAGGTAAAATCTTTATCGTTTGAATTATACTCTATGGATGTCCCTACTTTAGCGGACCAATCACCAGTTAGAGTCTTATCAGAAACAGAACAAAGAATATACGACACTATAGCCTGGTTTAATTTTGGGCCTGCCTCAAGACAGCAAGTGTACGAAATAGACATGACCGATTTGTCTCCAGTTAATGAGGCATTTCAAGATAGAGTATTCGGTTGGGTTGCTACTATACAAGTTACTACTCCATTCAATTGGAACTATTGTGACTATCCTAAAGTTTGGCCAACCCCTACTGCTACTATACAACCTACTAGCACACCAACACCATCACCTACTTTATTTCCACCTACACCGACACCTACAGGACCTACACCAACTCCTACAACGTCGCCTACGCCTACTCCTAGTCCAACATCGACTAGTACGCCGACTCCGACTCCAACAAGTAGTCCGACTCCGTTACCTACATTTGCACCAACACCTACTCCGTCACCGACACCGGCTCCTTTATTCTTTGAATTTAAAATAGATGGAACTAATCAAACAGGTTCATTAGAACTAGCTTGTGATTTAGCATCAGGTAGCTTTAGTTCAGTTTATGTAGACTTTAACGATAGTGATCCTGCTTGGCCGGATAGAATAGTTGGTAAGACAGTTTGGTCTAATCAAGCATTAACTAATGTATATACCGGTTCAGCGGTAATAGATGATTCAGTAGTTAGACTAGCATACGGTAGTGAGTCAGTTTCAGCTACTCCTAGTTATGCTGCTATAGATTTAAGATGGTATAATGCCACTGGATCTAATATAGTAGATACTTTAGTACCTTGTGCATTCCCAATTATTGAAACAAATGATGCTACACCGCTTACAGTTTCTAGTTCATTATTATCTGGACAAGTAGATAACTTTGCAGGAAGAACCTTTGATCAAGTTGGATTCCAATGGAGTACTGGTTCTAGTAGCGATAATATGTTAGAGGGTAATGCAATAACGTCTTCTACTCTAAGTAATCCTTGGACTTATCCTTTAGAAACAGATGTTAATGTAACTAATTATTACAGAGCTTGGGTTAGAGACGATGAAAGTGGAGCAGTATACTTTGGTGATATAGAAACATTAGCACCAGTTACAGCTTATGCTTGGCCTGTAATATACCAAGAAGCAATTTCAGGATTTGGTACAAATTTACAAACAGAAATAGACCGTATTCAATCCTTTTTGGATAATGAATGTCAACAGTCAATTCCATCTCCTGATACAATGTATGCAGCTGTTACATTCCAGACAGGGTCAGCAACTGCACCTTATGGCTGTGACAGAGATATATCTGAATTTGTTGGAGCTTCACTCTGGGATGACCAAGCAATGACTATTCCAGCAGGTCAAATTGGAAATACAGGATTCTATACAACACACGCAGCTGATATTCACGGATTACCATCTAAGAATAGCTTCTTTATAGTTAACAAAGAAGTATCTGGTGTACCAAATACAACAATGGCATATGCACAAGAATGTGTACCTCCTAACTCATGTGATCCATAATGGAAGAGAAAGAAGCATTATTGACTAGCTTAAAAGCATTTGGTAAAGAGTTTGAGAGTAATCTTAAATCGTTAGTCCCGGTTAGAAAAGGATACTTGAAAGATAGTATAAAGACCTTTGCTGATATTAAAGGAAAGACAGTAGAATCAGGTGTTAAGATGCTTTACTACGGTGAGTTTGTTAACTCAGGAACGTATAAGATGGCAGCTCAACCATTTATTAATGATGCATGGGCAGAGACAAGATTTAATGCAAAGACAGATAAGGCTTTAGAAAAATATTTAGATAGTCAATTCGAAAAAGTATTTAACAGATAATGATAAACGTAAACGCACAACCACCGTATCCTAATGCAACTTATACTCATTTGTTGTATACGATAACATCTACACAGTCTGGTCAACCTCAGTATCAGTACGTTATGGATGTTAAACAAGGAGGTACTTTGCTTACAAGAATAAGACAGTATCCTAATCCAGCAGCTGCAGGTATCTTTGATCCTTCTAGAATTTTAAACGATTATATTACTTACGATCCTAATTGGAAGACTGCTACTAATGCTATTCCAGTATCTTCAGTACAAACATTCGATATTTTATTCGGAGAAGAATATGGTACGTCAGTATCCTCTTCAGTTGTTTTATATGACGGTTCAGGTTCACCAGGAGCACCAGGAGTAGCAACTACACCAGCAGAAGTATTTGGTGCAGTAGTAGATCCTAATAATGGAATATCTTTTAACTGGCAAGCACAAGAGGTTTTAAGTAACATACCTACTACAGAAAATTTTATTACTGAGGATGAATACCAAACATTATCAATCTATAACGATGGTAGTTTAACAACTGCTACTGTAAATTATAATCCAGGAGGTCAATCAGTATATAATCTTCAAAATGGATTCAATACAATACCAGTAGGAGGAAAAAATATAGGAGTAACTGGATGGAATACTATTACTGTCTCAGTTGGTTCAACAAATTATACCTGGACTAAGGTAGAAAATTGTAATTACGATAGAGTAAGATTTGCTTTTATAAACAAATTTGGTTTCTGGGATTTCTTTGGTTGGAATTTACCAATAAGAAAAACTACGACTATAACTAGACAGTCTTTAACTAGACCAATGGTTAATTATTCTTCTCAGCTATCAGTTTATAATAACGAAAGAAGAGGTAAAGATTATTACAATATACAATATAACGATGCAATAAACGTATCAACGGATTGGTTAGATCAATCTCAAGCTAATTGGTTAAGTGAATTATTAGAGTCACCTTCTGTTTTTGTACAGGATGGAGATCTTTTTAATCCAGTTGTAATAACAAATGGGTCTTATGTTCACAATACTAATAAAAAGAGTCAGAAAACATTCCAATACGACATTACGTTTCAATACGCAAATCAACAATTAGGTAGATAACATGGCAGATGTAATTGTTAGAGTCATACACGATAATACAACCTATGACTTAGACATAGATAGTAATATACCCTTAAGGATTGATATCTCAGCAGTTGAGAATCAAGACATAGGATCTTTCTTTGGAGTAGGCTCTCAGCAATTTGATTTACCAGGTACTAAAGAAAATAACCAATTTTTTAAACATGCATACAACGTCGGTACTAACGGCGTTCCTGCATTTTATAATAGTATAACAGGCTATATACTTTTAAACGGAGAGACAGTATTAGACGGTCAGTTCCAACTTATAGAGGTAATAGCAGACGATCAAGGCTTTGTAACCTATAAATGTCGTATAACAGACCAAGTTATAACGTTTAACGATGCATTAGGAAGTAAATTAATTTCTTCTGGTAGCTGGGATTACTTAAATCACGATCTTACCTATGCTAATATTACAGGATCATGGCAAGATGAACTATTATCTGGTTCAGTTTACTATCCTTTAGCATTTTATGGCTTTTCAGACCCAGAAAACATACAGTTACCTTGGTTCGCTTTTAGAAATTCAGGTTCTTTTGCAGGAAATTACATAGATAGTTACCTAACACCCATACAAGCACAGCAATTATTACCGGCAGTTAAGGTAAAAGATACGCTAGATGTAATATTTGACCAAGTAGGCTTTAGATATACCGGTAGTTTTGCTACTGGAAGTAGTTTTGAGAACTTATATATCCTACCTAAAGCACAAGAAGGTTTAGGAATCGTAGGAGAACCAGGTAATGTTTCTACATGTAATGTTACTTTAGCTACTAACCAAACTATAACAGCACCAACAGCTCCTAATCAGGTCGTAGAACTAGTAGATTTAAATAACGTTATCACTGATCCTACTAATGCTTTTAACGTAACAGATCATTTTTACGATCTACCAGGTATAGGAGACTATTCTTTTTCAGCTCAAACATCGTTCTTTAATCCAACAGTATTTACTGGAGGTACAGTAGAGGTTACTTTATCTATATTTCAAGGTGTTAGATCAGGAGGAGTAATATCCGGTACTGTAAGAGGTTCAGAAAGTAAAACTTTAAGTTCTGCAGATGGATTTACTACAATTAGTTTATCAGCTGGTGCTTCTTTCTTTGTATCTTCAACTAACGAAGTATTTGTAGGAATTACCTATAGAGCAATATCAGGAGTTCCCAATGATTTACTATTACAAAGTTATGCAACTAATTTCCAGTGTACTCAAGCACCAGAAGCTACTGTAGGTGCTACGGTTAATATGGGAAGACAGTTTGGAGGTAATGTTAAGTCGTTAGATGTACTAAAAGGCTTAATTGAAAAATTTAACTTAGTACTTAGTCCTATAAAAGGTCAAGAAAAAGTAATCTCAATAGATTCGTTTGATCCTTGGATGAGATCTGGTGCTATAAAAGACTGGACAGAAAAATATGATACAGCTACTCGTATTGCTATTAACCATACTGTTGATGAGCAACCTAAAGAAATAATACTAACAGATGTAGAGGATAGTGATAGGTTCTCTAAATTAGCTAAAGAATCTGACCCATATAGACAATATGGTAGTATAAGATTGATAGCTGATAATAATGTATCGTTAGGTAAGAAGAAAATAGGTGATTACTTTGCTCCAACTATACCAGGAGGGCCATTTGCTACTACAGCAACAGGAGTCGGTACTAGCGGTAATGGATCTTTACAAATTGATACATCTACTAACTTTATTTTTCCTCACTTATATAAATTAGAGTCAAGTAAGGTTAAATCTTATGCTTTTAAACCAAGAATAGGTTATAAAGTAGAGGGTATCATACCAACAACGGCTAACGGTACAGGAATATACATTGGTGATACAGGTAACCCAGATAAAATTAGTGGTAGTTATGCAACTATAGCTAATGTATCAGAAGCACCTGCTTTAGCTACTTCTAAAAACTTATACTACAATACTACATATACTCCCTTTACTAATACTAATAATTTAAATGGTGGTACTAATGCTTATGATGAGTATTGGGCTACTTATATAGAAAGTTTATATTGGGAAGATAGTGTTAAAGTAACGATGGACTTACAGTTCAATCAGAACGAATATTTTGCAATCAACCTAAACGATAGAGTATTCATTAAAGATACTTTTTATCGTATAAATAAAATAGATGGATTTAATCTATCAGACGATGATACAGCAACAGTAGAGTTAATTAAACTTTACCCAGCTTATTTCGAAGGATTAGACTTTTCAGGATGTACATTTGCTGTTTCAGCTACTACAAGTAGTTTAGATTGTGACTTAAACACTCCTACTCCTACTCCTACGTTTGTTCCTACACCAGTTGGACCAACACAAACACCAACACCGACACCAACTAATACTCCTATACCAGGAGCTACTCCAACTGCAACACCAGGACCAACAGCTACTTTAGCTCCTACTCCTACACCAACATCAACATTACCAGCAGGAGTATTTGCTTATAGATTTAGTTCACCGCATCTTAATGTAACTCTAGCTTGTGTAGACGTAACTAATGCTTATATAGCTTACAGTACATTATCAAATCTTAATAATATTACAGGTGCTACTCTATTTTATGAAGATGTAGCATTAACTCAGCTTTGGGACTTAGGTGGTAATGACTTATACTACGGTATAAATGCAGATCCTACTACAGGAACTAGTGCAATAGCTGGATTAATTAATACAGGTCAGTTTACTGATTTAACTGTATGTCCTACTCCTAGTCCAACACCAACTAGTACTCCGACACCTACTCCGTTAATTAGTTTCCCAATAAGTGCTTCAGATAATAGTACTGATAGTGATTTATGTACTGCACCATTAACTCAAGTATTATTTACTAATAAAACGTTAGAGAGTTGGAATGCAGGGGCATTTGTATATACAGATCAACTACAAACAACAGTATTCGAAGGAGCTAACAGATACTTTAGATTCTTTAGTGGTAGTCAAAATGTAGTTTGGTCAGTAGCTAATAATGGAGCACCAGTACTTAATGGTCAAGATTGTTCAGGATCAATTTATCAATTCTTTGGAACTGATCAACAAAACTTAAACGTTCAACCTTGTTCTAAACCATTAACACAAACATATTATACTAGAAACTTTAGTACAGTAGATGATATTGCAGCAGGAGATTTAATTTATACTAATGCTACATTAACAACAGAATTAGCTGATAACTTCTTATTTGCTATATCTGATACGTCAGCAAGTAATGCATTTATAACTACTGGAAGTTCATTTGCATATTCTTTCAATGGAGGAGCAAATACTATTGCTAGCTGTATAGAAAATCCACCAACGCCTACTCCGACTACACCACAATACTTATTTAGCTCTTCTATATCAGCAGGGTATACAACAGGATGGGGTTGTGGAGTACCATTAACAGGAAGTGTATTCCACTTAGAGCCATTAGAGAACTTTAGTACTAACGGAGGTACAGTATACTCTGATCCTCAAGTACAGAACAGATTTGTAGGTGGAAATAAGAGATACTTATTAAACCAAGCTGCAGGTACCGTAGGAACAGGTAGTTACGGAGCTTCTAAAGGAATTTATGCAGTAGCTAACAACGGAGTCATAACTCCTAGACTAGCTTGTTCTACAGGTAATGCTTATACGTTCTTTGGAACTATAGCACAAAACTTAAACGTAGATGCTTGTGATAAGGCAATAGGTCAAGTATATTATACTACAGACTTTACAACAGTAGGAGATGCTCAAAATGGAGATCGTATTTATACCGATCCTTCATTAACTAATCAATTAGCAGATAACTTTAACTTTGCTATATCAGATGTAACTCAATCTACAGCATATTATAGTGGTAGTAATACAGTGAACTTTAATTATAGTTTAAATGGAGGTGTACAAACACTTACAGATTGTAGACCAGTTAGTAACTCTAACGGATTCTGGGAATTAAATGGAACATCACCAGTCTTTTCAGGTCAATGTCTCTTAACTGTACCGAATACTTATTACCAATCAGGATCTGCATTAGCAAGTGAGTTACCAATAGGAACTAAATTATGGTTAAACGATACAGGTACAAACCCAGTACAATTTGCAGGAATTAAGAATATTGGTTTAACTAATAATACAACAGAGATAAATCAACAACCAGACTTCTCTGTAAGGTATAGTACTGCTTCTGGAGTAATAGCTTTAGAGGATTGTAGAAATATGCCAGATCCAACTGCTACAGCAACACCGACACCAACACCTACTCCTACACCGGCACCAACATTTACTAGCTGGAGAGGAACTAGTGCAATAAGTAGTCAAGCAAGTGCATGTCAGTTTACTACTCCTAATACTTATCATACAACTGCTTCAATAGCCATAAACGATTGGGCACCAGGTATGAGATTGTATAGTGATGCTGGTACAACAACAGAAATAACAGCTAATAACCAATACATAGGTATAACCGATGAAGGAATTGGAAACTTAACTGCTAAGATAAACGTATTATATACTCAAGCAGCAGGTGTAGTAACAGTTAGTAATTGTACAAACTTATCACCAACACCGACGCCTACTCCTAACCCTGGACAACCTACTAGCACACCAACACCAGTTCCACCGACGGCTACTCCTACTCCTAGTCCATCACCAACTAGTACTCCAACACCAACTGCTACACCAACAGTATTTGGTTTGAATACAACGACAGCTCAATCGAATCCAGGATTAGTATGTAGCTTAAATGCAACAGCTGCAGTAATATACACTACTAGAACTAGAGGAGGAAATATACAAGTAGGAGATATAGTCTATTCAGATCAAAATTTAACTACACCATTAAATGGTAGTAATAATTATTACGGAGTAGCTACAGCAATCAGTAATGTAACTGAACAAGAAATAAGAGTAGACTTTAGTGGTAATGTTACAGTATCTAATACATGTGTAGCACCTACTCCAACTCCTACTCCTACTCCAACACCAGCACCTCAACAAATATACAGAGGTAGTGCTGGATATAGTAACGTAACTAATGCTTGTGGAGATACTTCATTAAATGTAGCTTATACTGCAGGAAAAGATGTACCGGCACTACAGGCTAACGATTATATCTATACTAATACAGGCTTAAGTACTCCATTCAACGGAGGAGGTCAATATTGGTCACTAGAAGCATTTGCAAGTTCAGCTAGAAGAGGAGCATTAATAGCTTCAGATGGTAGAATACAACTAATACAAAATTGTCCATAATATGGCGGGATCAGTAACATTAACACTAACAACAGGGTCAGCAGAGGTAGGTAACTTTACTATTTACTGTGAATCTCCTGATCCAGGAAATGAAATAGCTCAAAACGTATCTTCTGCTAGTTTAGCAGCAGGTTTCTGTACAGATGTTATTTGTAATCAGTATGTAGTTAAATCTAATACTAATGATTGTGAAACTCAGATAGTAGTATATCCAGGAGGTCCTCCACCAACACCTACCCCACCGGCTGTTCTACCTACACCGACTCCTATTGGATTACCAACATTAAATAATGGTTGGAGATTTACAGCTGGTTTCTTTTTTACTACTGTAGCAGGATTCCATAGAGGTACTCTATTTGGTTGTCCTAGTTCAGCATTTGGATTCGGAACAGGAGTTAGTCCAACTAACACTCAAATAGCTCTACCGGGTACTAACTGTTATAGCGGTGGTGCACCTTATTTCTTTCCAATAGATAAAGGATTTGGTATAAACGGAGTAGGTAATTCATCTCAATATGCTTTAACACAGTTTAGTTTAGATACTACAGCAGGTACAATTGCTATGGGTATAATGAACGGTAATCAAGTTGGTAATCCAGGAAATGTAAGTTTATCTGGAGTTATACAAGGTAGTAATGGAGATAGTGGTACTTGGTCAGTTAATTTAACACCAGGATCTACTTATACAGACGGTAACGGAGTTAGTATTACTCCAGAGAGTACCGGTAATGTATCTTTAGCAGGATTAAATTTACAATCTACCGTAACATACAATTTAACAACATAATGAAAGTAAAAGATTTACCACATGATGAAATGAATGTAGTTGCTACTATGCTTCTTGAAGCTGGAGTACCTATTAAAGATATACCAGAAATGGAATTACCCAACCAGGAAAAAGTTTAACCCTTATTTATCTACATGGCTACTAAAACGTACAAAGTCGAAATCGACGTAGAATCTAAAACTCTCGGACAACTCGAAGATGAGTTGACTAACATTAATGAGGAGTTAAAAAACGTTGATCGTAATAGTGAATCTTTTAAAAACTTATCTCAACAAGCTCAAGCTCTTACTAAAGAGATAGAGAAAACTAATAATGAGATAGCAGGCTTACAGCTTGAGGATAAACTTATGGCTGCTGATGGAGCTGCTAGAGTATTTGGTGGTTCATTATCTGCAGTAGTAGGAACTTTAGGAGTATTAGGAGTAGAGTCAGAAGCATTTGGTAAATTTGAAGAGAAAGCAGCCTCTGCAATTGCAGTAGGTATGGGAGTTAAAGATGTTGCTGAAGGATTCGGTAACTTATCACTAGTAATGAAAAAGAGTGGTATTGCTGCTAAATTATTTGGTAGTACTACATCTAAAGCTTTAATTGCTACAGGTATTGGTGCATTCATTGTACTACTAGGTACCGTTATAGCTTATTGGGATGATATAACAGCAGGTGCTAAGAAGTTTGCTAATTCAGTTCCTTTTATAGGTCAAGCCATAGAAGGTTTAGAGAAAATGTTTGATTCTCTTATGGATGCTGTTAGACCGGTACTAGAATTCTTAGGTCTTTTACCAGATGAAGCAGAAAGAGCTCAAATGGCTATAGTAGAAACTACAAACTTAGCTATAGCTGAATTACAAAGAGAGTTAGCTATTGCTCAAGCACTAGGAGAGTCAGCTAAAGAAATATTCCGTATAAGAGAGGAATTAATTAAAAACGAACTAGCTAACCTTAGAGCAGCTAACGAAGAGAAGGCAGCAATATACGCTAAGGAGACTGAGTTAATGGCTTTACAAGCTGCTGAACAAAGAAGAATTAGAGAAGAAGCAGCAGGTGTAGTAGTAAGAACTAAAGTAGAATCAGTTAATGCTATACAGGCTGCAGGAATACAGGAGATGGAAGTCGGTGCTATTACTACAGCAGGATTACAAATAACTAATCACCAGAAAGAACAATCTGATGCTGAGTATAGAATGGCTGTTATTGATAACGAAATGAAATTAGATAATGCTAGAAGAGTAGGATTAGATAATCTTATTGCTATAGCAGGAGCACAGTCAGCAGTAGGTAGAGCAGCATTAATAGCTAAACAAATACTAGCTGCTAAAGAGTTATTCATGGAAGCTAAGAAAACTATAACGTTTGCTTCGTTAAAAGCTTCAGAGGCTACGGTAGCAACAGCAGCAGGTGCAGCTAAGACAGCAGCTATTGGTTTTCCACAGAATATACCATTCCTTATAGCATATGCAGTACAAGCAGCAGGTATTATTGGAGCAATAGTATCAGCAGTTAGAGGTGCTAAGAAAGCATCTAAAGGAGTAGGTGGAGATGTACCTATGCCATCAGCTTCTTCTATGAATGTAGGAGGAAGATCATCAGCACCATCTATGTCTAGTCAACCTCAAGCTCCAGTACAAGAAATATGCCCAGAGCCTTCAATCAAAGCTTATGTTATAGCAGGAGAAGCTAGAACAGCACAAGAGGCAGATGCTAAATTAAACAATAGAAGAACCTTAGGAGGTTAAATACCTATTTATTATTATGAAAATATTCGAATTAATTATAGACGAACTAGATAAGTTAACTGGAGTAGATGCAGTAGCATTAGTAGAGACACCTGCTATGGAAGCAGATTTCTATGCTTTTAAAAACGAAAACATGGAAGACTTAATAATCAAAGAGATTATTGAGAAAGAACTATTCGTAGATAGATTACCTGGAGAAGCTAAAGAGTCCTATATAGGTAGATGTATCCCAGTATTAAAAAAGGAAGGGTATGACGAAGACCAAGCAGCAGCTATATGCTATGATGGTTTAAAGGCAGCTTTTGCTAGTAAAGTAGTAGACGGTAGAAATGCTTGGGAGACTAAAGAAGAAGCAGAGGAAGAAGCTATATTAAACGGATGCGAAGGTACTCACGAACATGTACTAGATGGTGTAACTTATTATATGGCTTGTGAGTCACACGAAGACACAGGTCTTATCGAAGAGTTAAGTGCTACTAAGAACGATACTAAATTTAAGTTTGCAGTAGTTAAAGATCAACAAATGGTTGTTGGTCCTCTTATGATACCAAATAAATTAATTTTTCGTATAGACGAAGAAGGAGATCCTTATCATGTTTATTTCTCTAAAGAGACTGTATATGCTATAGCTAATAAAATGATGAGAGATAAATATATTGACTCAGTTAATCTAGAACATAACCCTGACGATAAAGTAGACGGTTATATGGTCTCTACCTGGATAGTAGAAGACGAAATGAAAGATAAACAACAAGTATATGGATTTAATTATCCAGTAGGTACTTGGTTTGGTCAATATAAAATAGAAGATTTAGCTGTATGGAATAAAGTTAAAGCAGGAGAGATAAAAGGATTCTCAGTAGAAGGCTTTTTTGCAGATAAGTTTGTTCAAGCTAAAAAACAGAAAAGTCCCGGAAACAACACCGAGACTAATCCAAAAATATAAACTATAACCTAAAGAAATTTTATAGAAGCGATTCAAACTTCTATACTACAATATAAGAACTATAGTTTTAACTACCAACTAAATAACGGAAAATATTCTCTCCAATTAGACTTTATTAATTTATAGTTTTGAGGAGCTCTTAAATACGTTATATCGAACATCTTCTCATCACTACCAATATATTGTTGTTTTAAACTTTCGTCAATAGTATATTCCATCTCAGAAATTAAATAATCTAAACTATCGTTAGGTACAAAGAAACAAGTACCATGTATAAATCTCATTTGAGAAAAAGCATGATGCTTTATGTCATGTATACTAATTTCCTCGTGATGAGAGAAAAATGTAGGTTGAGACATATCTATCTTTTTAGGATCAGGCCATTTCTTATGAGCATACAATTCTAGATCTTCTCTATAAGTACCAGCATCTTTCCATACGTAAACATTACCGTTAAAGAAATTACTATCTCTAGCATGTCTTAACCAGTATAATTTATTAAACATAATAGTATTATATAAAGGCTTAGTCATCTCCGGTACGTCAAAGTGGGCATTCCCTTTAAATTCTTGTGTCTGCATTAGTTTATCTATTCTCTTATAGAATAACTTATAAGCAGTTAGATCTTTTGTCTCCTGTACGATAATCCTAGTCTTCTCCATCTTAGGATCAAATACTTTTCTATTATCGAATATAGCTTTAAAAAACTTCTCCTCAGTATAAATTACTATAGGGTTATCTAGTGAAAGAACGTTTCTCATCCAATGTAGATACGTATGGTATGACATTGTAAAGTGATCCCATTTGTCTCTCTTTATATCGAATAAAGCTTGAACTATAACTGGTTTTATATCCATGACCATTTTATTTTAGTATGTTTATGTAGTACGTCTACTTTAGTATCGTCAAAGTATTTAGCATTAGAGTTTTCATCGAAGATAGTATCTAAGGTATAACCGTGATGATTAAGCACTGTAGGTACAAAGCCTTCTGAGTAGCCATAAATTTTATCTTTTAATAATCTTATCAGTAGAGTTAAAGATCTTTTACTCAGTCTAACTATAGGAAAGAACGAACCAAATAAGTCAGTACACTCTCTAGGTAGTCTATCGTTATAACCTGGAAACCTCATAAACCATTGATTACCTGAATAACTATTCTCATTCATCTTAGGTATTAGTGGTTGAGTATTTACTTGGTTATTTTTAAAGCAATAAAGTGAAATAAAGTCACTAGTATTGTTTTCGAAACTTTTATAAAATAAGTCCCAATCGGCAACAGTTACGTCATCATCGAAAAACCAATAATAATCGTACCCCTTATTTTGTAAATAATAGTAAAGCATTCGGAAATGGGCATAAAACCAAATAACATTCCTATTGCCGTGGGAATTATAATAATGTTTAGGACTAACGATATCAGTAAAGTTAAAGCTATTCCTAATATCTTGTTCTGTATATTGTACACCTACCGGTAAGTCCATCTTAGTTACATCGGTAAGGTAGTCAAATTCTATGTCTTGATTATCCCAATAACTTTTATAAGCACCATAAGTTCCTTTATAAGTACATACTATATTTTTATGCATACATTTGCTTTATTTCATTGTGTATTTCTGGTATACGATTAAACTGATGTACTATATCGTAATCTTTCCAGTTAGGAACTAAATTATATCTCTCTTTTATTCTATCTCCGAATCCCCATTGCTTAAAGAATTGAGTAGGACCTGCTACAGCCATATGTATACACCATTTATCTGTTAAGTTAAATTTCTTAACATTAAAAACGTTATTGTATATTACTATATTCATAGCAGCTTGATCTTCTATATCATGACCTTTTAAACTAGTTAAACATTCAGTATTCATTAGTCTTAGATATACTGATAGTATTTTAGTACTACCGGCTATAACTCCACTACAATATACTTCTTGATTTCTAGTTAAATGGGTATACTCTGGAAAGCATTTATTCATTACGTCTGTATTCCAAGGCTCTTCTGCATGTAGTACTCCTTCTCCTGCTACAAATATATCTCCATCGACTAGTTTCTGAAAAGGATCTTTTAAAAATACTACGTCAAATACATCTGTATAAATTGTATTTTTATAATAGTTTTGGTTATCTTGTAAGAAGTCAGCCATTGGTAACAGTCTCATATTGTTAACTGTTTCATTAGTATTCTCTCTTATACCGTGATACTTAATGTTATTTAATTCAAGTGACTTTATATCTAGATCGGTAGGGTTATAAGCTAGTAGAACTACATCAGCATTATCAGTTACAGACTCAAAAGACTTTTTCCATAAAATAATCTTATCGATATTCTGTTCTATATTATTACATACTCCAGTTAATAAGTTTTTCATAGTTTCATAACTTTTTTATTTTGCCATCCCTCGCTATTACCAGACCATATAATTATTTGATCAGGTTTAGGACCAGCATATTCTTTCCATACGGTAAACATACCGTTATCTTTTTTAGATTCTTTTAGTCTTCTTAAAAAGTCATCTCCTTCCATATCCTCTCTATGTATTTGAGTACCGTTTTTATCTTCAAAAATAAAAGCACAAAAGGTATAGTCGTCTAAAGGAAAGTCAGCTTGATGTAAATCTATAGCATGTCTAAAGGTTTGGTGATGTATATCTTCTATACTACCAGGAGGTACAATATTAGTCTTACATCTATCTGAAATAGATCTATCTTTAAATTTTATACCTGAATATATTTCGTATTCTTCTAGAGTTCTCTCAGTACCTAATCCATACTTAGTCTCTACTATTTCATTTTCGTTATCTACTTGTAGTAATGATCTTACCTTCTTATGACAGGCTAAGTTCCTGTCTCCCCACTGGCTATCATCGTCCCATTGCTTAGTTCTATTCTTTCTAGTATATTCATGCCAAGCTAAAACTTTATTGGGGTGAAACAAATCGTATCCATGAGTATAAGATCTAACAGCTAATGTTATTTCTTCTCCATGAAAATAGTATTCTGGGTCATGTTGTACCTCTATAGCATGTTTACCTAAAGTAAAAGCAAAATGAGCTGAGTAGTATCTAGCTGGTAAAGGTTTATCTATATCTCCTTCTTCCATATACCAAGGTAAAAAGAAAACAACACCTTCTGGAGTAAATCTATCGAAAGACATACCCCATGGTGTGTTTACCCGTCCGTCAGGTTCTTTATCTGGATTATAAGATGGTATATAACTAGTCAATAAAGGTTTTTTATAACCGTCTCTCTGTAGTTCTTTTACCATTGTAATACAACTCTCATCCCATTCCTCTGTAAACCTATGGTGAGAGTCTAACTGTAACGTCCAATCTTCTTGATTGTACTCTTGCTGGATAAGATTTCTAGCCCAACAAGCACCCGTAGAAGTAGCATAATCAATATCGATAATATTAACTCTAGTATCATCTTTAAATTCATTTAGGTTATCCCAAAGATCTTCAGTACTATGTTGCCAAGCAATACATACTTTAATCCTATCTGGGTACCTAGCTTTTGAAAATAAATCCCTAAGTGTAGGTAATAACTCTGGATCTCTATAAGCGGCTATCTGAACAAAGATAGTTTCTTCTCCTTGTTTCTTTAAAGTTGTAACTATTCCCATTAATACATATTTTTATTTAACCCAGGTTTAAGAGCTCTTATCCAGAATCGTTCTAGTCTCTCTCTTTCCTTTTTATCGTTAGATTCTTTTATAATCAAAGAGGTAAGGTATTTACTATCAGTCCAGTTACATACCCCAGTCTTATCATCTGGTCTTCTATGTTGTTTTATTCTTAACCTTAAGTGAGCTGTTTGACCTATGTATATACCTTTATCAGTTATAACCATATAAACTCCTCCTTGTAATTTACCTCTATATCTTCTACCATGTTCAGCAGATAACTGTTTCCATTCCTCTTTGTTATCCTCTCTCCATCTCTTAGCAGTAGCTTTAGTTGCTTTACTATAGTGACACTTCTTACAGTACTTGTAAGTGTATGATGAATTATACTTTTTATTGTTAACTGTATAGTAGTTATCCTCCGGTAACATTTTACTACACTTCGTACATTGTTTTAGTTCGCCCATTATTTGTTTATTTTAATTATTATACTTATATTATATACAATTATATTATTTTATATATTATTATATTATTATATTATTATATTATATATTATATATTATATATTATACATAGTCATATTTAACCATTAATTATATATTATTTAAATTAATTTTATATATATTTATATATTAATAACTTATTACATATTATCTAAGATATTAAAAATTACTCGAATAGGCAACTAAAAACCAATAATTCTTTAAAATACTTTCTATTGCCTATTTATTACTAGTAACTTTTATTAACCCAATATAATAATTCACTATGCAAAAAGAGGAATTAAAGACGTTGGTTAAGAAGTACTTCAATTTGACAGATAACAATACAAACAGCACTGATGTAAAAGCGGAATCATTCGATTCAGCAAAACTTGTTGACGGAACTGAAATCACTAATATGAGTGATGATGAATTCGCCGTTGGACAGGAATTGCACGTTATTACAGAAGCTGGAGAACATGTAATTGCACCCTCAGGGGAGCACACTACTGACTCAGGTATTGTATTAGTTGTTGATGGCGAAGGAAAAATAACCGGCTACCACAGACCAGGAGAAACTGGACAAGGTTCACTAAGTGAACAAGTAATGACTTCTGAAGCTGAAACAGTAACAGAAGAAAAACTAGCTGAATCAAATAAATTTGATATTTCAGATGGTGACGAGCCTATCGCTATGCGAGAAGAAATCGTCGAAGCAATTATGGAATCAGTTGGTCCAGAAATTGAAGCTTTAAAAAGCAAATTAGCTACTATGGAAGATAAGATGAGTTCTTACGAAGAAAGAATGTCAGCACATATGTCTTCTCCAGCAGCAGATCCAATTGAAACAAGAGAAAAACTCTCAGCTACACTCACTAAAAAAGATACAGCGTGGAGCACCGAACCTTTCGATCAAAAGAAAGTACAGTATGATATGGTATTAAAAGCCGTAGCAGCTCAAACTAAACTTAAAACTAATAAATAATGGCAACAGGACTTAACGTATCCGCCTTAGCTGACTTTAACAATGAAGTAGCAGGGCGTATTGTACCAAAAATTGTCTTCGAAGGGTATACAACATCTATTCTTCCAATACAAGAAGGAATTAAATTCCAAGAACCTTTGAACTTGTTTGACGTAGATCTAGTAATACAAACAGGTAGCTGTGCAGCAGTTACTTCTGGATCTTTCAATGCAACTCAGAGAAACATCACAGTAACAGACAGAGTCTCTTACGATGGACTATGTTTAGATGACTTAAACTCTAAGTATCTAGGTATATCTGCTTTATCAGCAGGATCTTATAACGAAACTTTTGCATTAGCAGGAACTTATTCTGACCTAATTGTAAATCAGATGAAGAAAAAGGATGATCAATTCCTTTGGAACACAACTGATGGACTAGGAAAATTAACTTCAGGTTCAACAGCAGGAGTTGTAGTACCAGCAGGCTTACCTGCAATACCGGTAATTACAACATCCATCTTAGGTGTTATAGACGACTTAATAATCAACTTATCAGATGACGTAGCAGACAGAGATGACTTAACAGTTTGGGTGTCAATAGCTACATTTAGAAAGTATGTAACTGCATTAAGAACGCTTAATAACTTCTATTTCGATCCGGGAGCAATCTCTAACAGACATGGAATTCTACAAATGGCTTATCCATTCCAAAACGTAAAAGTAGTTGGAACAACTGGTATTACCGGTGAAAGGGTAGCTCTTATGCCAGATGCATATGCAGTAGTTGGTACTGACTTAATGTCAGATGTTACTAACTTCTCATTATGGTATGACATAAATGCAGATGAACTTAAGCACAGACTTAAGTCTAAACTAGGAGTGCAAGTAGCATATCCTGAGTATATTGTTTCGAACGACAGAAACTAATAGAAGAAGATAATAGGGCGGTTTCGGCCGCCTTTATTTTAATAATTAAAAACTTATAATATGGCTTGTGATATTACATCAGGATTTCAACTAGGTTGTCGAGACAACTCAGGTGGGATAAGTAACATCTATATCTTATCAGGCTCAGTAACCGCAATCACAGAGACAGCTGGAGAAATTACAGATCTTAGTGGTGACGGAGTATTCTATCAATTTGAATTGACTAAGAATACTGGTGACTTCGCAGAAACACCAAACCCGAGTCTAGAAAACGGTACAGTATTTTACACACAAACAGTAAACGCCGCCTTCCATAAGTTGCAAACTTCTATTAGAAACCAAGTTAAAGTATTAGCTCAAAACCCAGATCTAAAGATCGTTGTTGAAACAAACAATGGTTCAGAAGATAATATTGGGAAATTCTTTTACGTTGGACGATATAGAGGAGCAACCTTATCAGGAGGATCAGGTACAACTGGAACAGCATTTGGCGATGCAAACCAGTACGCACTGACATTTGAGGGTATGGAACCTCAACCAGCACAGGAAATACAAACAACTGGTCTATTGACAGACGGGTTGACAGGTATTACTGTGTCATTTTAAATACTAATTTCTAAAATTGGGTAAGGTTTTAATAGGATCTTACCCATTTTTTTCATATATTTACTAGTATGATTAACATCTATAGTGCAAACTTAACATCTTCGTTCGTTATGTACCCTGCAGATCCTATTGCTACACCAGCAAATGGGGTTTATAGATTAGAACTAACGCAGAGTCTAGATATGAGCAGTGGCTCTATCTTTGACGTTAGAAGAATAGACACTAGACAAAAACAAGATACTAGTGAGAATATGGTCATGCAAGCATACTCTGGTAGTGAAGTACCTCAGTTTGCAGGACAATATACTGCTAGCTTAAGATTAGGAACCGCAGTAGGTTCTAAATGGGACTCTACTAATTTCAAGTTTGGATCATATAATCAGAGATGGAGTCAAAAAGACCCTGCTACATTTGAAGGGCCTATAGTAGCATCAGATAGAGCATACGTACACGGAACGAACCTCGAAGATATATTTACTTACACAGGAACAGACCAAAACGGTGCTTATACCACATATAATGGATAACATGGCAGAAAAAACAGAAAATAAAAAATTTAAGTTCCAAATGATACCTCCTTCCGGTGGTAACAAATTCTTTGATCATAGAGAAGACTTTATGTCAGATGAGTTTATTAGATTTGGAGAGGATAATTTATTTCCTCAAAACACAATTGAACTATATAACAGGTCATCTATTCATGCAGCAGCAGTTAATGCTATTGTAGAAGGTATAATTGGTAAAGGTTTAACAGCTAATAACGAATTTTACTTAGAGAAAGCTAATAGAAAAGGAGAAACTTGGAACGATATATTTACTAAGATTACTTTAGACTATAAACTACATGGTTCATTCGCTTTAGAGATTATTTGGTCTAGAGATAGATTATCTATAGAAGCGTATCATATTGACTTTGCTAATTTAAGAGCAGGAGAAAAAGACCATAGAGGTTATGTAGATGGGTATTACATATCATCTAAGTGGGGTAAGATAGGAAGAGCAAGAAGCTTTGTATCTGAAGAAGAGGCATTATACATACCTACCTTTGACCCAGAGAAGAAAAACGATCAACCTACTCAAATATACGTACATAAAAACTATAGACCAGGTCAGCAGTATTATCCGCTACCTGATTATGTAGGAGCTTATAGAGTAATTGAATTAGATATGGAGATAGATAATTTCCATACATGTAATATTAGAAACGGTCTAGCACCGTCTCTCTCTATTACTACATTTACTAATGGATCAGACGACCAGTTAAGAGATATCGAAGCACAGTTAAACGCTAACTACGGTGGAACCGACAATGCTGGTAGCTTGATGTATATAGATGTTGATAGTCCAGAGAATGCTCCAGTAATAACACCAATACCACAAAATGGTGCAGATGGATACTACACAGCTATAAACGACTTAGTCGTACAAAAAATATTAACAGCCCATAGAATTACTTCTCCTATGATATTAGGAATTAAGACTGAAGGGCAATTAGGCGGAAGATCAGAAGTTATCGATGCTTACTTATTATTCCAAAATAGTGTTATTGTTCCTTTCCAACAAAGTATTTTAGCTTCACTAGAAGGTATAATGCGAATTAACTATCCAGATATAGTATTAGGAGTAGAGCAAAAGAAACTATACGAAGATGGTAGAGAAGAAGATGAAGTAATAGTAGATGCAGATACTACTTCTCAAGAAGAAGCCGATATACAACAACCAGAATTAATCAGCTAATGACAGACGTACTACTAATATCCGAAGCAAAAATGAGACAGTTTACTGACATTAACCAAAATGTCGATACTGATCTTATAAAAAATAATATAAGAACATCTCAAGACTATTATTTACAAGCTACAATAGGAACTAATCTTTACTTGAAACTTCAAAATGATGTAGAGTCTAATAGCTTGGCCGGTAACTATAAAACGTTACTAAACGATTATTGTCAAGACTTTATACTATATGCTACATACTATGAAACATTAGAGAGCATTTATATAAGACCGAGAAACAATGGTCTATTGAGACCTAATGGAGGAGAAAATAGTGACCCAGTAGATAAAGATCTTTACTTAATGAAAAGACAATCTGCTGAGAATAAAATGCATTATTATAATGAAAGGTTGACTAACTATATTATTGAAGAGCAGGAATTATTTCCTGAGCTAAGTAATAATAATAAACTTTTTAAGCAAGACCCAGACTATACTAACAAGTATAGAAATCCATTCGTACTAAGAAAAGAAATTGGTGCTCAATGGGCTAAAAGATTTGGGATACAAACATACGACACACGATATAAACAATACCCACAATAATGGCAAATTCTTTAGGACAACAATTTATAGATGAATCATATCAAAAGCTGATTCAAATTAGCGGATCTTTTATAGCTAACGGTACTGGTTCAAGAGTTGATTATCTTACCGTAACTGCTAGTCAAGCTGACAATGCTTCTAACGCAGTATCTGCTTCATACGCTACAACTGCATCGTTTGCTTTAAACGTACCAGTAACAGCCTCTTATGCAGTAAGTGCCTCATATGCTGTCTCATCTAGCCATTCGTTAGCATCAGATTCAGCTATAAGTTCTTCTTATGCTTTAAGCTCTAGTCATGCAGTAGCAAGTAATACTAGTATCTCAGCATCACATGCTTTGATTGCTGACCTAGCCTTAGAAGCAACTAATGCAGTACATGCAGATACATTACAAATTCCAGTAATAGTAAAACAAACTCTTAGTAAAGGAGATCCATTATTCGTAAGTGGATACAACGTCGGTCTAGGTTTACCGGAGGTATCAAAAGCAGATGCTTCTGATCCTGCTAAGATGCCAGCAGTTGGTTTAGCATTAGTAGACGCAGTAAATAACGATAGTACCTTTATTATATCAGCAGGAGATTTTAGCGATATAGATACAGTAACAGGCTTAACTGCTCCAGCAATTGGAGATACATTATATGTTAAAGCAGGTGGAGGATTAACAAACGTCAAACCAATAGGAACTAACCTTATACAGAATGTAGGTATAATTGGTAGAGTTCAACAAATTAATGGAGAGGTATTAGTATCATGTATTCAAAGAGTAAATGATGTTCCTAATATTGAACAAGGAAAACTATGGGTAGGTGATTCTAACGGAGTTGCTCAACCTGTTACTTCTCAGTCATTAATAACTGGAAAAAATATAAATGTAAATACCATTACAGCATCTAATGCTTCTTTTGTTAGTGCATCGATTGGTTACTTACAAACAGTTACCGGTTCAGCAACAATTATTGGAGAGTCTATTATTGTATTAAACAATGATACTCCAACACAACGATATGCAGGTTTAGCAGTATACGATTCAGGATCAGCTAACACAACTGCTTCATTACAATTTGACGGATCTACTAATGATTGGTTCTTTGAAAAAGATGTAGCAGCAGCTTCTGAGTTCGGTATAAGTTTATTCGGACCAGAGTATACTCAAAAAGGTATACCAACTTATAATACAAATAATAAAGTACTTAAAGGTACTGGAGGTCATCACATAGTAGATTCTATTATAACAGATGACGGAAGTAAAGTAACTATAGGAGGACAATTTCAAGCTTCAGGCTTAACAGGATCATTAGACGGTAATGCTACTACAGCAACATCAGCTAGTCATGCTCTTAATTCAGATAATGCAATTAGTGCTTCTTATGCAATTACAGCTTCACACGTATTAGGAACAATACTTAGTGCTTCATATGCAGTAAGCTCATCACATGCTATAACAGCATCGTATGCTTTAAATACTGAACCGGCAATAAGTGCTTCTTATGCTCTAAGTTCTAGTCATGCATTAGTAAGTAATACTAGTATCTCAGCATCACATGCATTAAACTCTGATGCCGCAATAACTAGTTCATTTGCTATAACTGCTTCATACGCTTTAAATAGTGCTTTACAAGTTAGTGCATCTTATGCAGTTACTTCTAGTCATGCTTTAGTAGCAGATAATTTATCTGATGGTAATAAAGTTTTAAACGGAACTATTAATCAGACTTTTGCAGCACCAGCAGCAGGTACACAAAAAGTACAAGCAACAGTAAGTGGAGCTAATATAAATGGAACAGCATTCAATCAAGTAGGTGCCGGTTGGCAAGACTTTACTTTTGCAGATGCATATAAAGATTCTAATTACTTTGAGTACTTTGATAGTAGTGCTTACGCTTATGGATTAGAGCAGACTATAAATGGTCTACGATTTGACTTAAGTGTAACACCAGAAGGATATGTTCCAGCACCAGGAGCAGGAGCAGGTAACTTCTCTCTTAGATCATTAGGTACAGGTGGGTCAGCATTCTATGCTTATGCAACTGATATACAGCTAGGAGGATTTAGAGGTAAGACTATTCAAATAGGTAACAATTCAGGTAACGTATATAGGAATACCGATACACTTACTGTACTTGGAGATGATATAGGTTTTACAGGTAAAATAAGACAGAATGCAGTAGGAATAACTATTAGTATAGGCTCTACCTCTCAGATAGACTTTAGTTCAGCTAATTACTTTACAGCTACTATGACAGGAGCTACTCAGTTTACAGCTGCTAATATACCAACACTAGGAAGTTCTGCACAGACTTATAATATGTTAATAGATAATTCAGGAGGACATACAGTAACATTCTCATCAGACTTTAAATTTGCTGGAGGAACAGCACCTACTATATCAACTGGAACAGACATTATAACGTTTGTAATTTATTCAGACGGAAACGTATACGCAACTGCAATACAAAACTTATCGTAATATGATAACCATACCATTTGGCTTCTTAGGATCACAAGCTGGTGCAGCACCTACATTCCTATTAGATACCTATCCAGGAGCTACAATAGCTTTTTCGGTTAGGTTATTAAGAGCTGCTTATACAGGTAACTGTTTTAAAGTTAGACGAGCAGCTGATGGAGTAGAATTAGATATAGGCTTTACAGCAGCAGGAGATTTAGATGCAGGAAGTTTAACATCGTTTGCTAATGGAGGATCTTGTACTGTAACAACTTGGTACGATCAAAGCGGTGGAGGTTATGACATAACTAATACATCTACTAGCCAACAACCTCAAATTACAGATGCATCAGGACAAATTATATTAGCTCCTACTAGACCGGCATTAGAGTTTCAAAATACATCTGGTGGTGGAGCATACTTGAATTTTGCTACTCCTTTTCAAGCATACGGAGCAAGTAGTTCGTTCTTTTTAGCAGCTAGTGCAGGTAGAAAGGGTAATTCGTATATGTGGGGAGGATCCGGACCAGGATCAAAACCTGCCTACTTAACACAATACGCAGCTAGCTTTGAATGGTACGATCAAGATAGAATTGTAATCGCAAATGGAGTACCAACGGTTAATGTTTCT